>MDTG01249930.1_pt1 | contig 15024 bp, 15 predicted proteins | sample 811421 | NCBI WGS metagenome assembly MDTG01 (sample SAMN05326645, study PRJNA326480) | marine metagenome | isolation source: seawater | place: Pacific Ocean: South East | collected 2011
ACATCGAGGTGAATATAAGTTAAACTTTGGGGGCAACATTACTAATTATTATAATATATGTTTATAATTTAAAATATTAAATTTTTTTACTTAATTTAAATAATATTTTATCTAATTGATAAAAGTATTTATCTAATAACTTTTCACTATGTGCAGTTGACAAATAAATAACATTTGACGCTAATATATTTTTTTTTAACATTTCTGATGCTAGATATTTTTTTAAGTCTATATCATCAATCTTATTTAATTTAAATTGAAGCAAAGATCCATTGCCAATAACATCTCCTTTGATATTATGTTTATGTAAAGTTAGTCTAAATTTCCTTTTAAAGAACATTCCTAAACTTTTTAATCTTACCCATGAACGCTCTTTTTGCATAATCTCAAGAGTTTTTAAGGCGGCGGCTGGACCAATTCTATCTGACCAAAAAGTACTACTTATGAAACTACTTCTAGCTTTATTCATGAGCTGCTTTGTTCCTATCACTGCATTAATTGGATATCCATTACCAAGCGCTTTTCCAAGTATACAAATATCTGGATTAATTTTATATTTTAAATGAAGGCCACCATAAGTCTGCCGGAAACCACTAGTACATTCGTCAAATATTAAGGTAATTTTATTTTTTTTTGTATAATCTCTGATATATTTCAAGAAGTCTATTTTAACTTCCTCAAATCTTTCAACCTCCATTATAACAACTCCAATATCCGTATTCTGTCTAACTATTTTTTTAAAAGAATCCAAATCATTATGCTTAAAAGCAACCGAACTATTTTTTAAATTTTTGTCTACACCATTAATATTTAAATTTTTAATTAAATGTGTATCTAATTTTTTTTTACCATTTAAATTGACACTTAAGTACCAATCATGCCATCCGTGATAACCACATATTGCTATTTTATTTTTTTTTGAATGAATTCTTCCTATCCTTATTGCAATAGCTGATGCTTCAGCTCCTGTCCTTGCAAATTTGCACATTGAAGACCATTTGTGCATTTTAATTAGTTTTTCCGATAAAGATACCTCCTCAACACAGTTTAATGTTGACATTGTTCCTTTGGTAATAATTTTTTTTACATGATTGTCTATTTTAGTATTAGAATAACCTAAAATGTTTGTTCCAATTCCCATATATGAAAAATCAATAAATTTTTTTTTATCTGTTGACCATATGTAACAACCTTTAGCTCTATCAAAGTAAGCTGGCCAGTCTTTAGCATAGTTTTCAGGGTTTTTTGAAAATAAAGAATTACCATTTAATATGATTTTCTTAGATTTTTTCCACAAAACTTTACTATTTTTCATAAGCTTACTTTAGTTAAATTTTCTTAGTTTATAAATATCTTTCCAATCAAAATGAATCTTGGGATGAAATGTCGCTACAATTTTTTTAATTAATTTTAAATCTTTCTCTGTATCTACTGACCATTTTATTTTAGATAAATCTTTTTTATGATAATTTAAGTTATACTTTTTGTATTTGTTGCTTTTTCTAATATGCAAAGTAACATGTTCTTTATTTTCATTGCTTTTATTTTCTAAATAAGATTTTTTGAGTGATAATAAATTTATAATTTCAACATCTAGCCCATCAGGAAAAGTCGGTGGGGTAACATTACCGACGTAGTCATAATTATTTTTTTTATAAATCTTTAGTAAATTATTAATTATATTCCTGTCTACCAATGGACAATCACCTGTAATACGGATAATATCTGTTAAATTAAATTTTTTAGCACAATCAATATATCTTTTTAATACATTTTTTTTACTTCCTCTAAATATTTTTATTTTATTTTTTTTTGCATATTTTTTAAAAATACTGTCTCTTTTATTGTTGGATGTACACAAGATGATATTTTGAACCTTCGTTCTTTTACATCTTTTTATGCAGTAATCTAACACTGATAATTTAAGTCTATCATTAATTATTTTGAAATGTTTGCCTGGTAAGCGAGCAGAATCCGATCTTGCTGCGATTATAATACCAAAAAATTTGTTTTCTTTATATTTTTCTGAGATCAATTTTTTTATACTTTTTTTTTATAATTAAATTTGAGCTTATTTTTTTTGGTTGTTTAAAATATTTTATTATTTGTTTTAATTCTTCAGCATCTTGAATCCCAATGATCAAAAAGTCTATTTCTTTTATTGATTTACAAAAATCTAAGCACGCCTTAACAGGATTTATAGATTTTGATTTACATAAATTGAACCAATTTTCTAAATCTTTTTCAAATTTATTAGCTAAAAAATTATATTCTTTTACTAATATACCCTGTAAAAAAATAGAACGTGCGAATATAGTTATATTTTTTTTTTTAAGATTTGTTAATAAACTTTTTGACACAAAGTCATGATTAAATGGATTTACTGGAACTTGAACTATATCTGGTGTCCATAATTTCAGAACATTTCTTAATACAGGTAAATCATATACAGAAACTCCAATTTTATTGACAAATCCCTCTGTCTTTAATTTTTTTAACAATTTAATTTTTTTAATATTAAGTGCATCATTTTGATTATGAAATAACAAGCTATAAATTTTAGAAGGTGAATTTTTATTAAAATTAGAAATTTTTTTTTTAATCGATAGAAAATTTGAATTTCTGTTAAAAAAAATTTTTGTATTTATATTCATTTTTTTATTAATTACTTTTTTTAAATTTTGATGACTATTAAAATACTCAAAAGAGGTATCAATATTTAGCAATTTATCTTTTTTTGCTATATTGATTATTTTTAAAAGTTTATTTTTATTGATTTTTTTATTATCAAGACCATATCTATATCCAAAATTTGCAGATCCTAAACAAAGTTTAACCATTAAATAATTTTTTTAAGTTTGTAATTTTTTTTTAATTTTAGACTATAATTATGTATTATATAAATCAAAATATGAAATTAAACTTTTTAATAATGCTTTGCAATCATACTATTTCAATTAGAAATTTTCACAAAACATTGATTGCTTTAAATATTTTTAATTCTAAAGGACCCTATGAACAATAAAGTTTTTTTTATAGCAGAAATTTCAGCTAATCATTGTGGAAACTTTAAGTTGGCAAAAAAATTGATTAAATGTGCTCACGATAACGGTGCGAATGCAGTTAAACTTCAAACTTATACAGCCGATACAATGACGATCAAATCAAATAAAAAATATTTTAAAATCAAAAAGGGTTTATGGAAGGGCTATACTCTCTGGGACCTATATAATAAAGCACTTACACCTTTAAAATGGCATAAAGATCTTTTTAAATATGGAAAGTCATTAGGTATAAAAGTATTTAGCACTCCATTTGACGATACAGCGGTAGATTTTTTAGAAAAATTGAATTGTCCAATTTATAAAATAGCCTCTTTTGAAATGACTGATTTAAATTTAGTAAAAAAAGTGTCTCAAACCAAAAAACCGATAATAATTTCAACAGGAATGGCAAATTTAGAGGAAATTGCAACTACTGTTAAAACTGCAAGAAGAAATGGGGCCAAAGATATTACTCTTTTATATTGTGTCAGTAACTATCCTTCAAAAATTAATGACTTTAATTTGAATAATATCAAAATATTAAAACATAAATTTAAATGTAAAATTGGATTTTCTGATCATTCTACAGATAATAGAGTTGCTTTTGCAGCTATAGCCAGTGGAGCAGAAGTTATTGAAAAACATATAGCATTAGATAATCAAAAAAAAGGTTTTGATATAGATTTTTCATTAAAAGGAAAAGAAATTAAAAAATTAAGAGATGATATTGATGTTGCTTTTAATTTATTGGGTAAAAATTATTTTTTTAGAAGTAAAAATGAAGATAAATCAAAGATTTTTAGAAGATCAATATTCGCAACCAAAAATATAAAAAAAGGTGAAAAGTTCTCTAAAGATAATATAAGAGTTGTTCGACCTGGTTATGGGTTGGCACCAAAATACTTTAATATAATTTTAAATAAAAAATCACCTTCAGATATTTCTAAACATGAACCATTAGAGTCATTAATATTAAAAAAAATAAAGTAATATTTAAATTTTTAAGAAATCATTATTTTTTTTAGAGTTTCTATGACGTACTCTTGATGCTCTTTTTTAAGTATTGCATACATTGGAATGCTAATTGCTTCTTGGTGAAATTTTTCTGATATAGGAAAATCATTTTTTTTAAATCCTAAATTTTCATAGTATGGGTGCCTATGGACCGGGGTGTAGTGTAAGTTTGCTGCTATGTTGTTTTCTCTTAGTTCATTGTAAACTTGTATTTGACTTTTAAAATCATGTTTGTTTTTAATAAGAATAGGATATAAATGATAACTAGAATAAACATTGGTATCTTGCCAAGGTAATATTAGAGAAAAATTTTTAAGTTCGTTATTATAGCGTTGAGCTATTTCATGGCGACGACTAACATATTGATCTAATCGTTTTAGTTGATTTAAACCTAATACTGCCTGAATATCATTCATTCTATAATTAAAACCAAGATCGATTTGTTGATAATTCCATATTTCATTTTTTGGTCGTTGTTTCATCTTATCTTTATCATTTGTAATACCATGAGTTCGTAATCTAGATATTTTATCAGCAATATATTTATCATTAGTTAATGCCATACCGCCCTCGGCAGTAGTGATAATTTTCACTGGATGAAAACTAAAGACTGTAATATCGCTATAAGCACATGAGCCGACTTTAAATTCATTATAAGATGCACCTACTGCATGTGAGGCATCTTCTATAGTTTTAAAACCATAATGCTTTGACAGTTCATGAATTTTAATCATGTCACAAGGCTGTCCAGCAAAATGAACAGGAACCACAACTTTTGGAAGTTTTCCTAATTTTTTTGCACGTATTAATTTTTCTGATAATGCATCAACACTCATATTGTATGTATTTGGGTCAATATCAACAAAATCAATATCTGCACCACAATAACGACCACAATTTGCAGAAGCTACAAAAGTATTAGGTGAAGTCCATAGTAAATCCTGAGGTCCAAGATCTAAAGCAAGGCAAGCTATATGTAATGCACTGGTTGCGCTATTAGCTGCTATTGCATACGAGGCCCCACAATAATTTGCCATTGCTTTTTCAAATTTAGGAACTATCGGACCTTGAGTTAAAAAGTCCGACCGAAGCACTTTTTCAACTTCAGCAATATCTGTATCTGTAATTTCTTGACGACCATAAGGTATCATAATTTAAATTTTGCCAATATAATCTTTGTTATCATCAATCCATTTTTTTAAGTCAGCTTTTGTCATCCATTCTGAATTGTTATCACTACTATAAATAAAATCTTCAGGTACCTTTTTTCCATCTTTTATACGTAAATTATCATTTGCCCACTCATTTATCTGAGGTAAGATTTTATAGTAATTAGTATATTCGTAAGTTGTATTAGCATCATCACTACTAATCATTTGCTCATGTAACTTCTCACCAGGACGAATACCTATAATTTTATGCTTAGCTTTGGGTAATATTGTATCTGCGATATCCGTTACTTTCATTGATGGAATTTTTTTTACATAAATTTCTCCTCCCAGCATATCGTCAAAAGCATGCCAAACTAGCTCAACACCTTGCTCAAGTGAAATCATAAAACGGGTCATACGTTCATCAGTTATCGGCAATTCCCCCTGTTCTTTTAATGATTTAAAAAACGGTATTACAGATCCACGTGATCCCATCACATTACCGTATCTTACAACAGAAAAAGAGGTATTGTGACCACTTGCATAAGATGAATTGCTTGCTGTGAATAATTTATCTGATGCAAGCTTAGTTGCTCCATAGAGGTTGATTGGACTGCTTGCTTTATCAGTTGAAAGAGCCACTACTTGTCTAACTTTTTGGTCAATGCATGCATCTATTAAGTTCATTGCACCGTTTATATTAGTTTTAATACATTCAAATGGATTATATTCTGCAGTAGGCACAATTTTGGTTGCTGCAGCATGAACAACAAAATCAATATTATATAAAGCTCGGTGTAATCTATCTTTATCACGAACATCTCCAATAAAAAAACGTATTCTTGGATCGTCTTGAAAAAGTTTTGCCATCTCCCATTGTTTCATTTCATCACGTGAAAAAATTACCATACGATCAGGATTATATTTCTTAAGAGTAAGCGAAACAAAGCTATGTCCAAATGAGCCTGTGCCACCGGTAATTAGTATAGAAGAATTTTTTAACATTTTTTAAATATTATTAACATCATTTCTAAAATCTTCATTAGTATTTAAAGGTTTTTTAAAATTTAATTAAGATACGTTATAAATTAACAAAAATTAAATTCTATAAAAATAGTACTTAATTAAAAAGCTTATTAATCATTGTAAAAATCTTTGAAAAAAATTTAAGTAATATAGAGTGTAAATTATTAAAAATGACAAAACTAAATGATTATCAAAAATAACTATCTTTTATTCTAAATTAATAATTTAGAAAAAAAATTTGTTATAATTCAAGTTAATTTTTTAAATAAAAAATTTCTGTCGTTGTAAATAGTATTGAAAATTTCTCATGATAATTAATTTTTTTTTCTTTTTTTAATTTTTTTAAAAGAATCTTATGTTTGATCAAATCCTTTGGCAATGGCCATTCTTTTTTAAATAATATCTTATAATTAAAATTATTTTTTTTTAAAAAACCAATTATCTTATCTCTATTTGAAAGTCCAAGAACGGGGAAAATAAGACTTGTATTATTAAATTTTTTTTTTTTAAAGTTTTTTAATATATTAATTGTAAATTTAGTTCCATCACTACCACTATTGTTAGGAGCAGATTTAAACCATTTTGAAACTTTGTTAATTTTTGAAGAAATTCCAGAAACATCATTAATAACTAAATCAAATTTTTTATCTTTCCAGTTACTCAGTGCGTCAGATAACCTAATATCATAATTTTTTGTCAATTTTTTTGAATTATGTATTGAACAATTTACGGCAGCTTTAGAAATATCAGAGCCGTAAATATTATTAATAATTTTTTTTTTATAAAGATAACATCCTATTACTCCAGAACCACATCCTAAATCTAAAACTTTATCATTTTTTTTTATAATTTTTTGAGCCTCAGCGATAAGTGATATTGTAGTTAAATTTGGTTCAAAAATATTTTTATTTAATTCAATTGAAAATTTCTCATCGAATACTTTTATTTTTTTTTTAATATACCTTGTCATGAAATTTAATTAAAACCCCCATCTATTGGTATAACTGAACCAGTTACATAATTTGAGTTAATTAAAAAATTAATTGCATTTAAAATTGATAAATAGTCCCCAATAGTACCTGTATCAGTATTGCTTAAAATATTTTTTTTAATTTTTTTACTTAGATTTAAATAAAGTGGTGTATCAAAAACACCAAGGCTCAAATAATTTGAAGTGATTCCATATCTAGCATATTCTTTAGATAATGTTTTGCAATATCCTAGTGAAGCATATTTGCCTGATGAGTATCCTGCTAAACCAATATCTGTCTTAAGTGCGCGCGATGAACCACAAAATATTATTCGACCCCAATTTTGTTTTAACATATGTGGTAATACTAACTTTATAATTTCATGAAAATTTAGGAAATTTGATTTTATATCATTTAAGAGTTCATTTGTTTTTTTATTAATTATAATATTTGAATTTGAAGTTGCTTGCATGAGAATTAATACTATTTTTTTATCTTTTATTTTTTTAATATAATTCTTTATTGCTGAAATATTCTTATATTTAAATAACTTATATTCTTTAATATCTTTTACTTTTGAAAATTTTGAAAAACCTGTAACTTGATATTCGTGTTTTAATTTAAATGTCTCTCTAGCAATTTTAGATGCACCACCGATAATTATAATTTGTGTTTTTGATTGCAAATTATTTTTTAACATGATAATAGAATAAAACATTATTAACCTAAAAATCATTATATGATAACAAAAAAACAAGTAATTTCTTGTATATCCAAGGCACTCAAAGTTCCTAATAGTAAAATAAGTATTAACTCAAGTGATAAAGATTTTGAAAGATGGGACTCTCTTGGACATTTAGAGATTTTGATGAGCTTAGATAAAACTCTTAAGGGCAAAGCAATTAAAATAGACGATTTAGCTCAAGCTCATAGTGTTAAAAAAATATTATCAGTTTTAAAAAAAAATAAACTTTTAAATTGAGTAGTTTTTCTATTTCAAATTTAGCTCATCAACTTGGATCTGATAGACTAATTATTTCAGATTTAAAAAAAAGTCACCCCCATTGGAATGTTAGAGAAGTTTTAAAAAAAACAGGTATAAAAAAACTTTATCTGTCTAATAAAGACGAGGATGTCTTAGATTTATCTATCAAATCATGCAAAAAAACTCTTAAAAATTTTGACAAAAATAAAATTGACTGCGTGATAGTTGTTACCCAAACAGCAAAAAAAAAATTGCCCTCCGTTTCATGCATGATCCAAGATCAATTAAATTTAAGAAAAAATATTGTTGCTTTTGATATAGGGTTAGGTTGTTCTGGGTTTGTATATGGATTATCAGTAATTAACTCTTTATTAAGCTCTAATACTATCAAAACAGCTTTATTTGTATGTGGTGATACATATAATAAATTTCTAAGTAGTGAAAATAGGACATGTAAGACAGTTTTTAGTGACGCGTCATCATCATGTATAGTTCAAAAAATAAATTCTAATAAGACTGCAAAATTTAGCTTTTTGACTGATGGTTCAGGCGCATCTGATTTAATAGAAACTGACAACAATATCGCAATGAAAGGCTCAAATATTTTTCACTTCACCACAAAGAATATTCCTATTCTCTTTAATGATATTTTAAAGAAAAATAATTTAAAGAAAAATAATATTGATCAATTTGTTTTTCATCAAGCAAGCAAGCTTGTGATAGATAAATTAACTCAAATATTAGGTTTAGATAAAAACAAAGTTTTTAGAAACTATGATAAAATTGGGAATACTGTTTCTTCATCTATACCAATTGTATTAGAAAATTTAAAAAAAAAGAATGTAATAAAAAAAAATCAAAAAATCATGCTTCTAGGTTTTGGTGTCGGCTTATCTGCAGCCGCAAGTATAGTCAACTGGAAATAATTTATGCATAAACTTAAGGTTATTATTAAAGGTGAAACAATAAATTTATGTCAACCAACCAAAAAGTTTGCTGGGGGAGATATCTGGTATAATTGGCTTAATGATCCAGCAATAACTAATAACTTAGACAAAAAGTATAGTAAATTTAAAAATACAAAAAAAAAACAAGTTAAATATTTTGTCAATCTTAAAAAAGAAAATAGAAAGATTTTTATTATTTCTACAAAGAATCATATTTATAAAGGTTTGGTCTCTCTGTCTAAAATCAATAATCTTAAAAAAACTTGTGATATTTCACTAATTACAGATACAAAAATTGAACCTTTGTTAGCACCATACGCAGGTCTAGAGGCAATGGCTCTAATGTCAAATTATGCTTTTTCTAAACTAAAACTAAAAAGAGTAGATTGTGCTTTTACTCTTATTCAAAAAAGTTGGCAACAAAGAACAGAAATCTTAGGTTATAAACATATCTTTCGAAGTCGATATAAGCCCAAGAAATATTCTTTATCAGAATGGAGTCTTTCTATGGAAGATTTTGAAATAAATGATTTAAGAAAAGCATATTATTATACATCATTATGTTTTAAGGATTTTAAGGCTCTACTTAAAAAAAGAGGTAAGTTATGGGACAATTTAAATTTAATGAAAAAGAGAATATCAAAATTACCAGAAAAATCTTTTATAGATATTTCTAATAAATTTTTTGAAAAAGATAAGAAAAATTACTATGATAGAATATTTAAACTTTAAATTTCTAATTTTTCTTACATGTTTTATATATTGACTTAATTCAATATAATATTATGAATTACTTATGTCTTTTAACGTAATAAATGAGCCATGGATTGAGTCACCCTTTTTTCATCAAATATTAAAGTCAAAAAAAAATCATAATTTCAAAAAATATGCTATAGACATGCATGAGAAAGGCTATTGCGTAATTGATCTAAACTTAAGTGATAAATTTATAGATAGTATTAACAAAGACATTGATCAATCTCTTAGTGCTGGTGATTTTAAAACTAATCCAAAAATTTATCATTATAATAAATATCCTAGAATAGTTGAGGCTTGGAAATTTTCAAAAAATGTTGCAAAACTAGCTAACAATATTAAATTAAAAAAAATTTTAAACTTTTTTTATAATTCTAAACCTTTGCCTTTTTCTACAATAAATTTTATTGGTGGTTCAGAGCAACCTTTCCACAGCGATTATATTCATTTTGGAAGTATTCCTCACAAATATTTGGTGGGTGCTTGGGTTGCGTTAGAAGATACGCATAGTAAAAATGGACCATTAACAGTTGTGCCTGGAAGTCACAAATTATCTTTGATTGATTATCAAGATTTAAAAAGAGAAAAAGCTACAAATATGAATGAGTTAGAAAAAAATTATCGTGTTTATGAAGAATTTGTTAAAAATATTATAAAGTATAAAAAACTTAAAACTAAAGAGCTTCATATAAAAAAAGGACATGTTATAATTTGGGCAGCAAATTTATTACATGGGGGTATTAAGATGAAAAATTATAAACTAACTAGAAAAAGTCAGGTAATTCACTTTCATTTTGGTGATAATAAGATTAATTACAATCCAGGTTTTTCAGATCCCAAAAAAGGTCTTTATGTTGAAAGAAAGCTTGATATAGTAAGAATTTGATTGCTAAAATAAAAAAACTTTAAATATTTGATAAGGTAACCATAATAATATCAAATTAGTTCAAAGTTTATAAACACAGAGGGTCACTCAAAACTATAGCTCTTATTCATAGAGTTTGATTTAACTTTAGGAATGTTTGGGGTTTCTTTAAATCAAAGACTCAAAAAAAGCAAAGATATGAATTGTTATTATTAACAATCTTATGAATAAAAGTTATAACATAGCATTTTTTCGAAAATCTTCATTTGTGTTAATCAATTCTTCAAAACTTCCTTGATCTTTAAGCTCACCTTTCTCTAAAATAAAAATTTTATCACACTTTTTTACTGTACTTAGGCGATGGGCTATTAAAATTATAGTAATATCTTTACCAAGATTATTTACTGCATCCATCACTGCTTTTTCTGTTTGATTGTCTAGAGCACTAGTGGCCTCATCTAAAATAATTGCTTGTGGGTTATGATATAAAGCCCTAGCAATTCCAATACGTTGGCGTTGTCCACCTGATAATCTAACACCTCTTTCGCCAATCGTGGTTTTATATTGTTTGGGTAATTCTTTTGTAACAAATTCATGGAGGTTTGCAATTTTTGAGGCTTTTTCAACAAAAGCCTGATTAATGTCTTCAGGCTTCACTCCAAAGGCAATGTTAGCTTCAATGGTATCATCGGATAAATAAATATGCTGAGGTACATAACCAATGGAACGCTGCCAGGATCTAGAGTTTTGTTTTGTTATAATTTTTTCATCAATTTCTAGTGTACCTTTTTGAGGTTCTAATAATCCTAAAATAATATCAACTGTTGTTGTTTTTCCACTTCCAGTAGTACCAACTAATCCAACAGTAGAATTTACAGGTATACTCATGCTTATATTTTTCAAAGCAGTTCTAGTTGAACTAGGATAATTATAATACACATTTTTTAAAGTAATTTTTTTGTTAAAGGGTAAAACCTTACTATTTTGACTTTCATCAAAATTTTTAAGATTTTTCAGATCATCATATAATTTTTCAAGCGAAGGGCCTACAAAAGTAAGTTTAGTAAAAGAGGCATAAATTTGCTGAAGTGCAGGCAATAAACGATAACCAGCAAAAACATATAAGCTCAAAATAGGTATGGCGCTATTAAAGCTACCTGTTCCGGCCATGATATAAAGTATTATTAGTAAAATTCCACCAAATGCAACAGCTTCTAAAATAAAACGGGGCAATATAGCTATTACTTGCGATGAGGCAATAGTTCTAGCAAGAATCTGTGCAGATTTAGAAAAATTCTTTATATAATTTTCCTCTAGCCCAGATAATTTAACCTCCTTAATCGCACCAAAAACCTCACTAATTGTTGTAAATCTCAATTGATTATTTTTTAATCTTTCTTCTCCAGTTCGAATAACATATTTACGAATGCAAAAAAAAATAATCCAATAGGCTGTGGCGAGTGAAAAACCAACTATTAGTGCAAGTTTTGGATCAGTTATTAGTAATAAGATTATCAGAGCTATAGCAACCATACCTTTAGCCATCAATTCAATAAATGGATTTATACCATTATCAATTACTACATTTACTTCCGATAAAATAGTTTTTCCAAGATCTGCACTATGATGATTTAAAAACCAACTATAAGGTTGATGCAAATATCCTTCCAATAATCTTTTGCCAATACTTTGTTCTCGCATTCTTACAAATCGAACTTGTAAATAAGTTGTAAAGGCTTTGAAAGTAAGTGAGATAATTAATAATATAAACACAAAAACGCCTAAAGCAAAAAGAAACTGTTGATTGCTTTCAACGCCAAATATACTTGCTGTTTTAAACATGGCATTTAGAATATGATTTGACTCTATAAGACCTGGATTGGTTAAAACTGCCATAAAAGGTAAAATGGATGCAACCCCAATCATATCCAACAATGCCATTATTGTTATCATAACCAATAATAAAATAACTCGTTTTCTTTCATGTGAATTCAGTAGAAGTAATAGTTTTTTAAAATTTGCCATTAATTTTTAATAAAAGCTTTGTAGGTTTTTATTAAACCTTCTTTCAAACTTATCTCTGATTTAAAGCCGAGATTATTTATTTTTTTACTATCTAGCAATTTTCTTGGAGAGCCATCAGGTTTAGTTATATCAAAGCTAATTTCACCTTTAAAATTCACAATTTCCTTAATTGTTTCTGCAAGTTCTTTAATCGTAAGATCCGTTCCACTTCCTATATTAATATGACTACACATTAATGATGTGTTTTTATCATAAACTATTTTATCTAAATTCATTACATAAATAGAAGCTTTTGCCATGTCATCGACATATAAAAATTCACGTTTTGGTTTTCCTGATCCCCAAATAGTAACTTTGGGTAACTTATTAACTTTTGCATTATGAAAGCGGTATATAAGCGATGGGATCACATGGCTATTTTTGTGATGATAGGTATCTCCAGGTCCATATAAATTTGTTGGCATTATACACCTGTAATCGGTATCATATTTTTTGTAATATTGACGGTTATAACTTTCGCACATTTTAATTCCTGCAATTTTTGCAATAGCGTAAGGTTCGTTAGTTAACTCTAATTTTCCAGTTAATAGCTCCTCTTCCTTTATAGGTTGATTGGCATTTTTTGGATAAATGCAACTTGATCCTAAAAACAATAATTTTTTTACATTATTTAAAAAAGCATTATGAATAACATTATTTTGAATAGTTAAATTATTGTAAATAAAGTCTGCTGGATAAGTATTGTTAGCATAAATACCACCAACTTTTGCAGCTGCTAAATACACTTGATCAATTTTCTCATTCCGAAAAAAATTATTAACCTCTGTTTGATCTAATAAATTTAGTTCTTGTCTATCTCTTGTTATCAGTTCAACATTTTGTGTTTTTAAAATACGTACTAAGGCAGATCCAACCATGCCATTATGACCTGATATAAATATTCTTGGTTTTAGCATAAGAATTTTTTAATTTTTATATTATTAAATTAGTTTAGTGATCAATAAACTTTTCATTTTTTGCTAATTTTAAATCCTCATCAATCATTTCTTTCACTAATTTTTCAAATGTTATTTTAGGTAACCAGTTTAATTTATCTTTTGCTTTACTCGCATCTCCCAACAGAGTTTCAACTTCAGTAGGTCTAAAATACCTTGGATTAATTTTTATTATTTCTTTGTCTCCTAAAAATCCAACTTCTTTTGAGCCTTTTCCACTCCATTCGATTTTCATATTTAAATTCCTTGCAACTTCATTAATAAAGTTTCTTACAGAGTACTGTTTTCCAGTTGCAATAACAAAATCTTCAGGTTTTTGTTGTTGAAGCATTAACCACTGTGCTTCAACAAAGTCTTTAGCATGACCCCAATCTCTTAAAGCATCAAGATTTCCGAGAAATAGATTTTTCTGAAGTCCTAGTTTTATTCTAGCTAAAGCTCTTGTTATTTTTCTTGTGACAAATGTTTCACCTCGAACAGGACTTTCGTGATTAAACAAAATCCCATTACAAGCATAAATACCATACGCCTCTCTATAATTAACTGTAATCCAGTAAGCATAGAGTTTTGCAACTCCATAAGGGCTTCTTGGATAAAAAGGTGTTTTTTCATTTTGGGGTGTTTCTTGAGCTAGTCCAAATAGTTCAGAAGTTGAGGCTTGATAATATTTTGTTTTTTTTTCTAATTTCAATATTCGTATAGCTTCTAATATTCTTAATGCTCCTAGCGCATCAGAATTTGCAGTGTACTCAGGTTCTTCAAAAGATACTGCCACATGACTTTGGGCTGCTAAATTATAAATTTCATCAGGTTGAATTTCTTGAATAATTCTAATTAAAGACGTTGAGTCTGTTAAATCGCCATGATGCAAAATAAATTTTCTGTTTAGTTCGTGGGGATCTTGGTACAAATGATCAATCCTATGAGTATTAATTGATGATGTTCTTCTTTTAATGCCATGGACTTCATAGTCTTTGTTAAGCAAAAATTCTGCAAGATAAGATCCATCTTGGCCTGTTATTCCGGTGATTAAAGCTTTTTTCATTAAATTAACTTTATATCCAAAAATATGGTTTTACATAATTAATAAAGTCAGTATTTGTATTATGGATAATAAAAATGACCCGAATATTCAGTCTTTTTTATAATATCATTATCTAATTCTTAATTAAAATTTTTTTCAGTGCATAAATCAAGCCAATTGAGCTATTAGTACTGGTCAGCTGCACGCATTACTGCGCTTCC
>MDTG01147894.1_pt1 | contig 15023 bp, 12 predicted proteins | sample 811421 | NCBI WGS metagenome assembly MDTG01 (sample SAMN05326645, study PRJNA326480) | marine metagenome | isolation source: seawater | place: Pacific Ocean: South East | collected 2011
ATTATACGATCCAACACCTGGAAGAATTAAATAATCAGAATCTAAAATTTCATTTTTATCTCTTGTAACTGATATATGTAAATTAATTTTTTTGCAAATGTTAATAATAGAATTGTAATTACCTAATTTATAGTCAATTATGGATATCTTCATGATTAAGTTATTTAACTATAAATTTTGATTTTTTTACCCGTTATATTTTTATAAATACTATGAAGTGAAGTTAGAATTTTCCTTCTGTTACTCCAGTTTCTAAAATCTTCATATTTTCGATTTGGAATTTTAAGTAAATCCTCAAAATCATTCTGAGATATTTCTAACTTTTTACATATAAATTCGGTCGTCTCTCTTATTTTCATTGGATTATAAGGTGTCTCTTCAAGCTCTCTCAAAGCTTCCTCACGGGTGATTTGGTTAGACAGAATTAAGCTTGATAAATGGGCTCTACGTTTATCAATTTTAAATTTTTTTGGCAGATAATATTCTTGAAAAAATTTTGTAAAAAGTGATTCTCCATGTTTGCCTTTATAGTTTTTAAAACCAATGATTTCCAACTCATTTTTTGCAATCTCCTTATTGTAGGGCATATAGTTTAGTGGACGTATGGTTGTAAGCTTATTAATAAAAGGATACCAAATATAATATTGAAAAAAGCTAATTGTCTTGTAGTTTTCTAGTGTCCCCTCTCCAAACTTTTTGAAAATATCTTTTAATGAAATAGCATCCATTGCAGGGCCGTGCCAAATATCTGGTAAAATAGACTCAGTAGCTATATTCCCTCCACTTATTGAATAATTAATTTTATGTTTAATTGAATATTTGTAAAGAGTTGAGAAAAAAATATGATCCTGGGGAACATCTTGATTTGAAACACCAGATTTTAAATATGCTAATTGAAGTCTTCGCATAACATCCCAATCAATCACTTCTGTATGAAGGTCAAATCCAGTGTACTTAATAATTTTTTCAATATTGGATACAGCAAGCTCTGAATTCCATCCAGCATCTACATGAACAACTAAAGGTCTCAGATCCCAATCTTTCGCTTTAAGAGTAAGGTAAGAGCTATCTATACCCCCACTCAATCCAATAATGCAGTCATATTCCTTTTTTTTGCCTTCTTCTCTAATTTTATTTAAAATTTTAGATAATTTTTCTTCTCCTATCTTATTGGGAAACCATTCTTTGCTAATTACATCAAAAAAAGTCTTACAATAATTACACAAGCCTGATTCATCAAAATTAATGTCCGGAACACTATCATCATCTAAGACGCAATTATTACATAAAGTCATTGATTATTTCTTTTAGTTTTGATATGTAATTTTTAGCTTGTTTTTCCCAATTAAATTCTTTAAACATTTTCAATGAATTTGCTGAGTAAACTTTATAATCAATTCGATTTAGTTTTTTTAGCATTAATTCGAACTCGTCTAATGAATTATTCTTTAATATAAAACCGGAATTATAATTATCAATTAGCTTTCTCATCTCAAAAAGGTCAGAGCAAATAATTGGTAAAGCTGATGCAGAATACTCAAAAAATTTATTTGGTAAACACAAATTGTATGATAAACACTTATTTTCAATTAAGGCAAGACCAAAATCAGCAGATGAAGTATAAATTGGTAACAATGACAAATCAACTGAAGGGATGAAAATCATATACTTATTATTTTTTGCCGTGTTAACTATTAAACTTTCAAGAGGACCATAACCAAGAAATACAAAATTAAAATTATTTTTTTTCAGATTTTTTATATTCTCAATCATTTTTTCAATACCTCTACCCTTAGCGAAAAACCCTTGATATAAAATTATTGGCTTATTATTAGTAACATATTTTTTTTTTCTAAAAATATTGTGTTTTTTTTGGGTAATCCAATTTTCAGATGGTGAATTATATAATACAACTGAATTTAGATTAAAACTATATTTCTTGTGATACCAGTTTTTTATCGATTCATTAACAAAAACTGATAAATCAGCATGGTAGATTAACTTTTTTTCAATTAGCTTCAAAATGATTTTTTTAAAACCCTTTAAACCCATTGTTTCTGTTTCCAATTCATGGGTATCATAAACTATTTTAGAATTCTTAAATAAAATTTTAATTGGTATCAAATAGATTAAAATTTTTACAGAATGAAAATGAAAAATCAAATAATCATTCTTCTTAAGATTTTTTCTAATAAATAAAAAATATCTAATAAATTCAATTGGTTTGAACTTAAATTTTTTTTCATGTTTATAGATTTTTACTTTCTCATTTAAAAATTTAATTGGTTTATAACTGTTTGAACTAATGCCAAATAGTATAACAGAACTTATATTTTTAATTTTACTAATTGTGTTTGCTTGCTTAAAAATCCTACTCTCAAAATCCAAATTTGTAAGTGCTATATGAATACTCTTTAATTCCATATATTTTATTTGAATTTATATAAATGCCATATTGAGGACTTTGAAACTTCAGGAATATTTGCTGGAAGACAATCATTCCAAATTAACTTATCTGTGAATTCAAATTTCTTAGATTTACAAATTTTAAATTCCTCTACTTTTTTTTCATTTAAGACAACATAATTGAACTTGCCCTTCAATAAAGTTTTTTGAAGTGATTCTAAATCACTAGGCCAAATATTATAATCATTATCAGAATCGTGAATGATGCTAAAATGATAAGGGAAAAAAAGTACCTCTTTTAAAATGCAGTGATAATATATAGGGTCAATAAGTCTATTATGGTTATTAAAAAGTTTATTGTAGTCTTTATTTGGATCATTGAACACAAAAAATAATCTATCACCCTTATTGAGTCTTTTTATAAAATCATTTATATGCGTGGTCATTTCGTCAATTTTCAAAGGTTTTAAATTTCCACTTTTTAATTCATTGATATTCTTATCAATCATAAAATCAATAAAAGGATTAAAAATTAAAAACCAGGAAACTATAATAATTGAAAGTGATAAATTTTCTGAAATTTCATAAAATCCCGTAATAATTAAAAGCATGTCAGTTGACTCAGGATCTGCAAACCTGTTAAATTTATTAAATACAAAAACTAAAATTGCAACAATAAAAAAAACTGGGAAACTCACATTTTCATGATAATAGAATATTGAAAATAATATTAATGATAATGTAATTAAAATATTATAAATGTTTTCAGATCTCGATTTCCTGGGCCTAACAAAAGCATCTTTTCTTTGTTTAAGAAAACCAACAGCATTTAAAATAATTGAAAACGTTTCAAATAGAATATTTTTTTTTATCAGTGGGAAGATCCTGAAAAAAATTAGTATGGTAGAAGGTACTGATGTATATATAATATTTAATGGATTTAAATGTCCAGTTAACATGAAGAAAAACAAGTAAATCAAACCTATAAAAAATACAGTTATTGAGGTTTCAAAAAAAATAACACCAACAATTGAAATAAGCAAATAATCTTGAAAATTAATAGCATATATTAGTAGAGGGAAAAAACTCCATCCAATTATATTATAATTTTGATATTTAATTTGGTGAATGATTTTACTAGAGAAAAAAAATGCAATCATTAAAAAAAAGAAGTTAATAGAAAAATTGAAGAAAAGCAGAAAAAAAAGTGAAAATAGAATCCCAATTGAAAGAAGAATTGAAAATGAATTATTAAAATAAAAAAGGAAAATTGAGGGCTTTGAAATAAAAAACCATTTACCTAAAAAAAATAGTTTATTGGAAACAAAATTTAACTCAACATTCCTTCCAAATTTTCTTAATAGATAAGCATGGCTATCATAATAATAATATAATAATGCATTTTTTTCACTAAACATTTTATATGAATTAGGACTCATAAATGATATAATCACAAATTTTAAACTCCTAATTAAATAGATAAAATTTAGAGGTAATGAGAAAATATTATAATAGAATAAATTAAAAATTCTATTGCGTGTTATTTGTTTTAATTTCATTTATAAATCTTGATTTGAAAAAATTTATTCCCATGCAAATTGAACAAAATGTAAAAAAAAATAAATCATCTATAATTTCCTTTTCTAGAAACAGAATTAACACAATAGATGTAATAGCAATGACTCTATTTGTTGAAAAGCTCAATAAATTCAGATTTGTTCTAAAAAGCTTTTCACTTAAAAATGCATTTAAAATTAACCAAAAAGTTGTGGCTAATAATGTACCGAATGAAGCGCCTATGTTTCCAAAAAAAAGAATTAAAAAATATGACAAAATAACATTTAATAGAAATGACATGATAGTTGTATATAATGTCATTTTTGTTTTTTTAAATTTCCAGATACCTAAACTTACCATTATGTAGGCTGAATAATAATATAAATACAAACTATATGATGATATAATTAAATATGAGTCCTTAAAATCCGCTCCAAAAATCATTGGTATTATTAAACTGCTTGTGCTTGCAATAAATATTACTATCATTTCAGAGTATTTGAAATAATTATCTCTTATATAATTTATAAAATCTAAATCATTTTCTTTAAGTGATTTTAAAATTAATGGAAGAATCGTAAGGGAAAAGGCAGATGTAACTAATAAATTTAAATTTGCAAATTTTGATCCAACTGAATAAATTCCTAGATCTGTTTCACCCAATAAATTTGAAATAAAAACTCGATCAGTATAGTTAAATATCACTGATATTAAAGAGTTTGGAATTAATGGTAAGCCAAACATCAATATAATTTTAATTTTATTTAAGTCATAATAAACCAGTTCTTTAAAATTTAATTTCTTGTAGGCTAAAATTAAAGCAGTTATTAAGATTGAAATCAATCTCCCATACAAAATATAAATGATATTTTTTTCAATAAAAAAAATAAAAATTAAAGACAAGATTACTCCTGATGATTGCTGAAATGTCTGATATATTATATATTTTCTGCTTTCTCCTTCAAGTCGAAAAACATTCAAGAAGTTGGAGGATAAGAATTCAAGAAAAAAAATTGTTATAACTAATATTATGGAGTTAAGCTCAAAATTTTTGTAAAAAAACAAACAAACTAAAATAAAAAATGAACTGGAAATTAAACCCCATGTCACAGTAATTTGAAAAATATTTTTTAGCACATCATCTTTAGAACTAAAACTATCATTTGAGATATAAAAGAAAGAAAGTGAGCTGTCTAATCCAATATTTAAAATCGAATAATAAACAGCTCCAATAATTAATAGAATTTCAAGTTCACCAAATTCATATGGCAAAAAAATTCTTGTGAAAATTGGTATTGAAAGAAAAGAGATGCCTTTGGAAAATATTGTTCCAAGACCATAAATAAAAAAATCTTCTTTTAAATACTTTAATTTACTCAATTGGAAAATTGATTATATTTTTACTATAATTTCTTGCATTAGGAAAATCATCATGATCATTAATATATTTTTTATATGATTCGAAATCTGGAATACAATAATCAACGATTTTTCCTATTTCTTGCTTATTTTTTTTTCTGAAATCACTTATAAATTTATCTCTATTTTCTACCATCCCAACTATATGACTGTAGGTAGAATCACTTTGAAAGGGGTTAACTTTAACAATTTGATTATTTCTATATTTTTTTGAAATTAATTTAGCTTGTTTAATTCTTGAATTAATAATACTATCATATTTTGAAAGTTGAACAAAACCAACTCTACTTTCAATTTTAGTGGGTAAATGATTCCAATCTTTTGGGAAATCAATTTTTGACTCATCATAATATTTAGTAAACCTTTCTAAAAGCCCATTTCTGGCAAGTAAATTCACCCAGAAGTAAACATACTTATTAAAGGCAATAATTGATGCTAAAAAATATAATAAACGAGTAAATTCCTTGATTTGAGGTGGTGTTATGAAATTATTATCTCTAAATTTTAATAATTTTTTGAAAGTATCTTTATTATTAGTTAAAATCATTCCACCAAAAATTGAATTTATTATTTTACTAATATTACAACCAAATATTGAAGCATCTCCATATTCACTTACTAATTTACCATCAAACTTACAACCATATGAATGTGCCATATCTTGAATAACATATATTTTATGATTATAAAGTCTCTCAGCATCATTTATAATCTTAATAGCTAAATCTATTTTTTCTGGAAAACCAAAAAGATGAGTTAAAATTACACACCTTGTTTTGGGGGTAATTTTTCGTTTAAGTTGATCTAAATCCATATTAAAACTTTTTGGAGATGCATCAACAAAAACAGGAATATTATTAGATTTAACTATTGAGTGGGGTACTACTACACAGGTATATGCTGGACATATGATTTCAGCTTGCTTTAACTCCCATACTTTTAATAAACTGTATATACAAGTTCTTCCATATGAAAACATTAATCCATATTTACTATTAAATTTATGACTGAATTTTTTTTCGTACTGTTTTCTTAAATTTGAGTTAAACTTTAAAGCAATTTTTAACTCACTAAATCCATATTTTGGTTTAAATCTTGGGGTTAACTTAGGTAGCATCTAAAAGGTATTTAACTATTTTATTTTTTGATTTATAAAGATCTATATGTTGGGGAAGAAAATATTTAGATGAAGCCATATGAATATTAGTAAATCTTTTTTCAAAACTTAAGTCAACACCTTTCATTTTAAAATTTGGTTTAAAATTAATTTCAATTTTCTCATCCTTAAATTCATACCTAAGTAATCCACAAAATTTTTGCTTTTGCTTCCTAGTGATTAAAATACTAACAACCAATTTTTTAAATAAATCATTAAAAATCTTTAACCTTAATAGAGTAAATGTTAATATTCTTACAATAATGAATGAAAATTTTCCAATTGTATTTTTTTGTTTTTTATAAAAATTAATTTCGTGTGATTTATTATTGAATTTTATTTTTCGATTAAACTTTTGACTTGTGTATTGATTACCTTTAAATGTGATAATTAAGCCCCCATTCTCATGAATAAGAGTTTTCTTTTTAATGTCAAAAACTCTAATAGCACCTCCCTTTTTGTAGTTAATTACTGCAAAATATTTTTTTGTTCTTTTAATTATAATGCCACTTTGATCAAATTGCTTGAATGAAAAATTATTAAAAAATTTGTCTTTAAGATTACTCTGATATTCAAAATTTAAAAAAGCTCTCCATGAGAATGAATTTAATAAAGGTATGTAGTTATCAATATCAATATGGTGTGGTTGTAGTAATAATTTTTCTTTGAGCCCCTTAGAGATCTCTTTATCAATTTTGGCTGCCTCAGAAGAAAATTTTGAAAAATAATTTATTCCTCCTGGATAAATTATCTCAGTATTTCTAGATCCATACAACCCTCCAATTGAATGGTTCGGACCCAAGAAGTGAATTAAGTATTTAAATGACTTTCTAACTGAGTTTAGTAGATTAACGGATGGATTAACATAATGTATCATACTCAAATAGTGTGCAGTTAGAGTTTGATATCCTGGATCAGCTCCCTCATATTCTAAATACCACCCCTCATCAGATTGATATTTAATAATTTTCTCTATAAATGGGTTTGGTAATTCTTTATTTGAAAGTACGTTCCAAATCTCAATTGCTGAGGCGGCAGTAGCGAGATGATTTGAAATAATACCATGACTTTCAATGTTATTATGAATAAAATCAATTAAAGGTTCTAAAATCTCTAAGTATTTAATTTTTTTATTTGATTCGAGAATTCCGTCCAGTAAATAAATTGTCATTAATAAATCATTTGCTACTAATGAGGTTACACAGAATGAGTTTTCATTTGGATAAGCTTCTTCCAAGCCATTTGACTTACTAATAACCTTATCTGATAAGGAATTAAAAATTCCATTAATTAATTGTAAATAGAATTTATCATAAAGACATACACCTAATCTAACTGAAATCGCAATTGATAGGCACCCTCCAATCATTGTATCATTTTCAAAATCAATTGTTTTCCAACCCCAATATTTCCTATCACCTGAGTATTTAGTAGTTGAAAGCTCATCTAAATCATATAGATTGATGAGCTTTAATTGATTCTCTTTAAGTACATCTATAAACATTTATACTTCGATTAAATTTTTTTTTCCAATACACCATAATAAGAAATTTAAATACTCTTTTAATTTTAAGAGTTTGTATCCCTTAGATTTAAAGTCTGAATAATTTTTTTTACTGGGCCAAGTATAATATGACGGATGATATTTTTTTAACTTATCAAGCTGAAAGTTTTGAACCTTTAATCTGAGTAATTCACAAGAAGCAATATTATTGTTTATCATTAGTTTAAAAACGCTTTGAGAATTATCAAGCTTTATTACATTTTGAAATAGAGAGTCTCCTTGATCTAATTTCTGCTCAACTTTAAAAATAGTTGACCCATAAATTTTTTCGTCATTATTTAACGCGTGGAATTCCGCAGCTATCCCTTTGTAAGAGGGCAATAGACTTGAATGAACACAAATTACTTTATTTGCGAGTTCCAAAGTTTTTTTAGATAAAATTTGATTAACTCTAATTATTAAGTAATCCGGATTGTGAGTTTTTAAAAAAGTTTGGAAACTTTCATTATTGAAGTTATGAGACCGAAAAATTCTTAGTCCATTGATTTTTGAGTTGTAAGAAATAGTGTTGAAATCTTTTTTTCTGATATTTTTTGTTAAATGAAAAATTAAATTTGTTATTGAGAGATAAATCCAATACTTCTTGCTCATTTTTTTATATAGTTTAAAAATATTTTTTAACCCTTTAAAATTTATGTAATTTAAGTTTTGTGTAACACCTATATAACATATATCAATATTTTTTTCTTCAAACAATTTTGAGAAAATAATATTTGTAGTAATATCATCATTACATAAAATCGCTACTTTTATTTTTTTGAAAGCCATACTGTTATTGAATTGTAATCCGTTTCTTTTGATATCAATTTCAAGTCATTATTTTTTTGCCAATTATTAATATCATCTTGATCAAAAAAAATTAAATTATCAGGTAATAAATTTACTTTGACTATTTCCATACACTGACTTAAACTTGAATTGAAGAGGTTTATTCCTGAATTTGTTTTTATAAATGGGAGAAAAAGAACAACAAAAAAGCAAATCAGATTCTTAATTGATAGCGGTAATAACTTCACCAATCTTCTTAAAGCAAGAAATGCTTTAAAACTTAACGACTTTTTTCTCTTATAATTCCATAAACCCAAAATACCATTTTTATTAAGTACTCTTGAAAGTTCAGATACTGTTTTGTTAGGAAAATCAGTATAACCTATAACACCATAGGAAAAAACAAAATCAAAAAAATTATTTGGATAAGGTAAATTATCAATTGATGAATTTACCAAAAAGAGTTTTTGATCATTGGTGGTAGTCAATTTATTTAATGCTGAGTAAGATATGTCAACTCCGTGTATCTCAAGTATATATTCACTAAAACTTCTTAAAAGATAATTAATGTGTACTCCGTCTCCACAGCCAGCATCTAAAATTTTTAGAGGTTTATCAAAAAATTTTTCTTTAGATTGAAAAAAATTTTTTGCCACTATATATTTGGAATCGCTTATCTTCTGATCAGATATTTCCCAGTGAGAATAAAAATAATTTTTTTTATTTTTTAGGTCTATAAAAATTCCATTTTTATCCCTCTTGTATCCATACTTTTTAAAATAAGATTTTAACTTCATTTTACTATGTCTATCCTTGAAATTTGTTTAAAATTGTTTTGTAACCCTTAAGCCAGTTATAGTCTTTTGACAAAGTCCTTGAGTGCCATGAAATTGAAAATTGAGTATTTTTTAATTTTTTACATATTTTTATGATATCAATTGACTTATTAATTCTATTATTTTCATCGCCATATCCATAATCATAAATATTTGAATCCATAATAGCTTGTGGAATAATAAAATAATCATAAGGTTTTTTTTCTAAATGATTAAATGGTCGGTACTTTGAAGCAATTGATGCTCTGAATCCAATACAATCATTCCATCCTATTGTAGAATCATCTTCAAATAATTTTTCATGTAGCTTTGGAGTTAAAAATTCGTCATAATTAAGCCAATGCTGTCTGTTTTTATTAATTTCAATTTTTAAGACCTCTTCCAATTGAGTTTTTTCAGACTTTAAAAGATCAAAATTTTTATAAGAACAAAAGCTTCCATGAAGACCTATTTGCCATCCATTAGTGTTTATTTCTTTTAATTTTTCAATCAATTTTTTGTTTTTTGATACATCATAATAGGGATCAAAAATTGATTGTTTTATCCCCCATTTAACTTTTGAGTAAACATAAAAAATTGACTTTAGATTATAATCTTTTTCAATATCCTGCCAGTAATCAAAATTCCAATAATTTGATTTTGTAATAATGAATTTAATGGTTTTATTTAATAATTTAATGCTTGGTCTTTTAATGAAATTAAATCCATTAAATGCAGTTTGTTTTAGAATTAAAATTGGTGTTTTTTCAATATAATCTAGATCATGAGATAATTCTATAATAGCTTTATCTGATTTTTCAAACTGAAGCCTTGGAAACCTATTTTCAAGATATTTTTTAAATTCTTTGAACAAAAAATTAACATGTGGAATCTCCCACCTAAAATTTTCAGGCATTTTAGTTCTAAATGAATAACTTCTTGTGTAATTTCCAGTCTTCCTTATCAGAAATTCATTAAGCCTACTCATATAATAAAAAATATTCCAAAAAAGATCATAATTAATCCGATGATTTAGTCTAGAGTAGGATTTACCAAGTATTTGAAAGTCTTTGTAATTAATTATCTCAATATTATTATTTTTAAAAAATTCTCTTTTTTGAACCTGAAATATATCGCTTTTAACACCTTCTAAATAATAAATAGCATTATCATTTTTTTTTAATTGCCTGTTATAATTCTTTACCTTTATATAAAAATTTGCTTTTTCAATACGACAAAATTCATCAAGTATATATTGCACCCAATGTAAATTTTCGGCTTCGGTATAAATTATAAGTCCAGTAGAATTCAATTCATTCGTTGCCATAACTCTAAATTTAGTAATCCCCACAAGTCTCTTGTAAACTTACCCTCAGAATTCAATTGTTTTTCAATATTATCTACTCTATATATTCCTCTTTGATATGACTGATTACTCAGAAAGATATCCATTATATATTCCTTTAAAGGTCCTTTCATCCATTCATTCAATGGAGTAGGAAATCCCATTTTATCTTTTCTATTGACAATTTTTTTGGGTAAAATATCCTTTGTTGATTTTAATAAAATATGTTTTAATTTACCCCCTGAAAATTTCATTACAGGAGGAATAGATGCTGCCAATTCAGCAATTCTAGTGTCTAATAAGGGCACTCTTGACTCAATTGAAACAGCCATACTGACTCTATCCTCAACTTGTAATAAAGCAGGTAAAAGAGTTTTAAGATCAAAATAAGTCATTTTATTAAAAAGTGAGTTTGTATCGGGTTTATTAAAAATCTTATCAAATTTTGAAAAAATATTTTCCATATCAATCGATTCAACAAACTCTTCATTGTAAAGCTCTTTTAAGGAAAATGAGCGATTAATCAAGTTAAAATATCTTTGGTTCATCTGGTCAAAGAAACCACTAGAAAACTGTCTCTTTAATAGTGGTATATATTGTTTAAGACTTGGAAGATTTTTAATGATTGATTCTAAATTAACAACATACTTTTTATTACTATTTTCTAAAATAGCACCTTTAAGGGATTCTTCCAGATAAGCAATATTATATCTTGCATATCCCCCAAATAATTCATCACCTCCATGACCTCCAAGCATGACTTTAACGTGTTTTGAGGCAAGTTTTGAAACCATAAATTGAGAAAATATTCCAGGCCCACCAGCTGGTTCATCCATGTGATAAATAAGATTTTCAAAGTTTTGAATGAAATCAAGATGAGTTGGGAAAATCTCATGATATTCACTATTTATTTCATCAGAAACTACTTTAGCAAAAATTGTTTCATCATATTCTTTCGATACTTTAAAACCCCCAGTAAAAGTTTTAATTTTACTAGAATAATTTTTTGCTGCCAAAACTGAAACAATACTTGAATCCAAGCCTCCGCTTAAATATGTTCCGATTGGAACATCAGATCTGACTTGAAGTGTAGTAGAGTTTTGTAGAAGTAGTAATAATTCTCTTGAAAATTGTTTCTCTGTTTTAGTTTCATCAATTTTATAACTTAAATCCCAATACTGTTTTTGACTTGAAACGATACCATTTTCAATGGTCATATAATTGCCTGGTTCCAATTTATATATTGATTCATAGAAAGTTTCTCTACCAATTGGAATTTGAAGAACTGTATACTCTCTTATCTTATTCTCATTAACTTTAAAATTTATTTTTGGATGAATCATCAGTGCTTTTATCTCTGAAGCAAATGCGAAAAAGCTATCACTAGAGTAAAAATAGAGTGGTTTTACTCCAAATTGGTCTCTAGCTAAAAAAAGTTGATTAGTAGTCTTATTCAAGATAGCAAATGAGAAAATCCCATTCAAATTGTTTAACATTTTTTGCCCAAATTCGATAAACATATTTAACAAAACCTCAGTATCAGAATATGTCCGAAACTTGTAACCTTTTCCAATAAGCATTTGTCTCAATTCGATGTAGTTGTATAACTCTCCATTGAAAATGATTACATAGTTTTTATCATTGCTAATAAAGGGTTGTTTACCTCCATCAATATCAATAATTGAAAGTCTTTTATGTCCAAAGGCAATTTTATTAGTATGACAAGTATAAGATCCCTCATCATCTGGTCCACGATGAGATAGTTTATTCATCATATCAAATAAGATATTTTTGTTTGAAAATGTATCAGGGCAGTAATAGCCTACTATTCCACACATAAATTACTTTTTAGTTAATCGATAGCAAATCATAAATCCAAAAAATTTTGATAGAAATTGATGAATTATTTTCGGGAATTTGAATGGAAAAATTCTTGAAGGAAAATAATACAAAAACCTTGTTTCTATATTAAAATATTTTGAGAGTTCTGATTCTAATTCAGATTTGGAGTATGCAATCCCTTTAGGATTTTTATCCCCATCATATAACCTTATGATTTCATCAGTGTTTTTTAAAGATAATATAGACTCCCTTCCTCTTCCTTTAAATTTTATACCAAGTTTATAGAAGATTACACCAAATAATCTTAAATAATGCCAGTTTCTAATAAAAAAATTCTTGTAATAAACTGAAATACTAGCCTCTCCCTTTTGAGATAAAATTCTGTAAATTTCTTTTATCATTCTTTTTGGATGTTCAGTATGATGAATTACACCCTGACAATTAATAAAATCAAAGAATCCGTCTTCATAATTAGTCATTTCCCCGTTTTGAATTGTTAAATTTCCTCTAAGATTGTATTGTTTTAATCTGGCGGTTGTGATTTTTATAGCAGTTTTGGTTAAATCACAACCATAAAACTCATTAATAAATAATCGTTTATTTAATTCCACACTCCAAAAACCCACACCGCATCCCAAATCAAGTAATTTGTCAATTTTACTCTTGCTAGGTAAAATATTTAACTTTTCTATATTATTATTGAAAACATCCTCAATGTATATTTTTCTGTGCTCATCAAAGAACTCTTTAGTTCCCTCTTTATAATCACTCTCACCCTTAAAAAGGGGATTTGCCTCCCAAAAAGATTTAATATCGGATATATTTATTTTTTTAGTCATTAATTTTTTCAATGTTTTTGTAACTACTTTTCCACCCCCCGAAAGGCCAATAATATAGTATTACCATAATAATATAACCTAAGGTTGTCACTGATGCTACCATTTTTGAGCTACTTAACTTTTGATCATATCTCAAAATCAAAGGGGCTTCTGCAAAACGTGCATTAATTAATTTCAACTTAATTAATTTTTCCAATGTTCCAGTAAAACCCAAGCCCTTTAATTGAATAAAATTATTTCCATAAACTTTAATTGCATGTTTAAGAACTTTTCCTTTATATGCGCGATAACCTGATGAGTATTCTTTTAACCCTTTAACCCTAAAAAAAAATCTCATAAATTTTTGTGCCATTAATGAAATTATTGTCCTGTATTTGTTAAGTCCTACAGTTCCTCCTCCCTTTACAAATCTTGATGCGATAACAACATCATAACCTTCTAAGAGCTTATCTATCATACCTTTTATAAAAATTGGCTCATGAGAAACATCACAATCCATTCTAACAATAATATCTTGGTCATCAGCAATTTCAACCGCTCGCTCAATAAGGTCTCTCATAGTCTCACCTAAACCTCTATTTATTTTATGAATCAATATCTCAATTGGATATTTATATTCAAACCTTCTAATTTCAGATAGTGTTTTATCTGTACTTCCATCGTCACATATAAGTATTTTGTAGTCGTTGTTAAAATATTTCCTGAAAAAATCATCGAGTTTTATAAATAAACGCTCAATGGACTCTTCCTCGTTAAATGCAGGTAATAATAAATAAACCACGGTTATTAATTTTCATTTCTAATTTGACTAACTATTTCAATTGAATTTCTTGCATCCACAAGACCATATCCGTTCCCGTTAATTATTTCTTGATAACTAACTGTATGCAGATCTGTAAATCCTTTACTAAACTCAATAGCGTCACCCTCAATTGAAAGTGTCCTAAAAGTAGGGAGCCTCTTATCTTTTACCGATTTAGGCAAATTATCTGAGTTTATGCTTAAAAACCATTTTACATTTGCCTGATTAAGATTTAATCTTCCAGAGGTAGTGTCTTTACTCATGATATCAACAGTGCACGACTTCATTGGACCAAAAATCCATTGTAACATATCAAAAAAGTGAACACCAATATTAGAGGCAATTCCTCCTGATTTGTCAATATCCCCTTTCCAAGAGTTATGATACCAATTTCCTCTAGAAGTGATATATGTAAGATCAATATCATAAATTTTATCTTTAGGTCCGTTTTCAATTTTATTTTTTAATTCTAAAATAGCCTCGTGATGCCTGAGTTGAAGGATAGTATTA
>MDTG01105568.1_pt1 | contig 15022 bp, 13 predicted proteins | sample 811421 | NCBI WGS metagenome assembly MDTG01 (sample SAMN05326645, study PRJNA326480) | marine metagenome | isolation source: seawater | place: Pacific Ocean: South East | collected 2011
CGCCTTCATCGAGCGCTCCGCAATCTTGATAACGTCGTGCGGATTGACCTCCCCCTCGAGCGAGCAGCCGAATGACATGGCAATCCCGGCCGTCAAAACAGGAGAATCAGCGCGTCCTGCTCTACGCTGTGCATCTATCCGCGCGAGCATCTCAATCGCTTCCGTTTGGCTGCGCCGGGTGTTCGCCATACTGTGGCTTTCGGTGGCGGAAACGACAAAGATCATCTCGTCGACCTGTGTTTCCAACGCATCGGCAACGCCTCGCTCGTTCAAGGTCAGAGCGGTCGAAAAAGCACCCATCAGGCCGCTTGTGGCCTTGATCAATTCTCGAAGGTCCGCAAATTGCGGAAAGCGCGCCGCGGGCAGGAACGAGCCAAGCTCAAAGTGGCGTACACCTGCGCGATATTCGAGATTCAGCCATTCAAGCTTTTGTTCTGTCGTTGGATACTGCTTGGTCAGTTGCAGGCCATCGCGCAGACCAACTTCTCTAAGGACGACCTGATCCTCTGGAAAAAGGTGCCTCGCTTGCATTACGCGCTCTCCTTGCTGACGCCGGACGCTGCTTCGACTTCCGAATTGGTCAGCCCGAGTGCTCCCAGGACTTCGGCACTGTCCATGCCGACTGTCGGCACGTCACCGCCGCCCGTCAACATTGTGCCATCGACCTCGAATGGCAGTGCGGGTGCCCGGAACGTGGTGTTTTCATAGGTTGATACCGCGATGCCGCCAGGACGCATAACATGCGGATCATCATACATGTCGCAAGGCTTCGAAATTGGAGAGAACGGCAGTCCTGCTGCCTCGAATTGTGGCTCCAGTTCCTCTGCGCTAAGTTGCGCGATCTTCTCGGCAACGAGTGGAATGGTCCAGCCGCGCGCGTTGATTTGGTCCATGCGGGTTTGCAGCCTTGGATCTGCCAACAGTTCGTCCAGTCCAAGCAGACGGCAAATGGTCGCCCATTGGCCTTCAGTGACCGCACCGACGAAGATCTGTTTGCTATTCTTATCCACGAAGATGTCATAAACCGGCCAGGAAAATTCACGCTCCGGCATCGGAGGTGGATTTTTCCCCTCCAGCTCGAACTGCACCATATGTTGTGCCACGAGAAGCAGGCAGTTCTCGAAAAGCCCGATACGTACTTCATGCCCGTTGCCACTGCTTTGGCGTTCCAGAATAGCTGCAAGAACGGAGAACGCGGCAAAAAGGCCGCCCATGATGTCGTTGGCAGACGATCCAACGCGCAGCGGCATACCTGTTGGGCCCGTCATATAAGCAAGGCCCGTCATCATCTGGACAACCTCATCCAGAGCCGTCCTGTTCTGGTAGGGCCCGGACAAAAAACCCTTGCATGCGGCAAATATCAGGCGAGGGAACTTCTTCCGCAGGGTTTCTGCATCCACCCCGGCCTTGACCAGCGAGGCGTCGCGGAAGTTTTCGACAAACACGTCAGCGGTAGAGAGGAGCCGCTCCAAAGCCTGCTTTCCCGCATTGGTCTTGACATCAATTGTCACGGACTTCTTTCCGCGGTTGAACAACGGAAACATCGGGCGTCCCATCCCGGTCAGCTTGCGTGTCTTATCGCCTTGGGGGGGTTCGACCTTGATAACTTCTGCACCAAGGTAACCAAGGAACATACCGCAAGATGGGCCCATGATCATGTGGCTCATTTCGACGACACGAATACCTTCCAAGGGCCGGAACGTAGCTGACATATGATTCTCCTTCTAAAGGAGCAAACGATAGCTGACATGCCAAGGCTAAGGAATTATATAGTCTAGTGAGTTGATCTCAGGTTTTTAGAGAGCTGTGCCATGGACATCCGTCAAATCCGTATTTTCAAGGCCGTCTATGAAGCCGGAAGTATTGTTGGTGCCGGAGAGATCGAACGCTGTGCTGCCTCTGTTATTGCCCATCACCTGGCAAATTTGGAACATAGCCTGAAGCAACCGTTGTTTGAACGCTCCTCCCGGGGGGTGATTCCCACGCCAGCGGGCCAAAATTTTTATTCGCATGCTTCGGCAATCCTGCGGGCCTTCGAGAATGCCGCGAGTGACATGCGTGACCAGACCAAAGCACTTTCGGGTCATGTCATAATCGGGATGGCTTTTTCGGCTGTTATGGGGGCGGCCAAGCCGATGCTGACCCGGTTGAAGGACGAACAGCCAAATCTGCGTATGGATATTGCCGAAAGTGTATCTGGCACAACGATCGAACGGCTCATCGCGGCAGATGTTGATCTCGCACTGGCATTTAACCCGCCTCGTGACGCGCGACTTTCCGTGACCCCTTTGCTTGAAGAGCAGATGATCTGTGTCGGACTACCTCAACTTGTCGGCGACCCGTCCACCCCAATGTCCTTCGAAGAATTCCTGAAGATGCATTATGTCCTGACAAGAAAAGGGCGGCGAGGGCGGCCAACTCCCGAGGATACCGATATTCAGAAACGGCTGGAGCTCAATGCAGCGTTATTTTCCGAAAATGCCGCGGCAGCTATTCTTTTCGTAAATCACGGCCTTGGAGTCATGCTGGCAACGCGTGCCAACTTGGAGCATAATGTCTTTGCTGCCGATGTTATCGGCCGTGAAATCACTAACCCCTCACTTACAAGATCGCTTTATCTTTGTGAACGCCGAGATACGCCGCCGTCCCGCGCGGGGATCTATATACGTGATCTGGCCGTGGAGGTGATTTCCGAGCAGATTGAAGCAGGTAGCTGGAAGTGTCGATCGCTCTTAGGGTAGGTGTCAATGTGCAATGAAGGTATTTGCTAGGCATCGGCACCGGGTTTCATAGAATTGTCCGATCTGCCTGATTGACGCTATTAGCACACGAGACACCGAGGCAATTTCGAAACTCGTTTCTGTATTCCGAAGAGAGATGACAGGCGATTTACCGGGAAATGTAAGCATTTCTGGCAACCTTTTAGGTTTTGTAATCTTTTATACCACGCGATCCCGGCGATCCCGCTTATCATAATTCGGGGATATGGATTTCCCTCATTTTTCAAAATATTATACTGCTCGTCTAGCGGTGACATCAATGCACCTATGCTCTGCTCGTTGTAAAAAGAACTGTCCGGAGGCCGGGGTCAGGGGGAGTTTAGCCTCCGGACAGTATGCCTTGACGAAGTTGAAAACGGTTTTGGACATGGGCGATCCATATCCGTTTTCCTGTTTTGGCCGAAATGGTGCTGGAGATAACCAGACCTGCGGGAGCGGTACTGGTCAACAACACCAGGTGGGGGTGGTTCGGATGAACACAGGCCACTTCGACGGCAGGCATTTCAAACTTGCTTCAGGTAATTCGTATTTCCAAAACTCTCAGGCATCTTCATCCTGAAAACCAATTGATAATCGGTTCCAGACATTGATCATACCGATGGCAATTGAGAGTGCGACAAGCTCATCGTCAGAGAATTCGCGACTGACTTCCTCATAAACTTCATCCGGCGCCTCATTACCCGCCACGAGGGTTAGTGCTTCTGTCCAGGCTAGGGCGGCACGTTCACGCGGGCTAAAGAAATCAAACTTCCTCCATACATTTAGCAGAAGCAGGCGATTGTCGAATTCCTCCAACTTCTGCGGTTTCTCGCTACTAATGTGTTGGCAAAAGGCGCACCCGTTGATCTGGGAAGCCCGTCTTCGGACCAGTTCCAGAAGTTTTCCGTCAAAATTGCCTGCAAGCCAGGTTTCCAGGGCGGCGAGAGCCTTTATTCCTTCGTTTGCGCAGGCTCGAATATTTAGTCGCTTTGCCATGGCAGTTTCCCGGAGTTTATGGAGACAGGTTTACTGCTCTCTGCGGTACTATCAGGCGAAGGCCCTTCTGCTGCTGCGCGAACACCGGAAAGCCCAGAGCGTCAATGCAATACCAATAAGTGCCGGGAGTGTTACCGCGGGAAAATCCCGGGGAATGACCGATGGTGTGCATATGCCAACCGCAACTTCCCACAGATGAAAAAGGGCGTGTGCCGAGAGCCACAGCGTTGCCACCGTCCATAAGCCGATCCGAAGCTCGGGCTTTGCCATGCCGACGCCAAATGCCACGCCGATGAACAGTTGAACCAGTCCGATATCCCGGATGAAGTGCTGATTGAAGAAGCCAGTGTCCGTTACGCCGGGAACAAATTCGTACCACGACATCGGCGCAAGAAGCATGAATGTCCCGTTGGCAGAGAGAAACAAGCTATTGAAGGCAGCCATACTTAGAATGAGAAATAGCACTGCGTAGCAATTTTCGTTGATTCTAGTGATTTTTCGAACTTTCATTTTCGTCCTGGTCCATTCAGCTAGCGACCAACAGACCACGCTTATTGCGCAGTCCATCCGCCGTCGATTGAGAGGGCTGTGCCCGTGATCTGGTCGGCAGCCGGTGAACAGAGGAATGCAACGGTCTCGCCGAGCTGTTCGGGCAGGATGAAAGATTGGGAAGGTTGCTTTTTGCCCAACAATTCGGCGGCGGCTTCCTGCTGACTGATGTGTTCACCCGCGGCAATATCGGAGATTTGCTTTTCTACCAGAGGGGTTCTGACCCAGCCGGGGCAAACGGCGTTTACCGTAATACCACTACCGGCCGTTTCAAGGCCGACCACCTTGGTTAAGCCCACCATCCCATGTTTGGCAGCGACATAGGCGGCTTTGTGGGCCGAGCCAACCAGTCCATGTGCTGATGCAATGTTGATGATACGACCCCAGCCACGATCCTTCATCGAAGGGATGGCAGCCGCGATACCGTGAAAGGCAGCGGACAGATTGATTGCAAGGATTGCATCCCACTTCTCGATCGGGAATTCCTCTACCGGGGCGGTGAATTGGATACCGGCGTTGTTTACCAGAATGTCTACCCTGCCCAGTTTTTCGATCGTCGTTGCGATCAGTCGACGCACTGCCGCAGGCTTTGACATATCAGCGCCGTCATGGATTACCCGCACAGAATGGTCACGCTCGATATCGGTGCGGATTTCGTTGATTTCGCTGCAGTCACCAAAGCCGTTGAGTACGATGTCGGCTCCATGGCTTGCAAGGGCTCTGGCAATACCAAGGCCGATGCCACTGGTTGATCCCGTCACGATTGCGACTTTATTCTTCAACATTTTATGCATCCTTCTATTAGGTGGCGATGGAGCTTACGAATGGCTCTCTCGGTGAATGTCGTGGGTAACAATACCCTGACCCGGTTCTGGTCTTTTAAGACTGCGTGGATCTTCCAAGGTGCGGCGGATATCTTCCAGTCCACTTTGCCAATGCTCCCGCATTGCCTCGGGGCCAAACTCGTAATCCTTTGAGTGACCTTCGAAGGCTTTTGACTGATAAATCAGATGAACAATATTGCAGGCCCGTTCCGAAGTTAGATCGGCAATCGCTTTAATCTCTGGGTGGCTCTGTGCAGCTTGCGGTACCTCGGCCATCAGGCGCTGGAGTGCTTTGCGCATCTTCTGCAGCTGAAGGGCGTGATTGGTGATTGTCCGCGTTCTGCTGGAGTACTGAATATCTTTCTGCCGGCTTGCGACATCCATCAAGTCGTATGGCAGTCGGCCTTTTGCCGACCATAAATCTATCTGAAAGGTCAGGGTGTCTCGTCGGGGCTCGCTGTTAAGAACCCGGGAAAGAGGGGTGTTGGAGACCATGCCGCCATCCCAGTAGTATTCGCCATCGATTTCGACTGCTGGAAATCCCGGCGGCAATGCGCCGGATGCCATGAAGTGTTCAGGGCGCAGGCGACGTTCTGCAGTATCAAAATAAACCAGGTTGCCGCTTCGAACATTTACGGCGGCGACGCTAACCCTGACTTCACCGGAGTTGAGACGATCAAAATCGACCAGTCGTTCCAGTGTCTCGCGCAAAGGCGATGTGTCGTAGAAACTTGTTGCAGCATCGCCGGAGAACAATGACAGGAAGGGAGGAGGGAAACGTGGTTTGAAAAATCCACTTTGGCCAACAAGCAAAGCACGCATTGCCGCTACGCTATTGAGAGCGGGGCGCATGTCGAATGCAAATGGCATCCTTCCGGAAAGATCGTCGTTTACCGGCAAGTTCACTGGTACTGCGCAGATTGTTTCCCAAAATTCACGTAGGCGGTTGACGCGTTCGTGTTCGGATGATCCGGCAATTATCGCTGCATTGAGGGCGCCGATAGAAATTCCTGCCAACCATGTCGGGCGAATGCCGGCGTCGTGGAGGCCCTCGTAAACGCCTGCCTGATAGGCACCAAGTGCGCCTCCACCCTGCAGAACAAGAGCAACTTCATCATATTGCGCTATTTCAGCAAGTTCGGAGGTAGGGCGAGTTTGCTTCTGCTTTAGTCCGATCATTGAGGGTATCCTCCGTCGCGTTTGAATGGATATCGCTTCAGTTCAGGTAGTCGTGAACAACGGTTCCCAAGCCAAGCGTCAGGTCGGCAAGGAGGTGTTTGGCTGATAGCACTTCAAGAACAGGCAGATCAGCGACAGGAGCCAATGCGTGAGGGCATAGATGCAGACTTGCGGGCCCAGCCCAGGCACCTTTTACCGTCACGTCTTCAAGGTAATATTCCACCAGTTCACAGATGCGAGGACCGCCATCTACGTGCGGAATGACCTTAAGCAGATAGTTTGGCTTGGTCATACCAGCAGCTTCGTTTGCGGGATCAAGTTTGAAGTGCTTGTAGCCCATTGTTCCGGTGGCGATGCGAACGGACCCATAGTCCAGAGTTCCGACCAGTGTGTCGGTTTCAACGGTCAGAGAAGGTTGGGCGAGTTTTTTAGGAAACCCCCAAATTTCGCGGCCTGCGGCGATTGGTGGATGATCGTTGAGAAACATCTGATGCGTATAACTACCGGTTTTCCCGTTGTAACGTACCGGGATGACCTGACCGCTTTCGGTGTAATCACCAAAGCCCGTAGAGTCCGGCATGCGAATGAACTCGTAGTTCACTATCGGCTCGATAATTTCTAATGGTTCGGGAACGAGGCGGCGCAATACTTCCGGATCGGTTCGGTAGCGAACGATAAAATATTCGCGATTTACGAAACGATAGGGGCCAGGTGGGTAAGCCGGACTTGCCGGTGGCATGGTAAAGGCGCCTTGACGTATGGTTGTTTGATCCATTTTCTTGTCCTCTTGTGATACTCGGCAAATTCGGCTGAACTCGTGTCTAGTTATGCTTCGCGGTAGAATGCCGCCGCGCAGATTGGCTTTTTATTCATGGTTTGAGATGAAAAAGCTCGATCCAGCCAATCTGAGAAACGGATTGAGCCCATTTGCGGAAGTTTGGATGGCGTGAGTGTTCGATAATTCAATGCCGCGCCGAAGTAACGGGCATGAATGTCCGCGACAACCTGTCGGTTGTCATGGGTTGCAGTCAGGAACTTGCGTGCAAAATTGTCGAGCTGGAAAACCTCGGGACCAGCAACTTCAACGGTCGCCTTTCGCGGGGAAGTGATGGCCAGTTCGGCAAGCGCGGAAATAACGTCTTCCGAAGCGATTGGTTGAATCAGCGCTGGTGACAGGCGGATCACGTCGTCATCTGAAGCCGACTTGATGATGCCGCTGGCGAACTCGAAAAACTGCGTCGAGCGTAGTATGGTATAGGGGGTTCTCGAGGCTTTGATCATCTCTTCTTGCGCCATCTTGGCCCGGAAATATCCGCTTTCAAGAAGTCGCTCGGTCCCGACAACTGACAACGCAATATGATGTCGCACACCGGCCTTGGTTTCTGCTGACAGGAGGTTGTCACAGGACGTTTTGAAGAACTTCATGGCCGCACGGTTCTCGAAAGACGGTGCGTTGGCTACGTCGACGACTACCTGTGTGCCAGTTATTGCCTCTGCAAGACCTTCTCCGGTGACCGAGTTCACGCCTGAACTGGGGGAGGCAGCAATAACATCATGCCCGCGCTTCCGTAATCTTGACACAAGGCCAGATCCAATAAGGCCACTGCCTCCGATAACAACGATCTTCATGACCTTCCCTCCATTCCTTGAGTGTCGGAGTAACTGAGGGAGACAGGATGCGTCAGAGGTGAGGAAGTCGAATATTGTTCCCCGATACAGTTCGTCATAGCTAATCGATAGGTAGGGCTAACCGGTGGGGTAAGAGCGGTGGTTCAAGGTGTAGAGTTTTATCAACTTGTCGGGAGAGAAGTGGATATGAGACTTGCCTCAAATCGCATGGGGGATGCTCTTTATCGGCTCTCGATATGAATCTGATTGATGTGCCCCGTCGAGGTGGTTTCTCGATTCATGATACGGATCAGAACGAATGATCAAATAGCATCAAAACCGATTAATGCTGCGCCGAACCTTATTAATTTCGCTGAATGCATGGATTTCCATGATGTGCAACGAGGGAACATAAAGACTAGAATAGACGAATGGCTGCCTTAACTCATGATTGATTATCAATTGATTCCAAACAGTGCTTATCCTGCAGCAGGAGCTGATCATGATTGTAGTGCCTCGCCATCAGCGCCTAGTTCTTGTGATTGTAACAGCCGTTGTTGGAATTTCCGCGACGTGGTTCACGATGACACCGCTCGGTTTGGCTGTTTCGGTCTCAAGTTTGTTTCTTTTTACGCGTGGAAGTACGACAGTTATACTCAATACCGTATTGGTCATTGCTCTAGCATGCGCTGTATTGGCAGCGGGTGCTTACACCGGCGATACGCGTATCACCGCATTGTCTTGGGCGGCAAGCTTTGCTTTGGCGGTCTGTATTGGGGCAATTGTTTCTGCAAATTCAGCCGTTCCTGCCAACACAGCCCGGAATGTTGCGCAGAGTATTGAGAGCGTTGTCGGAAACGCGTGGGCAACTGACCCAGAAGGCAAGTTTACTTACGTCACGCCTGCTGCATTAACGTTTCTAGGAATAACGCTAGACGAATTAAATGCAGCTTCAACAGACGGTGATCTGGGGTGGAAGCGTGTGATCCATCCCGAAGATTACAGTGCCGCTGCGACAACCTGGCGACGGTGCCTCAAGACAGGTGAACATTACAATGTTGAGCACCGAATGCTGCGGGCGAATGGTGTTTATAGCTGGGGCAGAAGTTCAGGGCAGCCTTTACGTGACAACGTTGGCCGCATCACTGGGTGGTATGGAACTGTCATTGATAGTGGCATCTCCGAAGACTCTAATAATGAGACAGAGAACCCTGAATTTCCAGAGATCAATGAGACAGGATTATCTGACAACTTTCCTCCGCTGAGCGCGATACACCCACATGACCGCCCTGCGGCGACACAGGCCAGTGCATATGCTTTCTGGACTGGCGTCTCCCAGGTCATGAACTTTCGGGTCCGGCAGACGGATGGCAGGTACCGCCTGACCGAGTATCGTATGGACCCTGGATACAATGTCAGCGTAGACGTAACTCCGCTGGTATCAGGACCTGATGGGCGTTGGTCTATCTCGGATTCAATTGGTGAAACCGCAGAAGCAATCCGCGCTGCCAAGATAATCGAGGCGCTGTATGGAAAGGCATGGGCTTTTGATGCCGCGGGGCACTTCACCTACGTTACTCCCTCAGCCCAAGTTGCCATTGACATGACGCTCGACGATCTTAATGCCCCGGTAAGAGGGGGGGCTTTCATCGACGGTGGAGACATTGGTTGGAGCAGGGGCGTGCATCCTGAAGATTATGATCATGCAGCAGCTGGCTTGCGCCATAGTTTGAAGACTGGTGACCCTTGGAACGTTGAATATCGAATGCTGCGCAAGAACGGGGAGTATGTGTGGCACCGGATTGCTGCGCGGCCGACGCATGATAGTCAAGGACGAATTACCGGCTGGTATGGCACCTCAATCGATATCGATGTTTATAAGAAAACGGAAGCTGCTCTCGTTGAGAGTAAACGTAAGCTTCAGCAATTGATCGATTCAGTGCCTGCGTTGATTTGGGGACTTACTCCCGATGGTAACCCCAGTTACGTCAACAAGCGTTTCGTTGAGGTAACTGGTATGTCTCTTGAGGATATAACCGGACCGGACAAGTCACCAACGGTTCGAGTGCTTCTTCACCCTGATGATGCTGATGAGGCACTGGACGCCATTGGACGGTCTCTTGCAAACGGTCAGCCATATATTCAGAGATATCGTCAACGGCGAGCTGACGGTACTTATCATTGGACCGAGACACGGGCCGAGCCATTATACGATGAAAATGGCAATATACTGCAGTGGTATGGTGTCAGTGTTGATATCCATAGTCTGGTTCTTGCCCAAGAGGCCTTGCGCGAGAGCGAGCGCATGTACCGGCAGCTCGTAGAAACGTTGCCAGCAATGGTTGATTGCGCTTCCCCGGATGGTGAGCCGATGTATCGCAGTCGACAACTTAGCAGGTATCTTGGTTACGATTTGGAAGATTTGAACGGTAAACCCCTGTTGGCCAGTACTCTTGAGCAGAGTGTGCACCCTGATGATCTGGCAGGTGTCAAAGAGCATTACGGTCATTGTTTGTCAACCGGAGAGCCATATGCACGAAAGCATCGCTTGCGTCGATTTGACGGAGAATATAGGTGGATGGAAACACGTGCTGCGGCAATGCGCAACGCGGAGGGTTCTATTGTTCAGTGGAACGTTATTTGTCTGGATATCGATGGTGAGATCCGGGCACAGGAAAAATTGCGTTTGGTACAAGAAAGTCTTGCTCGAGCAAGTCAGGCGGCAAGTCTTGCAGAACTCTCTGCTTCGATTGCGCATGAGGTGAACCAGCCGCTGGCTGCAATCGTGGCTAATTCTCACGCATGTCATCGTTGGCTGACGGCATCGCCACCTAATCCTGAGCGGGCGAAAATTACGGCAGAAAGAATTATCAGGGATGCTAATTCAGCAGCAGATGTTGTTAGTCGAATTCGTTCTTTGTTCAAGCAGTCTGTCGAAACCAGAAATGCTATGGCGCTTGGTAGCGTAGTTACCGAAGCGTGCGATGTCATTGCCGAAGAGGCGGCACGACGGCGCGTTCGTATGGAAATTGAAATTCGGGATGACCTGCCGGCCGTTTTGGTTGACCGCGTCCAGATTCAACAGGTTCTGGTTAATCTTATCCGTAATGGCATGGATGCTATGAACTCGGTCATGGACGAGCGGATTCTTGGTGTTTATGCGCGGCGAGCCGAAAACATGGTGCAGCTTGAAATAAGCGACACCGGCTGCGGCGTTCAATCTTCTGACAAGATATTCCAGCCGTTTTTTACGACGAAAGAGCGCGGTATGGGAATGGGGCTTGCGATCTGCCGATCAATTGTTGAATCACATGACGGCAAGTTGTGGGTGGAAAGCAATCAGCCTCGTGGATCGCGTTTCATCTTTACATTACCTGTTGAAGTGAAGGCCAAGACATGACGATAGAAGATCACATCGTTTTTATCGTCGACGATGATGAAAGTATACGGGAAGCGTTGAGTGAGCTTCTGGCCTCCCACGGTATGCGTGCTGCAGCTTTCGGCTCAGGAGGTGATTATATGTCTGCAGACAAACCGGATTATCCGGCTTGTCTCATCCTTGATGTAGAATTGCCTGACATCAATGGTCTCGATCTGCAGGGACAGATTTTGGAAACGTATCATCCGCCGATTGTGTTCATCACCGGACATGGGGACATTCCCTCTTCGGTTCGGGCAATCAAGTATGGAGCGGTCGATTTCCTGACCAAACCCTTTAGCGATGTCGATTTAATGAGTGGGGTAAGAACGGCGATCGAATTGGATCGAAAAAATCGAAAAGAGCGTTATGAACTGAATACTTTGTCTGAACGGTTTCACGGTTTGACCCGTCGCGAAAAGGACGTTTTTCCGCTCGTTGTTAGTGGGCTCTTAAATAAGCAAGCCGCCGCCGAGCTGGGGATCAGCGAAGTTACGCTCGAAATTCACCGAAGGAATGTAATGAAAAAGATGGGGGCCGCTTCTTTTGCTGATCTTGTGCGTATTGCTGGTCGACTGAAAATCCCGATTACGCATTCACGACATACAGGGAGGAATTAATAATGAAAACGCGATTGCCCGTTGTTGTGATCGTAGATGATGATTCGAGATTGCTTGAGTCACTTGGGGATCTACTGGAGTCCGCAGGTTACCGGGTTCGCAGTTTTTCATCAGCACATTCACTGCTTGCGACTGGGCTGGTTGGGGTGGACTTGCTCATTACTGATATCGGTATGCCAGATATCGACGGGTTCGAACTTCGCGATTTGGTGAAAAAACAAAAACCGCAACTACCTGTCTTTCTGATTACAGGACGGCATGAAATAGCAGACCAGGATCGAGCTAAAAGTATCGGCGGAATTTTTCGCAAACCTTTCGATGGGAAGGCCCTGCTTTCAGCGGTGGACGAGGCTATAGGCAATAGATGAAGGGAGGAAAGTCAAGATGAGGATTGAGCAATCACGCATACAAGTTTCACAGCGACTGTCGGTACCCTTAAATGACGAAAAAGAACAACCACTTGTTATTATTGTGGACGATGATCCCTCCTTGCGGGAGGCGCTTTCTGAACTGATCTTGTCAGCTGGATTGCGACCGGTTTGTTTCGGATCTACCCGTGAGTTGCTTGAGGCTGATGTGCTTGATAGTCCAGGATGCCTGATTCTGGATGTACGGATGCCAGGAACAAGCGGGCTCGATTTGCAGTACCATTTGTCCCAGAACGGCAATCCAAAACCCGTGATCTTTCTCACCGGGCATGGTGATATTCCGATGACAGTACAGGCGATGAAAGCTGGCGCGGTTGATTTTCTTACAAAGCCGGTACGAGATCAGACCTTGCTGGATGCGGTTGTTACCGGCATTGCGATGGATGCCACCCGTCGCAAAGAACATCAGGTGGCCAAGCGCAATTTTGTTCGATTTGAGAGTTTGACGCCGCGAGAGCGAGAAGTTTTACAAGAGGTGGCAAAGGGGCGGGTTAACAAACAGATTGCATTTGATCTTGGCATCAGTGTTGTCACAGTAAAACTCCATCGCAGCAATATTATGCGCAAAATGGAAGTCGCCTCCATTGGTGAGCTGATACTTGCGTGGGAAACGCTTCCAGTTGTAATGCGAAGTGGTGAAATACGTCCCGAACTTTGATGCAAAGATTTGTGGCAATTCCAATGTCTACTGCGGGGCTCCTTTTCCCGAGGATAGGCTCGTCCCGTTTGATGGGGGCCGGTCCCGCGCGTACTTGTTATTTTCAAGTGCACTCCTAGCGGTGAGCCTTACCTAGCGTTTGGTGAAGATGAACTATACCGGCACACAGTATCCATCTAGTGCCCCAAGGCGTCATCATTTCCTCCGTTCCCGACAGGCTTTATGCGCCGATTGTCGGTGCCGGTTGCTCGCTTTTTTCGGGCAATGGCAATCCCGAGAGCAGGTAACGGAGTTATCACCATGCAACAGAAAATTGTCATAATCGGAGCCGGTTTCGCCGGTATGTATTCAGCACTTTCCGCAGCAAGGATGCGCGATGCCCGCGGCGTTACGTCGCAAGAACTTGAAATCATACTTGTTGCGCCTGAACCGACATTGGTCATCCGTCCGCGCCTTTACGAACCTCTGCCCGAGACTTTGACCGCACCTCTTGACGAAGTCCTCAACGCCATTGATGTCGTCTATATGCAGGGGAAAGTTGAAACAATTGATACAGGCAATCGGACGATTGACGTCGTCGGGCCGGATGATGGGAACTACACCCTGGCCTATGATCGCGTCGTGCTCGCAACGGGAAGTCGTCTGTTTCGCCCTCCCATCCCTGGTCTTGCAGAGTTTGGTTTCAGCGTTGACCAGCTTGACGACGCAGTTTCTCTTGATCGCCATTTGAGTAGCTTGGCTGAACGACCCAATTCGGCAGCTCGCAATACTGTTGTTGTTGCTGGTGGAGGGTTCACCGGTATCGAGGCAGCGACAGAAATGCCGGCCCGTTTGCGCGCCGTTCTTGGAAGTGATGCAGGAATCCGGGTTGTAATCGTGGAGCGAAATGATGCAATCGCGCCGGATATGGGGCCGGGTGCCCGTCCGGTTATTGAAGATGCCCTGCGTGACCTTGGTGTTGAAACTCGGCTGGGTATCGGTGTCGCATCGTTGGATGAGAATGGCGTAACGCTCAGCGATGGCGAGCGTATCGAGAGCATGACTGTGATCTGGGCGGCTGGCATACGCGCAGCACCTTTGACGCAACAAATCCCCGGTGAACGTGATAATTTTGGACGTTTGCTGGTGGATCGCGAACTTCGCGTTCCGGACGTTCCTGGGGTCTTTGCAACGGGTGATGCTGCTAAGGCTGCCAGCGATGATCTTGGAAACTTTTCTTTGATGTCGTGTCAGCATGCGACCCGGCTTGGGGCATTTGCCGGTAACAATGCTGCGGCCGATCTACTTGGTGTGCCAATGATGACCTACCATCAGAAAGCCTATGTAACCTGTCTCGATCTGGGAACTGCAGGTGCCGTATTCACACGGGGTTGGGAACGCAAGGTCGAATTGGTCGGTGAGAAAGCAAAGAAGGTTAAGCAGGAAATCAATACGATCTGGATATATCCTCCAAAGGCTGAGCGAACAACTGCATTGGCATCAGCGGACCCCGAACGTGTGACTGACCTCTGACTTGATAGAAAAGCTCAATGCTTAGAGAGTTTTGAGACCTAATAATCCGCCGCGATTTGCAAAATCTGCATGTCGCGGCTTTTCAATATTTATGAAATATTGGTGATCGCACTGGGATATTCCATTTCCATTCTGAGTTTGAACTTCAAAAGGTTAGCTTAAGGATATTGCTGCCCAGACGTCCATACTGACCGCAGCCCGTTCGCTGTTGCCGACTTTGGAACGCAAGGCTGGAGGCGTGGACAATATCCCTGCGCCATCGACTGACATATTTATCGTTGATGATGACTATTAGCACTGACTCCAACAAGTGCCTGATCCTCTCTCGTCGCGAAATCATTGTTCGGAGATAGGAAGAAGAGAAATGTCATCTTTTCTGTCAATTCTGCAGCTTTTTGTCAGCTTATGTGTCAATCAGTGTCAACTTATCTGGCAATCGGAAATACCAACTTGTTGATTTTGTTAAATGTC
>MDTG01107957.1_pt1 | contig 15021 bp, 27 predicted proteins | sample 811421 | NCBI WGS metagenome assembly MDTG01 (sample SAMN05326645, study PRJNA326480) | marine metagenome | isolation source: seawater | place: Pacific Ocean: South East | collected 2011
AAGCCACTAAAGGCTTGGTTGGAAGATACATTTGATCACAAAACTGTGATTGATGCTAATGATCCACATTTGCAAGACTTCCGAGACCTAGAAGCAAAAGATCTTTGTCAACTTACCATACTAGACGGAGTAGGTGCTGAACGTTTTGCTTATCATGCATGGAAGTTTGCAGACAACTTGGTGCGTGAACAAACCGATGGTAGATGTTGGTGCGAAAGCGCAGAGTGTAGCGAACATGGTAGCAACAGTGCTATCTATACTCCATACACTGTACAACGAACTACATTTCAAGAGTAGCATATGAAATACATATTTGATGTCGACGGTACACTAACGCCGAGCAGACAAGTCATAGATGACGAATTTGAATTCTTCTTCTTGGACTTCTGTGAACGCAATGATGTGTACCTTGCAACAGGATCAGACTATGCCAAAACACTGGAGCAACTAGACTATCTGGTTTGTCATGCAGTTAGACGCAGTTACAACTGTTCAGGTAATTCACAGTGGTGCGGAGGTGTAGAAGTGTACACCAACGACTGGCAGTTACCAGACATGTGCAGACAGTTCTTGGAACAGTGTTTGGCAGAAGAAACATTTGATGTTCGCACAGGCACACACATTGAAGAACGTCCTGGTATGATAAATTATAGTGTGATAGGCAGAGGCACAGTCACACCTGAACAACGTGCGGCATGGATTGAATATGACAAACGCACCAACAGTAGACACAGAACTGCTGATGCATTCAACACTATGTTTCCAGACCTACAAGCAAACGTAGGTGGCGAAACAGGCATTGACATTGCACCCAAAGGATTTGACAAAGCACAAATTGCTGACGACTTTGATGCTGACACAATGTTTTTTGGTGATGCAACACACAAAGGCGGCAACGATTATCCGCTAGCACAAGCACTACTAGCCAAAGGTGCAGTGGTACACACAGTAGAAGATTGGCAACACACATGGAGAATACTCAATGAGCTTGGAGTACGCAGTAGAGAGATGGAGAGAAACATTTGAATTATTTGACGATGATATGGAACTATATCAGCATCTTATTGATCAAGGCAAACAACTTCAAAAGGATCCGCTTCCAGAAGAGCTACGAACAGAATCGGCCAGGGTCAGCAGATGCCAATACAACCTCTTTGTCGGCCAGGCGGACGGACGTTATAAAGCGTACTCTGATGGAATGATTGCATCAGGATATGCTTATATGTTGTTGGATATATTCAACAGTGCAAGCATTGAAGAAGTAGCTGAGTGTGATCCGGTTGCAATTGGCCAGCAACTAGGAGTACGTGAAATACTCAGCGCAAACAGAAGCAACGGGTTCTTCCAAATGATGGACCTTATGAAACATCAGGCACAACAATGAAAATACTAATATTTGGACTACCAGGCAGTGGTAAAACAACACTAGCCAAACCACTTGCAGATCTTGTGGGTGGTGTACACGTAAACGCAGACGAAGTCAGACTCAAGTACGAAGGACATGATGTCAGCAAATGGGACTTCAGCAAAGAAGGCAGAATGCGACAAGCAATGCGCATGCGCTACATCAGTGATGGTGTGGTCAAAGCTGGTAAGATTGCTGTGGCAGATTTTGTTGCACCAACTGAAGCGGCAAGACGTTTCTTTGCACCAGACTTTACTGTGTACATGGACACAATTGCAGAAGGCAGATACGAAGATACAAATGCACTGTTTGAAAAACCAGAAACGCATTGGGCAGGAGTTGACTATCATGTTGCCAAATGGTTTGATGATACACACATACAACTGGTTCCTATTGTAGAACGTTTTATGAAAAAGCAAAACACAACTCCAGTAGGCTACAGTGCGTGGAGAATGGAACAAGCAGATGTTTGATTGGAAAAAACCAACTGCACAAATGTTGGGCAGATGGCAACCTTGGCATGCTGGACACACAGAATTGTTCAAACGCATACATGGTGAACATGGACAAGTTTGTATTATGATCAGAGATGTACATGGTGTAGATGACAACCCATTTGATTTTCATGATGCTAGACTCAACATCACAAATGCACTCAGAGCAGAAAACTATGTGTATGCAACTGATTATATTATTATGCATGTACCAAACATTGTTGATGTTGCTTATGGTAGAGGTGTAGGATATACCTTTACAGAACACGATTTGGGTGCTACAATACATGATATAAGTGCAACAAAAATTAGAGCAGAGATGAGAGCAGATGGTAGACTCAAATAGCGGCGAACTTTACACACAAATTGTGGAAAACCTAAAACAAGTATATGATCCTGAAATCAGCATCAACATTTACGATCTAGGGTTGATATATGATATCAACACAGATGAATTTCCAATGGTAAAAGTAACACACACTCTTACCAGTGCATTTTGTCCAGCGGCAGATCAAATCATTGATGATATTCGTTGGGCCACCGTTGCAGTAGATGGTGTAGATGAATGTGAAGTGATCACAACGTTTGATCCTCCTTTTGGACCATGGAACATGAGTGAAGATGCAAAACTTATACTTGGGGTTTTTGATTGACATACATTGTAAATGACAAATGCATTGGTTGCAAACATACAGCCTGTGTTGCAGTTTGTCCAGTGGATTGCTTTTATGAAGGACCAAACACATTGGTTATCAATCCACAAGAATGCATTGACTGCGGAGTATGTGAACCTGAGTGTCCTGAAGATGCTATATTTCCAGACACCACTGCTGAAGGTGAAAGTTGGGTAGAGTTCAATCAAAAGTATGCAGACTTGTGGGGCGAGGACAGAGTTATTGTAGATGAAAAAGATCCATTACCAGACTATGAAATCAACAGAGACAAAACCAAAGAAGAACGCATGGCTATTTTTATAGAAAGTTGGGACGATGTTTAGTTACAAACACTCAATGAAACAGCCACGTGGCTTTGGTGTGTTCTATGATTTGGTAATACCACAGTTGGTACAACATGGCGACCTGCGCCGTATACTAGAAGTGGGCATAGGTGGCGGCGGTTCACACTTTATGTGGAGCAAAAACTTTCCTGATGCTAGAGTGGTGGGCATTGATCCACTGCTACCAGATGTGGACAACAACAGCAGAAAAGGCGGGTTGAGTGGCACAATGGGTGCGCTACAACAATTGGCCAAGTTCAAACTCAACATGCAAATCAACATTGACTTTTTGTTTGCAGATGGACTAGCAGAAAGCACCATACAACAACTACAACGCAACTATGGTGACTTTGATTTGATTGTGTTTGATGCCACAGATTACCAACATGAAAACTTCTTGCGTGTGGTAGAACTGTATGCACCACTGTTGAGCAGTAGAGGTTTGTTGGTAAATGAACTGCCAGGCATACGTGGTTGGAAAGTAAGAGCACAAGAAATACTTCAAACACCAGATCCACAAATTGCACGTTGGCAAGCACAAATCAATCAAGGCTGTGTAATCTACAACTTCGATGGGATAAGTACACATGTAGAACAAGAAGAGACCCATCCGGGACACTGGCGAGACAATCGTATTGCAGTCTACAAAAATCCCGTGTACGAATCTTTGAACACACAAGAATTAGATCAATTTATATGGAGACCAGAACATGAAGCTAGCAGTTAGCCCAGAAGCCAAGGACTACCTAATGAGTCAATTGGCAGAAGCTGGCAGACAGTACGCAACCCTAAATGTAAAGGGTGGCGGTTGTAGCGGATTCAAATATGAATGGAACATGACAGATGATCCAGAAGGTTTTCCTGTACTAGACGATGTACTAGTAGTAGATCCAATGGCAGAAATGTTTTTATTTGGATGTACAGTAGATTATGTACGTGAACTAGGAGGAAGTTACCTCACTGTGCAGAACCCCAACGCCACAGCATCCTGTGGCTGTGGTGAGAGTTTTGCAGTCTAAGTTTCTCAACAAAGTAGGCAAGTTGCTGAAAAGTGAACCTGAACCAGAGGGTGTCACATGTGTACTGCCATGGGTAGGACACTGTATACAAAACCCAGGCACAGTAACTCCATGCTGTAGATTTCATGGCACAGAAAATTCACCAATGGCACATTTGACATTGGGTCCATATCCTGGCTACAAACTAAGCGAGTATCATCACAAATATCCACAACGTGAATTCCTTGCTGGCAACTATCCTGAGCATTGTGTAAAATGCAAAGTAGAAGATCTCAAAGGTGTGCGTAGCATGCGCAAAGAGTTCAACGAAATATACGAAGACGTTGACACATCAAAGTTTGGCAAACAAAACGCCAGATACATTGAAATATCATTTGGCAACTTGTGCAACCTAGCCTGCAGAATGTGCAACAGCAATGATAGCACACGTTGGGCAGGCGTACAAAAACATTTGTCACATGAAATAACAGGCTACAAAGAACGAGTGTGGCCAGAGTACAGAACAGATATAGACTGTATAGACATTGACCTAAGCGAAGTTGACAGAATAAAATTCATGGGCGGTGAGCCAATGATGCACCCAGATCATGAATTGTTTTTGGAAAAACTAGTAGAAGACAATCCACACAGTGGCAGAGTGTATGCAAGGTATCACACAAATGCAACTGTAAGACCCAATGATAGAATACTTGAAATTTGGGAACAGTTGGGCAGTGTTAAAATTGCATTCAGCATTGATGGAGTTGGTGCAGTAAATGACTACATACGTCCTCCCAGCAAGTGGGAACAAGTTGAAGAAACTGTGCAGTGGTACAGAAACTTGGGCATGCCAAATGTGCAATTGCATGTGCATAGTGCTATAAGTGTGTTGAACTTGTTTGATCTCAACAACCTTTGGCAGTGGACCAAAGACAACAAAATAAGAATATGGAACAGAGATATAGTTAGATATCCAAGTTATTTGTGTGTTACAAATGCGCCATTTGATCTCAAGCATCAAATGAAGTTGTACTTGCAAAACACACCAATCGAAACCAGTGTACTATATGATGCACTGGAACAAATAGGTGACCCAGATCAGTGGACAAAATTTATAAATTATACGAAATCACTTGACAGATACTGGGGAACTAGTTTACAATTAGCAGATACAACTGTATGGAGATATGTATGATCGATTTGAAAAAATACGCCGAATTTGTAGAAGGCGTAACCAGCGACGAAAGCAAAAACAGCCAAGCACTAGAAGCAAGAATGGACAAACTAAGACAGGTTGTACATGTTCCTAAAATGCTAACAGCCGCAATTGGCCTAGCCAGTGAAACAGGCGAACTAAATGAAATTGTAAAGAAGTGCATGTTCCAAGGCAAGCCCATGGACGAAGACACCAAGTATCACATGGCCAGAGAGCTTGGAGATATCATTTGGTATTGGATACAAGCATGTGAAAGCATCAACTATGATCCAAACAAGATCATTGAAATGAATGTTGAAAAACTCAAAGCACGTTATCCAGGTGGCGAATTTGATGTACACTATTCTGAGAATAGAAAAGAAGGTGACCTCTGATGGAAACAAACTATGCAGATATGACTGTTGAAGAGTTGTTGAATGCTAGGATTGAACTACAGAAGAAACGTGCAGTAGCAATGCGAGCAAGTCACAGCATGATGGTTGCACAACAGTTTGAGTTGATCATGAATGAAATCAACTTTCAAATACAATTGAAAAATCAAAAGGCACAAATGGAAGCCGATGACAAGTCTGATGATTTAGATGACATAATTAATATTGGATGAAGATGAACACAAACTATCAAACTATTCTAACTGCTGATGATGTTGTGGACGTATGGTTGCGCAACAACAATATCAAGAATGCAGTAACCACAGACACTGCTGAGTTTGATGAATACAACACATGGACCAACTACTTTGACAGTGGTGACACAATACGTGTTGAACAGCCCAGCACACTAGCCAAAGATGAGTTTGTAACCAAATGCATCAGTGAAGATGGTTGGAAGTTGCCAGAAAAGTACAAAAACATGGATGTTGAACAATGGTTGTTTGACCGAGTGCAACAAACTGTGGACACAGATGATATATATACTAGCACAGAATGGATTAGAGTGAAGAACGAACTGCGTGAATACAACAAACGTGGATTGCAAACACTGCTAAAGTTTCTAGTATACTTTATTGACACACTAAGAGATCACAATATTGTGTGGGGTGTTGGCAGAGGATCCAGTGTTGCTAGCTACATTTTATATCTAATAGGCGTACATAAAGTAAATAGTATACGTTATAATTTAGATATCGCAGAATTTTTGAAATAGGAGTTATTATGCCACAGCATAAAACAAGATTGGGTAGACCCATAAACATGCAGGCTTTAGCAAGTGCGCATGAAAAGACACGAGCAGTAAGCAACGTGCCTATCAATGCAAGAGGTGACATTGTTGATGGAAAGAACAAAGTGGTTGTCCGCAGAGAAGATGTCACAAACGAATACTACAAAACTCCGCCTGCAGAATCAGTTGAAGTAAGTCTCAAAGAAGACTTGGCTCCGGTTGCTCCAACTCCGGAACCAGCACCTGCACCAAAACCCAAAGCAAAAAGCAAGCCCAAACCTGAGCCAGAACCAATCATTGAACCAGATCAGTTCAACAACAAAGCACAAAAGCATGAAGCAGAGTTTTTCAATGAAGGCACAGGCGGTGGTGAAGTTGAACTAAACAGAACCAAAAAAACCAGAGAAGATGGAAGTGAATACTGGGAAATCGAATACAGCGATGGCAGTATGATGGACATCGATATCAAATAATAACGGAGCATCAAATGACAGTAACAGCATTACGGGGCAAAGTGATCGCGAGATTGCTTGAAGATCCCAACAAGAATCGTGTAACCAAAGGTGGAGTTATCACACTTGCAGACAACAGTGAAGAACGTGGTGTGCGAGCAAGATGGTTTCAAACCATCAGTGTTGGTGACGAAGTAGATGATATCACAGAAGGCCAATACATACTGGTAAGCCATGGTAGATGGACACGTGGTATTGAAGTAGATGGTGAAAAAATCTACGGCATTGATGTGCCTGAAATCTTAGGCACCAGCGAAGAGATGCCAGACGTATGAAGCAGGTACTAATATTTGTAGGCGATAGATGTCAAGAAGCAATTCAAACATTGCGCATTGACAAAAGCGTGGACCAAGTAATCAACGAAGACATTCAATCGTTGCATGAACTAGGCTACAAAAGATTTAGACTCAAAAAAATAATCACACAACTTGCCAGCAGTAAAGATGGCACTGTGGGTTTGGCACTGCCAGATCTAGCCAAAGATGAACTGCTCACACTCAAAGATCAATTGGTAGAACATGCAGAAGGAGACATGTATGTTGGAATGGTTGCTGTAATTTGGGATCACCAACAGCAATTGGATCCTAATGTGTATGCAAACTTTATGGGCTTGCCAGAAGATCCTGCTGTGCTACAGCTGGCACAAGAACAAAGCAAAGCAAAAGATGCAAAACTTGTGCAAAATCTATGTCAAAGGGTGTTCAAACTAAGTAGAATACAAGATCAAACCTACATTGACAACTGGCTCATAAATAGTGCTAAGAGCTAACCGGAGAAGCCAATGGAACAAAACATTATTATTTGTCCTACACACCCAGGCGTAAACACAATGCCTGTGACTTGGTTGCTGAGCCAAAGTCCAGATTGTTTGCCAGCAGTGTTACCACCTATGCAGTTTGTACAATTGGTGGATGGACCAAATGGAACATACCCAGACCTTGAAAGAGATTTACATGGTCAAACACTTAGGAATAAAGGAAACGATCAAAGTGATCCACAATACAAATATCAAATCCTAGCAGACGAAATTGATATTATTGAAAACGTAGATGAAATTTGGGAAAGTGCAACAGCAACAGGTGATATCACACAGATTGTAAATCAATTTGACAAAATTGCAAAAGCACTTGTAGATTGTGCCGATCATCCGGGCGGTGCAATAAAAACTGTTATTGTTGTTCCAAAAACTTTTGCCAAATCACATCACTACGAAGACATTGGAGATGCTATCACTGCACTGCACCCAACTGTAAAAGTAAAGTCACTGTTTATAAAAGGCGAGCCACACAAAAATGGTCGTCAACGTTTGTATCTAACCTACAATGCATTTGTAGAAAGCACAACATTTGACGATGCCAAGTGGGAACTAATTGATGTTGTAAATGTAGAATACAAAAAAGACATGGAGAACTGGGACGCAAGAACCACATGTGAAGAGATGCTGGTTGATGCCAGCGCCATACAAAAAATATGTGCAAATTTGGGATTGGAACCAATTGATCCTGCTAGACTTGAAGAATTGCACAACAAATACAAAGAGTTCATCAAGTCATATCCTGCATACGAAGGCGACATGTGGGACAGTGTAGGCGGCATTGATTTTGATTGGAACAAATTCTTGGACGGCATTGATCCAATTGAAGCACTTGAAAACGAAAAGAACCTCAACCGCATGTATCTTGATGTTGATGAAAACAGATACATTCCGCACATTTCACCAGGTGATATAGACTTGTCTGACCCGCATGGAAAAGATGATGCTATTTCACAGTTGGTAGATGATGGGTACACACTTACACCTAACAGTGATGCCGCTACTGCAAGTGCATTTGCACGTGAGCTAACTCAAATAAGCGATGAAGAAAAGAAAGTGGTTGTGGAAAGAATCATTAATGACGGTGATGATGACGCAGACGCAGACCTAGCATTGTTGAACGGATCAGATGACGTAGCCAAATGAGCAAATACCATTTCAAGCATACATTCAACTACTATGACGACTGCCAACCTGAAGTTATAGAAGTAAAATTTGAAGAAGAACAAATAGATGAAGTTCTTGAACGCATGACAAGATTCCTCAAAGCAGTAGGATTTGTAATAGACGGCAAAAAACTTGTAATGGTTGAAGACGAAGAAATCACTGAAATCGGAACAGACAAACAACATCAACTCAAACTGCCATTTGGATGGCCTGAAATTTGCGAAAACAGACAGAACAGCCAGCCGTAGAAAAGTACCCCGAAACAATTGTCTATGTGGACACAAATAGAGTTTGGTGCATGGGAGAAGCCATGGATCATCCTAAGGTATACTACACCATACCAGATGGCGGTACGGTAACTTGTGGATACTGCGATATAAAATTTGCACGAAAGCAACAAGATGATTAGATGGTATGATTACTTTATAATATATGGATGGAGCAATGCTATCCTTGTGATTATGAAGTTTATGTATTTGGATCCAGCGGCATTTGGTATTATAGGTGCAACACTGTTGTGGTCCACTTTTAGATTATGGGATTATTATTGCGCATGGCGACTGATACAAGAACGAGAACTATAACACTACACAAAGATCCATGGCCACACGTTGTTATTGAAAACGTGTTTGACAACTATGAACAAGTGTACAACAGAGTATGGAATGTTCCATGGAACGAAGAACAATCCCAGCCTGGAATAAGTTTCTTTCATGCACATGACGAAGAAGAATGGCAAGACGTTTGCGAACAACTGCAAAGTCTAGTACAACCAGTATATGATGCGTGTGGACACACAGTTGGCGACACATGCATACGCAGACAAATGTCAGTGCATCAAACCAAACCACAGTACTTCTTACAAGCACACAATGATGTCAAAGATGCATCACAACTGATGTTGAATCTGCAGGTATACTTTCCACATGAATCAAACACTGGACAAAGAGAAGCGGTGATACTGCATGAACACAAAAAATTCAGCAGAGACAATCACGCAGTAATTCCTTATCAACACAATACAGCATGGGGATTCTTTGCAACAGAAAACACGTGGCACACACTGCCACCTGTTAGAACACCAAGACGCAGTTTTCTGTGCAAGTGGGCATACAGTCAACCACAAAGTTGGGAAGACGAAACAATGTTGAACAGGTGGGAATAATGCTTGTTGAATGTCGTAAATGTGAAACCTTATACGACGATGAAGAGTATAGTTGCTGTCCCAGATGTCAACAAGAATTTGATTTTGATATTGGATTGCAAAATTCAAGAAACAACAAACTAAACAGAGAATCAAAATGAAGGTAATTGTAGCACTAGATGACACCAACGCAGAACGCAACATTGAGATAGCAGGCCAACTAAAAGGCAGTGTAGATGGATTCAAAGTAAATCATCTCATGTGGGAACACACAAATCTACTCAAAAGTTTGGCAGACGAATTGTTCATTGACTGCAAACTATGGGATACTCCAAACACTGTAAAGCAAGTGATGCAACGTATTGTTGACAAGGGTGCAACAATGACCACAGTATGCACACTCAACAACAAGGCAGTATTTGAAGAACTTGAAGAGTACAAAGATCAAGTAAAAATGCTGGGAGTTACATATCTCACAAGTTGGACAGGCAGTGACTTGTTGGAGATAACAAACTGGTTACCTGGTGGCAACAGAGTTATGTGGAGAGAAAGCATAGACAGAATAAGACCATATGGGTTTGCAGGAATGATTTGCAGTGCAAAAGACATAGAAATAGTAAAGCCACTCACACCCGGCATGATCAGAGTGTGTCCTGGTATAGGCAAAAACAAGGGTCAGGTTAGAACTGTAACAGCCACTGAAGCACAAGAACTTGGTGCAGACTACATAGTTGTTGGCAGAGCAGTTACAAATGCACCTGATCCAGCAAAGGCTGTTGATGACCTATTTTGTTAGCGCACCATTTGGCAACTACATAAAACGCAAAGATGCCGTAAGTGTTACAGGCACATGGACAGTTGAACCACGTCCAGGCAGACTAAAACAAATAATCCGTACATTGAGACTTACCAGACAAGGTTGGGTAAACAGACTGGGCTTGCGCAATCCTGGTTTGTTTGAAGGCATGTGGCGCACAGACTACAATAGTTGTATGAGCATAGCCGCAATACAGCCTGCTGATTGGACAAAAGTATTGATGACAATATCGCCCAAACGCAACATAGAACTAAACATAAGTTGTCCAAATTTGTCAGAGCATGAAGACACAACCAAATGGACAGACTTTGACAAGTTTCCACAACACATGCAAAGTGACTGGTGCATAGTAAAAATACCTCCAAAAGCAACTCATCTGTTAGTTGACAAATTGGTTGACTTAGGCTATACTCAAATACATGCAAGCAATACATTGCCAACAGACAGAGGTGGACTAAGTGGTAGAGCTCTGCAACCATACACATTGAATCAAATTGCATACATCAAAGAAACACACCCACATGTACAAGTTATTGCTGGAGGCGGTGTTTACGCTAAACCAGACGCACAACGGTATATAGATGCAGGTGCGGATCATATTAGTTTGGGAACTGTGTGTTTTACGCCTTGGCGACTACGGAGAATAATTAATGATTAGAGTTGGTATAAACGGTTTTGGTAGGATAGGCAGATGCCTCACCAGGCACATATTACAAGACAGACCAGATATGAAAATATCGCACATCAATGCAAGTGGAACACCTGAAGCAAACATGCACTTGCTCAAGTATGATACAGTACACGGAAGATACACACCCAACGAACAACAGTTACAAGACATAACATGGACAGCATCACGTGAAGCACCAGCATGGATCAACACAGATATTGTGTTTGAATGCACAGGTGCTTTCAACAACGAAACCAGCAGAGCACACATTGAACATGGTGCCAGCAAAGTTCTTATAAGCGCACCAGCAAAAAACGTTGACCGTACTGTGGTGTATGGTGTAAATCACAACACACTCACAGCAGAAGATGTGTTGGTGAGCAATGCTAGTTGTACAACAAACTGTTTGGCACCATTGGTAAAAGTGTTGGATCATGCATTTGGTATTGTGCGTGGACAAATGACAACTGTGCATTCGTACACAGGTGATCAAGGCACCATAGACAAACGGCACAGAGATTTGTATCGTGCCAGAGCCGCAGGTTCAAACATGATACCAACCAGCACAGGTGCCGCAACTGCACTGCAACATGTGTATCCTGCAATGGCAGGCAAAATCAAAGGCAGTGCAATACGTGTGCCCACACTGAATGTGAGTTGTGTGGATCTTACTGTGCAATTCAAACAAGATGTAAACGAAGAAATAATAAACAGTGCAGTGCGCAATGCATCACGCAATGGCATGGCAGGCATAATTGGATATGAAGAACAGCCACTGGTCAGCAGTGACTACAACACAACCACAGAGAGTTGTATTTTTGCACCTGATCAAACAAGACAGGTTGACAACTCACTGGTTCGTGTGTTATCATGGTATGATAATGAATGGGCATTTAGCTGTCGTATGGCAGATGTTGCCGAACACATGATGAGTTTATAATGAATACTGAAAACAGAAAGCGGTTAGACAAAAGTTTACACTGGACAACGTTCTATAGTGAGAAACTTTTGCTGGCAGTGATTGGCGCACTAACCATGTTCGCCGCAGGTTCCGATGTTTACCAAATGGTACTAGCAATGGAGGTAGAACTGGGAGATTTGTTTCTTCTGTTTATCTATGCAGAAATTGTTGGCATGGTGGGAGCATTTTATATCAGCAATAGGATACCTGTAACACTGCCAATTATTATTGCAATGACAGCCTTGTGTAGACTTATTGTACTGCACAGCAAGGAAGCAGATCCTTGGATGTTGATTGCAGAAGCAGGTGCTATTGCAGTGCTTGCAGGAGCGGCTTATATCATGAGCTACAAAGAGAAACTGAGTTTGGAAAAGAAGGCAATGCGAGACAAATGAAAATTGTAAAACTGATACTAGGCATAGAAGCATGCATCTTGGGCTTGCTGTTTATTGCATGGATGCTGATGGAACTTGCTTTTATGGGCATGAATCTGGACATGGAATCACGGCACTATGAACACATGATGGAGTTACACTTTGAAAACACATGATGAACAAAATGCAATGTGGGAAGCATTTGATCAAATGAAACCTGCAGAAATCACCTATCCACACTGGTGGGAAGATTATGTGATTGATACCATAGCTCGAGTGATGAAGGAGAACGTTCGTGGCCAAGTTTGAAAAAGGCTTGTTCAGAGATATACCTCAACTGCCTGCAGACACACAAATGCAAGGCACTGAAATGCCGTTGATGACAGATGCACACCAATTCAATCGTGTTAGTCTAAGACAACTTGATGAACACATTGACGAAATCATTAGACAAAACCCTGATTGGGTGCTACAATTAGAACAAGTAATAAATGCAACCAAAGAGGATATAGATGAAAGATCTATGGGTAGAAAAGTATCGTCCAAAGACAGTAAGTGATTATGTTTTCAAAGACGATGCACAAAAACGTCAAGTACAAAGCTGGATAGCAGATGGCGGTATTCCGCACTTGTTGTTTAGTGGTAGTGCTGGCACAGGCAAAACAACACTGGCCAGAGTGCTGATACAAGAGCTGGGTGTTGAAGATGCTGATGTACTAACAATCAACGCAAGCCGTGACAACGGTGTTGATATGATTCGTAAAAAGATTACCAGCTTTTCAGAAACAATGCCCTGGGGCAACTTCAAAGTTATTCTGCTTGATGAGGCTGATCATATATCGCCAGAAGGACAAGCGGCACTGCGTGGTGTGATGGAACAGTATCACAGTGTGGTGCGTTTTATTCTTACATGCAACTATCCACACATGATTATTCCTGCACTGCACAGCAGATGTCAAGGCTTTCACATCACAAGTTTGGATCAGAATGACTTTACAATACGCATTGCTGAAATACTTGCAGACAACAATGTAACAGCAGACATTGAAATATTGGACAAGTATGTTAGAGCAACATATCCAGACTTGCGCAAAACAATCAACACAGTACAACTAAACGTGCAAGAAGGTGTACTGCATGATGCCACAGAAAGCGAAAGCAGTACTGAGTGGCGTATTGAAATGGTTGAACTGTTCAAGCAAAAACGTATTCGTGATGCACGTAAACTTATTATTGACAAAGCAAGACCAGATGAATACAATGACATCTACAGTTGGTTGTACAAAAACGCAGACATGTTTGTCGATGAACTAGCACAAGATGAAGCTATTCTAAAGATCCGAGATGGATTGGTCAAACATGGTCAGGTGGCTGACATTGAAATCAACTTGTCAGCTACTATGGTGGAGTTGGCAAAGATTGGTCTCAACTAACAGCATATTCATACTAGGTAATCCTGGTAGTGCAAATGATCTTGTAGCAAAAACACTCAGCCAAAGTTCTAGTGTACATCACTACAAAGGTGCTGAGTGTGAGCTCAGCAAACGCACAAGTGCTAGTGCAAAATTGTTTATGGACGACTTGCCACAAGATGGCACCATAAGCATTGAAACTGCAATGGGCGCACTCAAACAAACTCAAAGCAATTTTTACTGTGGTGCTGGATTCAAACTAGAACCAGAATGGACCAACAACTTGTTTTACCGTAGTGGTGAGCATTTGACACCATACAACGGTATTAGAAAACTTGTGAGTGGCAACTATGGTGTGAACACCTACAGAAATCACAAGCACACAGACATTTGGCCAGATCACTACAACCGTTGGCAAGAAAGCATTGACGGTGTACACGAAATCTTTCGCACAGCATTGGATCACGAGGGCAACGCATTTGATGGTGAACGCTGTCATGTGTTTGCTGAGTATGGCAACTTTCATTGGTTTAGACAAGCATTTCCCAAAGCACAATTTGCAATGCCTATATGGCGCAACCAAATGCATTTTGCATTTCACTATCATCTAAGACAGTTTGGCAATGCACAAGACACAGACAAACTCAGCAACAGAGACAACGACAATGCCAATCCAATCAACAAAGGCTTTGCACAAGAACTTATTGCTAGGTTTCAGCAGGTTACAGACACAAAGATGGAGCCAGCACTGCTACAAGGCATATTGTTTAGGTATCCACACTACGTTCCACAGTGGCTGATGATACATCACCAAACAAATGTAGATGAACTACTACGCAATCCACTTGAACTTGAACGTCTTGTGAACATTGGATTGCG
>MDTG01155725.1_pt1 | contig 15019 bp, 20 predicted proteins | sample 811421 | NCBI WGS metagenome assembly MDTG01 (sample SAMN05326645, study PRJNA326480) | marine metagenome | isolation source: seawater | place: Pacific Ocean: South East | collected 2011
AGATTATACTTCACCAACCGATCCTTATCAAGAGACAGTATGTCATAAATATTTCTGCATCCTTTTTTATACGCCTTTTTAATAAGCCCACTCTTAAAAAACTCTATACCCAATGTATTTACAAAATGTTCCAACTGTTTTATAGCTACTTGAGAAGAGTCGTCCTTATTAGCTAATAATATATCGGTATGGTTACTATCCCATTTATATTTTTCAGAAGGCCAAATAGGCTCTACTTTATGAATCACCTCTATTATTTTTGGTATAACATCTCCACTGCGGATAATCTTTACTTTTCCACCAACACCTATCCCATTGTCATTTACAAACTTAGCATTATATGCGGATACTCTTTGAATACATACGCCCGCGAGATGAACAGGTTCCAATACTACAACTGGTTTAAGTGCCCCCCTTTTACTAGGTTCCCATAACAGTTTTGTAATAGTTGTTACGGCTGATTCACACATAGAATCCATTTTAAATGCTTTTGCGTATTTAGGATTTTTAGACACATTACGTGGATAATATGTATTATCTTGTACTATAATACCATCTATTTCATATTCAGATGTATCTCTAAATGTAGTTAATATTGATGGCAACTGCGTTTCTGTGATGTCAGAATATTTAGAATAACGGACCGTAGTAAATAAGGCTTTCTTTAAAATATCTAATTGGTCCGATATAGAATATTTGTTATTATCTACAGATTCGCCCGTCCATTCATATGCCACAAATGTAATATATTTTAATTGATCTTTATCTATACTTTTACGATTTATAGCACCTGATACATAATTTCTTGCATTTGCACCCTTATCTTTCATATTATCCCAATTTAATTTAGGAATTATTAATTCTCCTCTTACAAATCCTCCTATAGAACAAGATTTAATATGTTGAAGGCCTTTAATATATGGGATTTTGTGACTTATATCCCGTCCATATGTGCTGTCTCCTCTTGTATATGCCTTAGGATTCCCTATTTCTCTAATATCTAATAAAAGCGATGTTCCATCTAATTTGTCCATAATACACTTTTCATTTTTGTATGTCGTTAGAAAATTCTTTAATTCTGAACTCCCCGGTTTGACTTTATCCATAGATCCCATATGTAATGGCAGTTTTACCTTAGTACCTACTACTGGTGCTCCTATTTTAATTCTTGGTTTCTTAGTTTTATTATAATAATAGTCACTGAGTTTGTCATAACAAGAATCAGATACTAATGACTCCCCATTATAATAATGATAATCTAATTTATCTAATACAGATTTTATTTTAGGTAGAGTCCAACTCTGAGTACAGGCTTCTATATTGTTTTCTAATAAGGATATTGATACTTTTTCGTCACCATACATTATAGTTATAATATGTATAGGGATTGGCAAGTCTTTAATATCTGAAAAATACTTTTTAACAAGGTATTTTAGCGATTCGAGAGATAACGCCATAAAGGTTTTTCTTTCTAAGGTAGAAATTTATTTGATAAAAAATATAAAAAAACAAATCAAATTTAATACGTATTTATAGAAATTTCATTAGTTACACAATAACATTGGGTTATAAATATCTTCAATTGGCTCCTTTGTATTTCCTAGATAAATTAGTTCTTCGCACATTAAATAGAATATGTTTTGTGTAACTGTATCAATAATAACATTCCAACCATTGTATACGGTTTTAACATAATCTGTCTTTTTTATTTTAGAAGGCAGTGGTCCTAATTTTAAATATAATTGTTTTACATAACCTGGTTTTTTAGGTTGTTTAGTGTAAATGGTTTGTTGGGCTTTTTTATTATGATGACCGCAAAATTGTTGGTTTTTCTTAGCACTACAAGAACATTGCTGTAACTCACCAGTTATTAAATTTTTAACAAGTGCAATACATCTATTATTTGATCTAGATACAGTCTCTCTGAATTCTATGTTTAATTTTATCTTCCCTTCTGGATTAGTAGTCGAACATAAGTCTGAATCGTTCCTAACACTTATAATAAATTTAGACAGCTCTTGTATAAATCTGCAATTGTCATAATCGTTGGTTGGCATTTTCTCCCATTTAGAATTACATTATTTCAAAGAGCTTCAGAATCATCAAATTTTTGAAATTTTACACTATCAACAACATTTTTCTTACTGCGAATACGCTTAATTAAAGACATTTTGGTAGATTCTTTAGGAGATATAGCCATACCGGTATATTTGAACTTTTCTAAAGTTTCCTCTTGGGGTGTTAAATCATCTAATATATCTGCCAAACTCGTATTTTTAATAGGGGTTGTACTGCTCATTTCAAATAAAACTTCCAATATAAATTGTGGATCGTCATTTTCGTACTCATAAACCACTGTTTTAACAACTGACGCGTCTATGTTAGAAAACATACTTGCATATATATCTACTATATCATCCAATGATAACATTATATTATATTATATAATGCCTATAATAAAATCGAAATATATATTAACAAATGTTTAATACAATACAAAATCCAAAAACTGGCAGGTGGGTCAAAACTACAGGTCAAATTGGAAAAGAAATATTAGCGAATTATTCTGAACAATTAGGTGGGGGGCACAGAGGCCAACCTACCCATTGGCAACGTAAACAACGCGAACGTCGTGAGAATGCAGCGGTTCACAGAAAAAATATGGGTAATCCTAAAAGGACAGGTACCGCGCCTGGTTGGTCAAGGGAATTAAATAATTCTATAGGAAAAAAAAAAAATAGTAGAAAGTGCAAGCTTCCTCATATTCACAAACCAAAGAACTCACAAGAGCGCCCCAAAGGAAGACGTAGTAGTAGGGCGAGAAGAAAACTCCCAGATATAATAAATGAACAGGCAAACGAGTGGAATAAACAGGCAAACAAGTGGAATGAACAGGCAAACGAGCGGAATAAACAGGAAAACAAGTGGCTTGCCAAATTATCTGCTGCTAAAAACCGCGCACGTGAAAGAATGAATTGTAAGGCGGCGGAAGCAGCAGAACAAAGGCATCGTCAAGATATAATAGACCAACTTAATAATTATTGGGCAGAAGAGGACGCGAATAAGAGAAGAAATAAGAGGAGACGTAAAATGGAAGAAAGGAAACGGGTGGAAAAGCAAATGAGAGCTATCGAATGGCTTGGTCACTCAGCGAACCCACGGATGCGATGCAAAACTAAATCACGAGATATAAATGAAGAGTGTCCATATAATGAGTTTTTAAATGCGTATTATAAAACTTAATAATAAACTATATAAACATAATAATAATAATAATATTATTATGGATATTGTACTAGGTAATGTTCAACACGACAAACCTATATTAGCATTTTATATGGGATATAGTGTTTCATTTAATGGTAAAAATTATCACGAAAGAGATGCTTTTGGAAGTGAAATTACTATTATACATTTAGCCGAGGCTCTTGCGTCTAAATATAAAATATATGTATTTGGTAATTGCACTAATGAAGATGAGATTGTACATAACGATGTTACCTATATAAGTATGTGGAGACTAAATTCATTTACTAATATTGATATTATGGTATTAGTTCGGTATATGAACTATTTCTTATATTTCAATCATACAGCTAAAAAAACATTTATTATGGTGACAGATTCAATTATAAATCCATCATTCAAGGGTGATTTATTACCAAATCACGGACAACATATTATTCACAATGTAAGGAATAGTATAGATGGTATTGTATGTTTATCAGACTGGCATAAAGACAATCTTAACATCATTTATAAAATACCTGATGTAACATATCATATTATACCAAATCCTATATTAACACATCTATATAAACCCGATGTTCCTATTATACCAGGAAGGTTTATATATATGCAGGATCCTTCGCGTGGATTTGAACTATTATTAGACTGTTTGCTATATATTCAAAAGACTTGCCCTGAAATATCTCTTGTTGCATTTCGTAAAAAAGAATTTACTAAAGCAATGAACGACAAATTATCAAGATTGAAGAACGTTACTCTATTAGATAAAGAGAGTCAAGAAACTATATCAAAATACTGTCTTGAAGCTGAGTATTTCTTTTATCCATCTAATGTTGTAGAAACATTTTGTTGTTGTGCAGCAGAAGCACAGCTCTATAAAACGGTATGCATTTATAATGCAATGGGGGGTCTTTTAACAACTATTGGTGATCGTGGATTGGCTCTTCCTTATGACTTTAAAGATCCGGCTTATGTTGTACAGGCTTCACAAAGTATAATAAACTTAATGAAGAATGATATAAAAAAACAAGACTTTATTAATAGAGGTCACAAATGGGCTAAAAAACTAAAGCCTAATATTGTAAAAAAGAAATGGATTAAACTATTTTCTTAATTTCTACCTATATAATATGATAGATTCCAAATTAAAATATTTGTTTAGTTTTTTTACTATTTGGAGTATTACTTTATATATAATATGTCTGCAGCTTATATATTGTTCATCTTATAAAATACCAGACTATTGTGTATATTGTTTATTTGGAATGTTAAATATTTTAGGGATAATGGGAAGTGTTGTAATTATATATAAGGGTAACAAAATAAAGGATAAGCTAAAGGTTAGTAATAATACGCTAGTATTATCAAATTTATTATTTCATATAATTCCAATGATTCATATTTGGTATTATAGATCTGATATATTGAATATTACAACTAAAAATAATTTTACTATATTGAAATCTTCTTTATTATTTCATTTAATAACACTCATCTATATGTATTTTAACAATCTAAATAAAGTTTATTTTGGAATAAATCAGTATATGTTAATGATTTTACCAACCATAATATATTGGATATCTATGATATATCTTTATACTAAACAATAGTTCTTTTACTAATTAATTATCTAAAAATAAATGATACTGTATATTTAGATGATTACCCGCCAACAAGCTAAAAAATTAAACTTTCATACCAAATCACAAAAGGATACCAATGTAATATCTGATGTACATTCATTTCGATATTTTACAAGAAGTCGGGCGTCTATGTTTGAGAATAACTATGATTTTAATCTATCGTCTAAAGAATGGAACAAAAATAAAAAGAAGCATAAAAATGGGGTGTATAGTTATATTAACTACTGATTTCTAATAATTTGATTTGTATTACATAATGTTTCTAAGTGATCTATGTATTCAAACTCTCGATAAATACCTTGTTCAATAGGTTCAAAACCGGAACCTTTTTTAGTTATTTCCACTTCTAATACAGGTAATTTAGTAAGAGGATGTAGTACTTTATTATCTATTGTTTTAAATTCATTAGGTACTTCTTCTTCATCATCAATCCAATCTCTTAAATAACCTATCATTTTCCTATTAGAATTATATAATATATTTTTACCATTAATAGTATAGTAATAAAGTTCATACCCACTATAATTATTGTCTATGAATCTTATAGAATCTAAGCTAAAAATATCAACTGTTTTTATAAAATCTAACCGTTTTTTCTCAGAATATTCTTCATATTGTTTTTCTAATTTAATTTTATCAAATACGCTTTTTATATGGGTCCCTACTATAAAACATTCCTGTTGTGTTGGCATATTTATATCTAATTGTTTTAATATTTCTTTGGAAAACTGCTTTATACTATAGTCTTGTTGTGATGTCAAAATAGATGTGTAATTAGTTTGTACGTATTCAGAGACTTTGTCAGTATAGTCTTTCTTTTTTATACCATATAATTCTAAATTATCATAAAATTCATCAATATTTTCAGATTCAGCGGATCTATTTTCAGATTCAATAGTTCTACTTTTATATTTCTTTATTATATTTTTAGATTCAATAGCACTACTTTCAGAAAACATCTTTGAATTATACATTATATTATTTTTTAGTTTTAAGTTTTTATTTTTATGAATAAATAGTTTAACATATATATTGGTTTTATTATAACTTATCAATTCTTTGGAAGTTATGGTCTTGATTTTTCTTTTCTTACATAATAAACTATGTTGTAAAGAAATATTATTATTAAATTCTCTTTGTCTAATAATATTATTTTTATAATATTCTCTTTTAAAATATGGTTTTACAATAATTTCTTCATCTGGGTATTCAGTGACTCTTCCACACCAAGTAGAATTTCCCTCTTTTGTCATATGAAAATTACATAAATCATAATTAGGGCAAGCTTTAGATCTACATCTTTTATGTATATCTGGCTTAGAAGAATATTGATCATATATTCTGGCTAAACATCTGGAATATCCCTCATATATGTTAATACTTAATTTACTATTAGTATCAATAGTACATTTATTTAAAAACTTTTGTAATAATTTAAATAACTGAGCTAATAAGAAATTATATTCTTTTATATTTAATCGATCATCCAAAGTACTACCAGTTACAATATTAAATCGAATGTCTAAACTATCTTCTTTTAATTTGCTTTTAAATATATCCAACTCTTTTTCAATAACATTTATCATTTTTATAAAAATAAAATGATATAAATTTATAACAAATTTATAAAATTTTATAATTTACAGAAAGTTACAGCTAATTTGGTTATAATTTATAAATAATATAATTAAATATAATATTATGAATAATATTTTATTTAATGAAAATATTCCATCTTCTACAACTGATATTACAACCGGAGTTAAAACTATAAATATTATTGATACAAAAATAGAACTTTTAAAAAAAATGCTAGGCATTATTAATATACATTGTACAGATTTAGAAGATATTGTAGGTACTATAATAATAAGAGATCACTTGTTAGAACCATCTCTTGAAGAAAAATTTATTGCTCTTCAAGATACTATTAAAACTGCCGGATATAGTTCTGGTAAATTAACTTCATTACATAAAAATAGTCATTATACTCAAAAATTTCCGGTAATTAATATGCTTAGGCAGTTATTAAAATCAAATGGATATTGGCTTAAACCAAAAAAAGAGTACAATGGATATACTCCAACAGGATATAAAATAATAAAACGATATTTTGTGATAAGTCATTTTAATAGTGTTACCGATTCAGATGATAATGACAATGAAAATGATAATTAGCCCAAATTACAGTGTAAATTATTCTTTGCTATATAGTTTAAATATAGGTCTTTCATATATTTTGTGTCTGGTGGAGATTTACCAAAGGGATGATTTGGAAAATTCGAAGATTCAGAACATTTTTTTAAAATGGTATTAGTATTTAGTTCATTTGAACCTTCAAATGAACCATATTTAGGTATTGAACAACTATATTCTTCATAACTTTCAGTGCTTTCTGATAATTGTGGATTTATTGGAATTTTAATAGGCATACTATGAACTATTTTTTTATTATAAATATAATTCATGAAGTCTTATATTTAATATCAAAGATAATTATTTTGATTTTTTTCCTATAAAATTAATAATATGTGATGTAATTAAATCAATATTCATTTGATTTTGAATTAATTCTCTATATTTATTATTAATCCATATACTATCAATGTTAAATATGTTATTTTGTTCGCATAAATCAGGTATAAATTTATTATCTAAATGAGTTGTTATAATTGTATCTAGTGTATTAAGACTATCGATATATTTTTCTTCAATATCATATATATTTTCTGATAATAAAAAATTAAATATAGATGATTCGTCGTCTAAATCTAAAACATAAGACATAATAATAAATTATTATATATAGTATTTCTTTAAATAATCTATAACATATTTAATGTTCATGCAATTTAATTATGATTAAATTACAAATAGTTTTCTATAATAGGTATTGTAACTCTTTGAATTAAAATAGTTCTATCTGTATGTTGATATTCTTTAAATATGTATTGTATATCATTAGTAGTTAAATCTTTTATTTTAATATCATTTAATGCTATTACTTTATCACCTAATTGTAACTCATTACTAATTGTACAATCTTCGTTAAATTCATCTACAATCCAACCATCTTCATATTTTAATACTATCCCTAAAGGCCCTCTTGGTAACTGAATTGAAATATTATTTGTAGTATTAGAAAAACTGCTATGAATAGTATCATAATCTTTATCAAATTGAGTTTTATTAAAATCATTATTTAGTAATTCAGACATATTATATTAATCTTATATAATATTTATATGTATTGCACGTAATAGCTTATTATATAACTTATCTATTATTAATATATTCTCTCCATTTTCGTTGAAGTGTTATTATTAGATGGGTCTTATCAATACATAAACATATATTTTCCCATATATATTTATGTACAAATCCAAGTTTTAAATTATATTTAGTTTCTTGAAGAAACTTATTATTAATAACAAGAGGATGATTATTTCTTGTTTGATTCCATTCATTAATATCAAAGTAATCCCAGTGATATATATCTTCATAACTATCTTTATCTAAAATAGAACTATGTAAAATATACTTTCTTTCTAGAAATTTTGCTTTAATTGGATCTGTTTCGTGTATATCTGCCGGACCGTGTTCTTTGGCTGACCATCTTTGAAAAATACCTATATCCATTCCACTATATCTTACATCTACCACTCCTCTTGGACTTTTATTTTCAACTATACTCATTACTTCTGATTCTTGCATTTTATTTATGCAATATAAAATTGATTTTATTTCAAATCAATTTTATATTATTAAATGTCAATATTTGTTTTAATAGGAATAGACCCTTATTTACAGCCTGGAGTTCATGCAATCTATAAATTTAGTGAAAAGAAAGAACTTTATGAATTTGTTGAGAAATGGTTAGAATCTGAATATGATACCCATATTGATCCGAATAAAACAAAATCAGACAATTTGAAAGTCTCTCATATAAATAAATATATAGAACAGTTAAAAAAAGAGGATTACATTAATTATTATAGACATTTCCAAGACCAAAAATATCCAGGCCCATTTGAATGGAAATGGATGATATTTGAACTATAGATAAATTTTCATAATATATATTATATGACAGTAACTATAGAAGGATGGTTTGGTGATATTAAATGTCCATTTTGTGAAAATGCAGTTAGACTTCTTAAAAATAATTACAATATAAAATTATCTGATATAAAAAGAATTAACATTTATCCAAAGGGACCGGTTCCACAAATTTATATCGGTAATTTGCATATCGGTGGATTTAGTGAATTAGAAAAACTACACCAAAAAGGTACTTTAGGAGAACTCTTATATAAATCACAACAGCGCAAGAAGTCACCTAAACGTAAGAAGTCACCTAAACGTAAAAAGTCACCTAAACGTAAAAAGTCACCTAAACGTAAGAAGTCACCTAAACGTAAGAAGTCACCTAAACGTAAAAAGTCGCCCAAGAGAAAACAGTCAATTACTAAAACTTTTACATATAGTGATTTTGTTTTAAATATATTAAATGACATAGAAGGACCTTACAAATGTACCCATATTATTAGATATTAACGACCATATAAATAATACTGATATTGTTTGAATTTATTCCAAAACTCTAAATTAAATTGATATTCTATAATAGGGCAGATCAGCCCTTCTTTGTACGTATCATATATAAATGTTATTTTTGGATTTTTTTCATTAATGAATTTTACATTATTACTCGAAGACCCAGGCTTTATAATAAGTTTGTTACCACAATCAAATTCTTCTATATAATTACCATATTTGAAATATAAGTTTATATTTTCAGTTAGATATATTATTTTGCTATAAGGGACCATAATAATAGTATCGTCTGTATTCTCTAATAAATATGTTGGAGGGGTAGATTCAGTCGCATAATTTAATTTTAATGAATATTCAATATTAGAATATTGTATAAATATTTCAGCTATTTCATTATAATATAATAAATTAGATATATCAAGTTCTCTAAAATATAAGAACTGTTCCATGTCTTTAGGAGAAATATAGTCATCGTCCTCAGATTCAGAATATATATTAATTATACTATTTGATAAAAAAATAGATGTATCTGTGCTTTGATTAGATTGGGCTTCTTTTATTTCCAAATCTCGTTCTTCTTTTAATTTATGTAATAATTCCATATATCATTTTTAGAAATTCTAATCTTTATATTTAAAATTTGAGTTATTATTTCATATTTTTTATATATGAAATAATAATGTCTAACAGAACGGAAATTGAGGTAGATGAATATTTCCCAAGAGATATACATATTACCAAAGATGAAAGAACTAAAATAGATGAGGTACAATCTCTATATAATGGCAAACCGCTCTTGCATAAAATTATTATTAAATTATCCAATAATCGAAAAATAACTTATATATATGATAATACCGATGATGCTATTATGGAATATCACTCCATGTCATATAGACCAGATTTTGTTAAAATTGCAGTAATGAAATATTTGTGGAGTTTGCACGTACGTCCTGATAGAATATCTGCACACAACGGAACTATTAAAGTAATTGAGATAGATTGGATTTTACTAGATAATAATTATAATACCATTCCATTTAAAAATATAAAATTTGGAAATCCACTAGATATACATTGGAACCCATTAAACTTTATAGGCAAACAGTAACTTACATAAGACGATATAGAGTTTATATTAACTTTATATTTTTTTTAAGTTCAATGAGATTTAGTTTTTCAATTACTTTATTACATTTTCCAATACAAACACAATTATAGGAGTCTTCTAAAATAAATGGGCTACTGAAATGAATATAGAATATACGATCAGGAAAATTCTTTATTTCAGCAATCCATCTTGGACGAACACAATAAAAAAGATCACTAACAAACTTTTGAATATTTTTACTGTAATACGCATATTCTCCTTCTATAGGAGGTATTGAAACATTAGAAGGATAATATTTATTATAATACATTTAGTACTATATTAGATATTATTTTCGCAAATCTTCCCTACAGGTAGGACAGTTAGGCAAGGTACATTGTTTTGTTAGCCATGTTCTCAAACAGGATGAATGATATGTATGACCACAAGATGTGATTGATATTGTCTGTCCATTAGAAATAACATCACAGCATATTGGACAAGACATTCCAACCTGTTTCTTTGTAGCTCTCTTTGTCCCAATCCATTCTTTAAACTGTTTTTTTGTTAGACGAATACTAACATCTTCATAATCTTGTTCCCTGCTATTTCTTGTAATAATCTGGTTCATAATATCATATAAATTACCTGTTAAGAGAGTTTTAGTAATGCAAGATACACCACCCTCCAATATAATTCCATTACGCCTATTATTATAATCTTCAAGGTCGGGGATATCAATATTCATACTATTCATATCTGCAGTTTCTCTTGCGAAATAGATATCTAAATCGGGAAATATTACAGTTAATATATTAGATATATCCATTAGATCTTCCCATTCGAGACTATATATTTCAAGATGGATACCCCCCGTATATTTATGATAAGATCGAGTATTATATTTATGTAAATTTGCACTATAACACTTATTCCAAGATAATTCTGTAATGTATTCTTGTCTTCTACCTGAGGATTTTCTCCTTTTATATTCACTATTATATTCTGGTACTTTAAAAATTAGTTTAAAATCTCTACCAATTAATTGACAATATTCCATTTTGTCTTTATATACTATACTTTTCCAAGTACCAAATCCTGTATCCCAAGTACAATCTGTAGAAACATCTCGAAAGTCTTCGTCTAATGGAAAATTAAATTCTAAAGAGTCTGTTCGTTGATAATTGTAAGTTGGTTGCTCGCCCTGGCTGTTATTTTCCATAAGTGTGGAAGATTCAGCAATCTGAGTAGGAATGATTGTTTCTGATATGATAGACATATTAATAATAATAATAATGTTATATGATGAAAGAATTTAATCAAATTTTTAAAATCACAACAGTTTAGATAAGGTTGTAGTATTGCGTTTATTTGGTTCTACATAATCTAATTCTAAAAATCTAAATATGTCCTTTTCTGTTTCAAAACAATCTTTACCTGTTTTTTGCTTTATTAGTTCAGATGATACTGGTACCTTTGTCTTTTTATCACTTATACAATATTCATTCATTGAGTAACCTTTCTTTAATGCTAATAATCGCATATGTGAATTAAAACCACCTGAACCAGTAAAATATAATTGTGCAAATGGGTATTGTTCTATATCTGTATCTATTACATCTAAATGACGATATGTATCATATTTATCTAGTTTAACAATACCCATAAATTTTTTTGTACCAGATGCTAAAATATCTGCTATAATATCTTGCTTTTTAAGAGCCTCTAAAAATTTTTTTCGAAGATCTTTATTAGTTCCTTTTGGACCACTAATTAAAACATCTATATCTCCTGAACTACTATGATTTCTTCTATAACTACCATTAATAGAAAACTTCATATCTTTTGATATATTTCTACTAATTGAAAGAAAGGCCTTATAATATGAATCCATCTCCTCTCTTGGAATACGTTTATTTAAATCATTATAGTAACGAAGACCTATTTGCTGTTTTCCGTGTATAATGCTCGTGTCTTCTATATATTTTTGTTTTAATTCAGTTACTGTAGTAATTCCATACTTTGAATATAATTCTTTTGCTTTTGCCGGACCAATACTTGCTACTTTTGTTAAATTTATAACCGCCTGTACATTCTTGTTTTTTAAAGCATCTTTGGTATATTGTATATATCCCTTCATTTTACATTCTCTAATTTTTTCCATTATTTTAGAAGGATTTTTTTTCCCATTCTGTTTGAACCACTCCTGTAAATCTTCTACATCTTGAATATTTTCTTGGGGATATGTTTGTATCAGTTTTATTGCATCCGTGTATTGGCGTATTTTAAATGGCGCCGCTTTGTCATTTTCTGAGTTAATAGCTTGAATTATGATTTGAAATTGTTGAATCAGTACGTCTTTATCCATATTAACTACTAACCTAATCTTAAGCTTTATATTCTTATTTAATGGCTGTGTCATTATTATTGTGGAATACCAAATCAGTTTAAATGTAAAACTTAACTTACAAATAATCAAATTTATAAATATTTATCTAAATCACTATTTATCTAAATCACTATTTATCTATGTATTATATATATGAATAAAAGTTGTATTTTAGAAAATAGTTCAAAATATATTTCTAAAAAAAGAAAATCACCCGCCTTTGACGAAAATAAGTGTTGCGGACAATATAGATGGGGGAATGATATGCATTTATATAGATCTATTATGAATAATAAAGGTAAATGTAAATGGCAAAGAGTCAAACAATCAGAAAATACGGCACTACAATGGACCTCATATTTATCTTTTGGTAAATTAACTTCATATGGACATCCCTATAATTATGATAAATCTTATTCCAAAGGATATTTAACAGAAGATGTCAGAGACACTCATAAATATATGACTCTTATTGATTTAAATATAAAACCTAGTATAGAACTAGAAACATTAGATGGAAGAGACGACGGTTTAAGGGGTGAAGAATATATAAAAGAAATGAAAAAATATGTTAGTTCTACTAAATTATATGAATGGTTTACTGATAGACTTTCTACCTTGCATTATACTGTGGTAGATTACGGTATAAGAGATACTTCTACTATACTGGATATGGTATCAGTATATAATATAAAAGACAGTTACAAAGATGGTATTCAAATAAATTTTACTCTAGATTCAAAACTACCACTGAATAGATCTGAAATTTCTTTTGCTGTTGAAAGTTTAACCAATTTTGATGATGACGGCAATTATCCGTTTCAAATAAAAGGAAGAAATAAATATAAAACCCACGCAGGAGTATTTACTGTTGTACCAAGTGATTACAAGGTGACCAGTTGGACAATAACTGAAAAAGAACACCAAGGTAATTTTTATAAAAATGTTAAAACTGTACAAATAGGATCTCCTAATAATAATAATATTCCTACATTGCCTGTATTAGATGCTGTACAATATATTAAACCCAATGGAACAACTTCATCTACAGAAGACCCCTTAAAGTCCTATGAAGAAGCACGCTTTTACTATCCTAATAAACATAGATCAATACAAAATACAAAAAAAAATAAGAGTTCTTGTACAAATAGAAACCCTTCTCCACCGTGTAAAAAAGGTTTTGAAGAAATAATAACTAAAAATGGTTCAATGTGTTGCTATAAGGAAAAATACACCTCCTCTAAAAGAGTTTCTCCTAAAAACAACAAAAAGAAATGCCCTCCTGGAAAAATATTAAGTCCTGCTGGAAGATGTATAAAAAAACGATGCCCTCCTGGTAAAAAATTAAGTCCAAAAGGAAGATGTGTTAATGATAAAAAGAAACCTATTCAAAAATCAAAACAAAATAGAGATGAACAAGGATATATGGAATATCTGGATTGGATTGATAAAGTTCTTGCGATGGATCAAGTTAAAGATGATACCGGTGCTATATTAGGATATATTGATCCTGAATTTACCAAAGAAATGAATGATAAAAAGGTATGTTTTATGCAAACATCTAAAAAATATAACTCTCCTAATAGAAAAGGCCCACCTTTTATAGCAAATTTATGCAAAAATATGGTTAAAGATGGTTTAGATGGAAATCGATGGAAATCTATTAAAAATAAAAATGGAGTTTATACTTGGGTTCGGTCTAGATAAGAGCACTTATTATATGAATTACTCAACAGCCTTCTTCTTTATACGACGCTTCTTTTTTACTTTCTTTTCCACGGGAGAAGAATTAACATCCCCTTCAACCAGATCATTTGGTTTAACCACCTTAGGAGAAACTTGTGGAACAGATGAGCCCCCGTTGCTATCATCTGATGCCTTGGTTTCTTTAGGTGGTGGCGGCGGAGACGGAGGAGCTACTGTATTAACATCTTCTATCTCTACTGTAGTAGGCGATACAGGAGTAACAGGAGTAGTTGTAACATCATCGTCTGCTGGCTTAGTTTCTCCAGGCGATACAGGAGTAACAGGAGTAGTTGTAACGTCGTCGTCTGCTGGCTTAGTTTCTCCAGGCGATACAGGAGCAAC
>MDTG01167412.1_pt1 | contig 15018 bp, 13 predicted proteins | sample 811421 | NCBI WGS metagenome assembly MDTG01 (sample SAMN05326645, study PRJNA326480) | marine metagenome | isolation source: seawater | place: Pacific Ocean: South East | collected 2011
AGCTGCATCAATTGAGTCATAAGGAGCATCAAGGACCTTATGAGGTGATCCATCAAGTCCAATTAATCTATAAAGACTGTTTCTATTCTGCATAAATTCAAATATACCACTTGAGAATATTAACTGGAACCCTACATCTTTTTACAAGAGTAAAAGTACTCGCTGTTATTTCTAAATACCATTACTTGGTAAGAAATCTTTTTGAGGGTGTATTGGCTCCTTTTTTTTGATAGAAACTAATCTATTTAATGCGTTTACATATGCTTGCGCAGCTGCAACAACAATATCAGTATCAGATGAGTGACCTGAAAAAAGTTTATCTTCTTGTCTTACTCTTATTGTAACTTCTCCAAGAGCATCAATACCCTCAGTAACTGATTTCACAGAAAATTCAACTAACTCATTAGGAATAGAAATCAAGGAATTTAGAGCTCTAACAACTGCATCTACCGGTCCTGTTCCAAGAGAAATAGAAGTTTTCTCAATACCATCAACATCGATTAATGAAACTGTAGCGGTTGGCTTTAGTGTCGTTCCACAACTAACTTGTACTAATTTTAATTGATAAAAAGACTCTGGTTGTTGAACTTGCTCACTGACAATAGCTTCTAAATCTCTATCTGTTATTTCTCTTTTTCTGTCTGCTAGATCTTTAAATCTTGCAAAGGCGTCATTGAGATCTTCTCGGCTAAGGTCATAACCAAGCTCCTCAAGTCTTGATCTTACTGCACTCCTTCCACTTAGTTTCCCTAAGGAAATTCTGTTATCAGCCAAACCAACTGTTTTTGCATCAATTATTTCATAGGTTAATCTGTTTTTAAGAACACCATCTTGGTGAATACCAGATTCATGAGCAAAAGCATTTGCTCCAACAATGGCTTTATTGGGTTGAACCACCATACCTGTCAAATTAGAGACTAATCTTGATGTCTTAGTAATTTCTTCTGTTCTAATTGCCGTTAAAGGGGTAGGACAATCTGGTTCACGTCCAAAATAGTAATTAAAATACTTTCTTCTTACATGCAAACTCATAACAAGTTCTTCTAAGGCTGCATTACCAGCTCTCTCTCCAATTCCATTGATAGTGCATTCAAGCTGTCTTGCACCATTCTTTACTGCCTCTAAGAAATTAGCAACTGCCATCCCAAGATCGTTATGACCATGAACAGACAATATTGCTTCATCAATATTTGATACATTTGAATTTATTTTTTGAATTAATTCGCCAAATTCTGAAGGCGTTGTGTACCCGACAGTATCAGGAATATTTATAGTGCCCGCACCGGCAGCAATTGCTAATTCAATAACTTCATACAAAAATTCAGGATCACTTCTAGCAGCATCTTCACAGGAAAATTCAACGTCATCAACTAAAGATTTAGCATAACTGACCATTTCGGGAACAATCGACAAAACATCTTTTCGACTTTTTCTTAGTTTGTGCTCCAAATGAATATCACTTGTCGCAATAAATGTATGGATTCTTTTTTTTTGGAGCAGGCTTTACAGCTTCAGCGCAGGCATCAATGTCAGATTTAGAGGCACGAGAAAGGCCGCATATTATCGGACCTTCTTCCCCTCCTACCGTTTCTGAAATTTTTTGAACAGCAGCAAAATCTCCCGGACTGGAGAACGGAAATCCGGCCTCAATTACATCAACTCCTAATCTTGCTAATTGCTGCGCTATTGCAAGTTTTTCTTCTAAGTTTAAACTTGCTCCTGGAGATTGCTCTCCATCTCTCAATGTAGTATCAAAAATAAGAACTCTTCCTGGGTCTTTGGCCATGGGATAAGCCTAAAATATTTTTTTATATGTAGTTTTATTATAAATATTGAATGTAAAATTTTTTGTAAAATAAAAAAAACTTATTTTTTATAAATTAAAAATTTCTAAATAATAAAAAATTTATTTTTTAAGAATCTAGGAATATTTGTTATTTAAAGGCATGAACATTCTAGTATCATTAAATTGGTGCACAAAAACTTGTTAAAAGGAAAACTAGCACTTGTTCTTCATGCTCACCTTCCATATGTGAGATCAGCATCAGCAGGTTCTTTGGAAGAGGACTGGTTTTTCCAAGCTCTTACAGAGTGTTACTTACCTTTAGTTAAGACAATAAGTAATTCCCTTAAAGATAAAAATCAAAATCCCAAGATAACGATAAGTCTTTCTCCTACATTATTGTCTTTACTTGAGGATGACGATCTAAAAGAACGTTTTCCAATATGGTTAAATTCAAGGATTGAAATACTAAAAGATATTCCTAAGTCTTACGAGAAAGCTTCCTTTTATCTTAGTGAGTTTTTTGCTGAGCAATTAGAAACATGGTCTAAAATTGATTATGATCTGATAAATAAATTTGCTGAATTACAATCAACTGGTGCCGTTGATTTATTAACGTGTGCAGCAACGCATGGATATTTACCGCTTCTTAGGGAAAATATTGAAGCAATTAGAGGACAAATTAAAACTGCAATACGTGAGCATCAAAGATTAATTGGTGAGAGACCACTTGGAATATGGCTACCAGAGTGTGCATATTTTGAAAATCTTGACAAAATACTAATTAATTCTGGTATTAGATATACAATTTTAGATGGCCATGGCATTTTAAATGCTTCTCCAAGGCCAAGATATGGACTGTATTCTCCCATATGTAGTCGAAATGGAGTAGCCTTCTTTGGTCGAGATAGTAATTCTACTTTACCTGTTTGGTCATCAACTGATGGTTATCCTGGGAACCCCAAATACAGAGAATTTCATAATGATGTTGGTTGGGAACTCTCAAAAGAGAAATTAAATAATCTTGGTTATGAGGAACCTCGACCTATTGGCATAAAATTACATAAGATAACTAATAAAAAAATTGATCTAAATAAAAAAAGTATTTATGAACCTAATGAAATAAAAAGTCAAGTAAGAAAACATGCTAATTCATATATGATTGATCGAAAAAAACAACTTGAGTACCTTAACAGGAATATGACAGTTGAGCCTATACTTGTTGCTCCTTTTGACGCAGAACTCTTTGGTCATTGGTGGTTTGAAGGGCCCCTCTTCTTAGAGGAGATTTTTGTACAAGCAAAAAAATTTGATATTAAATTTACAAACCTACGTGATTATCTAAAAGAATCACAAACACTTCAATTATGTAATCCATCACCTTCTAGTTGGGGGCAAGGTGGATTTCATACTTATTGGATTAATGAAAAGAATTCTTGGATAATACCAGAGTGGAATAAAGCCTCAAAGGCTATGATAAATATCTGCTCATCAGGAGTCTCAAAAACATCTGACATTAGATATTTAAGGCAGGCAGCTCGTGAGTTACTACTAAGTCAGTCTTCAGACTGGAGCTTTATATTAAGAGCAGGAACAACTACTGAGTTAGCAAAAAATAGAATAGATAGACACTTAAAAAGATTTTGGGATTTGATTGGAGTCATCAGAGGAGATTCATCTATGACCAATAGACAATTAATTGATATTGAAGAAGAAGATTCTATTTTCCCTTTAATTCAAGTAAGTGATTGGATGAAAATTTAAAATATTTTATTTTTATATTCATAAACCTATCATACCTTTTCTTACTTTTGACGGTGCCATATAGAAGAGACGCAACATAACAAATATTAATTTTGGAAGAGGAAGAGTATTTGCAAGAAACCCAGACCAATCATTTTTAGGCAACTTAAAAAAAGCTATAAAAAATTGTCGCAATAATTCCTCATCAAAACTCATTAATCTTTTTAGACCAAATTGGTAAAGTTTATGTCTTTTTACAAGTTCTGGATTCCATAGAGATTTCCAACCTAACTCAGCTAAACTAGATGAACTCAAATCAGGAGATGTTGAAATCGCCTTAGCTAAAGTTTTAGCTAAAGTTGGTGCTCTTCTTAGAAGGGCACCAACCATATAACCTGATGCAGGATGAACCATGCTTGCTGATCCTCCAAATGCCAGAAGAGATTGGTTAAGAGCAGGTAAGGGTAAATTCATTGGGAATAGACAATTTTCTTCATGAATAATTTCCTTAACACAAATACCACGATGAGAGAGTCTCGAATAAAGTCTTTTTTCTAATATTTTTTTTGATAGAGGGGGTGAATAGGCTAGCGAGGTTTCCTCTACAAAATAAGTGTCATTACCTAAATCCATTGCATAAAGAAAAGAAGGCGGTTCAGATAATTCTTGCTTATCGAGATGGTCCGGACGAAAATCCATTAGCACAAATTGATTTTCTTTAACTGGCGGTGCACTGAATTTACCAACTATTCCATAGGCTGCTTGTTGAGCCACTGGGCCTTGATATGGTCTTTTTATAAATGGACTTTCATGACCTATTGCATCAATTACTAATCTTGATAAATATTTTTTCCCAGAAACGCATATAACTTCAGTCTTATCCAAATTAAAGGAAATCTCTTTAACTGTCTCTAAATGCCAATTAAGATTATTGCACTTTTTTAGTAAGGCTTTTTGAAGTTGAACAGGATCGATGAGTCCATAATCAAATTTATGTTCTACTGGTAAAGAACCTTCTTTGTCTAAACCACTACCGAAGTAACTTACAGTATCTTTCCATCTATGTTTAAGCAATTTTTCCATACCTAAAGACTCAAGTTCTTGAGCCCAAATACCATAGGTATTTGCCCACGGAGTTTCAGGTGAATTAGGAGCTATGGCTTGAACATTAAGTCCTTGCTGAACCAACTCCGAAGCAATAGATAAAGCTGCTGGACCAGCTCCCATAACTAAAACGTCAGAGATGTTTTCCACGTTAATCTTTAGGAACCTCTCTAAGTTCAGGTTTGTTTTCATCAGTTGAATTATTCTCGTTCTCTTCATTTTGATGAGGCACTAGAACAACCTCTGACAAACGATCTCCTTCGTCAAGTCTTTGAAGTCGTACACCAGTGGCCGCTCTAGATTGTTGTGATATTTGATCAGCACTCGTTCTGACAATTACTCCTTTCTCACTTACTAGAAGTAATTCCTCCCCTTGACCAAGAACTCTTAAGCCAACCAACTCATCTCCGGCAATTCTAAATTTAATAGCACGAAGTCCCATTCCAGCTCTTTTTTGCAATCGAAATTGTGTAACAGGGACTCTCTTTCCAAGACCATTAGCTGATGCAACAAGAACCCATGGTCCTTCATTTGAATTGACTACACTTACATTTGATGAATCTTCGTTCTCATCTAAACTGCTGTCAATTTTATCTGCTAATTCAACAGGCAAAACATCCATACTTACAAGTGAATCGCCTGAACGCAAATTCATTGATCTAACTCCTCTTGCTGTTCTACCCAAAGGTCTTAATTCTTCTTCATTTAATCTAAAATGAATAGTCATTCCAGACTTAGATCCAATTAAAACGCTATCACCAGCCATTGCAAGTCTTACCCATGTAAGAGCATCTCCCTCTTCGAGTCCAATAGCAATTAAACCATTTGACCTTATTTTACTAAAAGCTGAAAGAGAAGTTCTTTTTATAAAACCACCTTTGGTAAGCATTAAAAGGTAGGTATCTTCATCAAATGTTGTTACTGAAAGCAATGAAGTAATTGCTTCTTCTCTAGGAATAGGCAAAAGCTGAACCACGGGTGTGCCTTTTGCCGTTCTACTGGATTGTGGAACACGATAAGCTGGTAAAGCATAAGATACCCCTCTATCACTAAAAAGTAGAAGTGTATCATGATCATTACAACTAATAAATAGTTTTACTTCCTCCTCTCCTTGACTTCTTGTCCCAGCCTTACCTCTAGTGCCTCTACTTGTTGCCTCAAACTCACTTACAGGCATTCTCTTTAAATAACCTGTTTCAGTGAGAAGAACAACAGACCGTTCATTAGCTATTAAATCAATATCTTCAAGACCTGCTCCAAGGTCTAAAATTTCTGTTCTTCGTGGAGAATTAAATTTTTGATATATTTTTGATAATTCATCATCAATTATGGCAAAAACTCTTTCTTTATTTTCAAGAATATCCTTATAATCTTTTATTTTTATAATTAATTCTTCATGTTCAATTCGTATTTTATCTGATTCTAAAGCAGTTAATCTTCTTAATTGCATCTGCAGAATAGCATCAGATTGTTTTCCTGAAAGTCCATGATTTTTTTGAAGATTTTCCTTAGCTGTTGCACTATCTGGGGCGGATCTTATCAAATTTATAATGGAGTCTAAATTATCTAATGCAAGCAAAAGTCCTAAAAGTATATGGTCTCTTTCTTCTGCTTTATTAAGAAAATAAAGTGTACGTTTTTCAATTGTTTTTACTCTAAAATCAAGAAAAACTTTAAGCATTTTTCTTAACGAGAGTGTTATGGGCTCTCCATCAACAAGAGCTAACATATTTGCACTGAAGTTATTTTGCAGTGGAGTTAGCTTAAAAAGATTATTTAGAACGACTTGAGGATAGGCATCTCTTCTTAATTCAACAACTACTCTCATTCCATCTCTGTCACTTTCATCTCTTATGTCAGAAATACCTTCAAGTCTTTTATCATTTACCATGTCGGCAATTCTTTCAATTAAAGCAGCTTTATTTGTTTGATAGGGCAATTCTGTAATTATTACAGCATCTTTATCTGGTCGACCTGGTGTTTCTAATGTTTCAATCTTTGCAACACCTCTCATAGAAATAGATCCTTTGCCTGATAAATATGTTTCATTTATTCCACTTCTACCAAGAATCTGACCACCAGTAGGAAAATCTGGGCCATGTATAAAACTCATTAATTCTTTGTCGGATAATTCAGGATTTTTTATGAGTTCTTTTAATCCCTCTATAAGCTCACCCAAATTATGTGGTGGAATATTAGTAGCCATTCCAACGGCTATACCAGAAGAGCCATTTAAAAGTAATTGAGGAATTCTTGCAGGTAAAACTGTAGGTTCTTGCTGCGAACCATCAAAATTATCTATAAATTCAACAGTTTCAGATTCAATATCCTCTAACAAGCTCTCAGTTGTTAATGATTGAAGCCTTGATTCCGTATATCTCATTGCAGCAGGTGGGTCATTATCAATTGATCCAAAGTTTCCATGTCCATCTATTAACGGCATTTGCATTGAGAAATCTTGAGCCATTCTCACTAAAGCGTCATAAACAGCTGTATCCCCGTGAGGGTGATATTTACCAAGAACTTCTCCAACAACTCTCGCGCACTTCCTATAAGGCCTATCGCTAGTAAGGCCTAATTCATACATTGCATAAAGAATTCTCCTATGCACGGGTTTTAATCCATCCCTTGCATCAGGCAAAGCACGTCCAACTATTACGCTCATCGCATACTCTAAATAAGAGCGCGACATCTCATTACGTAAATCAGTCTGGATGATCCGACTATCGGAATCTTCGGGACCAGAATTATTAGGCCCCATTGGATCAGCCATTTAAGAGGTTTTTACCAGCCCTAAGAATATCCCGAGAAACTGGATATGGACACCAATTTTGTCCAAATAAGCGTACATGCACATTCAAAACAATCTCTTTTGATTAAAAAAAAAAATTTACACAGGTTCAAATACAAATTCCTGGATCAGAAATCATCTATAAAAACGTTGGTAATACTGGATTTTTATTTGAGAATGAAATCCAAGCTTTAAAGAATGATTAAAGCTGCTCAATGCTTAATAAAATATAATGAAGTCAAATAAAAATAAAAAAACAACTGCTATTAAGCAGTAAGATGCTCTAAAAATAGAAATCATGAAAACTTCGTACTTTAAAAATATGAAAGCTTATAAAAAATCAAATATTCAAGCGGTTTTTCATCTTTTTTCTTGAAGTATAATAATAAGTCACTTTGATTTTCTTGTGTAAAAATAACTTAGAAATTAATATATATTGCAGAAAATTAGATATTTAAAGTTTATTTGATAAACCATTTTTACTGAGGTTTTACAGATTATTAAAAACTTTTTTTTTTAAAACTTATTTTGAGAGGAGATATAGGACTTAAATCAACTATTCAGAACATATCCCCCTCTAAACAAAAAATCTTACTCATCTATTGTTAATTTAATACAAATTATCGATAATTGATGTGAATATTCAACTCGGTCGCTCAAAAATTGCAAGAAGAGCATACGGGATAGATGAGATCGCCCTTGTCCCTGGTGAAAGGACTGTGGATCCTCAAATCACCAATACCAGTTGGGAGATTGGAGGAATTAAAAGAGAAATTCCAATAATTGCAAGTGCAATGGATGGAGTTGTAGATGTAGAGATGGCGGTTTCTCTCTCAAAAATTGGTGCTTTGGGAGTTTTGAATCTAGAAGGTGTTCAAACAAGATATGAAAAACCTGAACCTGTACTGGAGCAAATCTCATCAATAGATAAAGATAAATTTGTCCCTTTAATGCAAGAAATATATAGCCAGCCAATTAAAGAAGATTTAGTAAAAAAAAGAATACAAGAAATTAAAAATAAAGGTGGAATTGCAGCTGTAAGTGGAACACCAGCTGCAGCAATAAAATTAAAAGACGCAATTATTGAAGCAGGTGCAGATATTTTCTTCCTTCAAGCAACTGTTGTTTCTACTGAACATATTGGGCCCCCAGGTACTCCCAACCTCGAACTTGAAAAGCTTTGCTCAGATATGCCTATGCCAGTTGTTGTTGGGAATTGTGTAACTTATGACGTTGCCCTTCGACTGATGAAAGCTGGAGCCGCTGGCATACTCATAGGAATAGGTCCAGGTGCTGCTTGCACCTCTCGAGGTGTTTTGGGTGTAGGTATTCCTCAAGCAACTGCAATATCTGATTGCAGTGCCGCTAGAGATGAATTTGAAAAAAGTAGTGGCAAATATGTTCCTGTCATTGCTGATGGTGGAATAATTACTGGAGGCGATATCTGTAAATGCATTGCATGTGGAGCAGATGCGGTAATGATTGGATCACCCATAGCAAGAGCTCACGAAGCGCCTGGGAGAGGATTCCATTGGGGCATGGCAACTCCTAGCCCTGTTCTACCAAGAGGTACAAGAATTAAAGTTGGTTCAACAGGAAGTATTGAAAGAATACTGATTGGCCCAGCACTTCTTGATGATGGAACTCATAATCTTTTGGGAGCAATAAAAACTTCAATGGGAACATTAGGAGCAAAAACCATCAAAGAAATGCAGTCAGTGGAGGTTGTTATCGCACCTTCTCTCTTGACGGAAGGAAAAGTTTATCAAAAAGCTCAACAACTCGGTATGGGGAAATAAAAATTTTTTTTCTTAATATCTTAAAACTCTAAAAATGCAGGAGTATTATTAGCTTGTGTAGACCTAGGTCTACACACTCCTCACACACTTTTGCCCGACATGTTCGGGCATTTATTTTTAACCTGAATTAATCACAGTTCACATAAGTAATGGCATCATTGCGTTTATCATGCAAAATACTTATAAACTTATCTCTATAAAGATTAAAAGGTATGTCTAGCGCTCCTGCCGTAACAGATTCCTCTTTCGATCAAGATGTCCTACAGAGCGACGTACCAGTTCTCGTAGACTTCTGGGCGCCTTGGTGTGGTCCATGTAGAATGGTTGCTCCAATTGTTGAGGAAATTTCAAAAGACTTTGAAGGCAAAATTAAAGTCTTTAAACTAAATACTGATGAAAATCCTAATGTTGCAAGTCAATATGGAATTCGAAGTATTCCAACTCTTATGATTTTCAAAGGGGGTCAAAAGGTTGACACTGTCGTTGGGGCAGTACCTAAAGCGACCTTATCTGGAACAATTTCCAAACATCTTTAAACTATTTAATGGAATAAAGAATATATGAAAATTGGGATTATTGACTATGGAATGGGCAATATTTTCTCAGTAAGGAAGTCACTATTGAGGCTAGGAGTTGATGTAGCTGTGGTTCAAACCACAAATGATCTGATCAATTGCCAAGCTTTAATTTTACCGGGGGTTGGATCTTTTGACCCCGCAATAAATTCTTTGAAAAATACAGGTTTAATTCCAAATCTTATTGATTTCATCTCTACTGGTAAACCTTTTTTAGGAATATGTTTAGGCCTTCAATTACTCTTTGAAAAAAGTGAAGAGGGTAAATGTCACGGTTTAGGATTAATCAAAGGTAATGTGATAAAACTTCCAATTTCTGAAAATGAGAGAATACCTCATATGGGATGGTCTAAATTGAATGTTTACAAAGACAATCCATTATTAAATAGCAAAGAAAATTCTAACTGGATGTATTTTGTTCACTCTTACTCTGCGGTTCTTGAGAACAAAGATAACCTTATAGCTACAACGAATTATGGAAGTAATCAATTAACGGCAATAGTTCAATTAGAAAATGCAATTGCATGTCAATTTCATCCTGAAAAATCTGGTTTAACTGGACTTATGTTTCTTGAAAATTGGAAAAAATGGATTGAGAAGGAGTTCTAGATATTGAGGAGTAGATTAAAACTTTTAACAGGTCAATCTCTCTTAAGCCCAAGTGGTGATATTGCCAGACCGACAACTTCTAGAGTTAGAGAAGCTCTTTTTAATATTATTAGAGAAGATTTACCTTCAGCTCACTGGCTGGATCTTTTTAGTGGTTCTGGAATAATTTCTTGTGAGGCCATAAATAATGGAGCACGAAGAGTTTTATCTGTTGAAAAAAATGATGGAAATTATCAAATATGTAAAAAAAACATCTCTTGCGTTTCAAAACTCAATACTGAAAAAAAATTGTTTTATAAAGTTATAAAAAATGATTCAAAAAAAATACTTGAAAAAGGGTGCTTAAAAATGTCTCTAGATTTTCAAAAAAGTTTCTCTGATATAGATTTTCGATTTAATTTTGTTTACTTAGACCCACCTTACAAATTTAACAATATTGAAAATATCTTAAAAAATTTAGTTAAGGGAAATTGGCTAAGAAAAAAATCGACCATAATTTACGAAACATCATCAAAAACCCAACTTGTTGTCCCTAGCAATTGGAATTTGTACAAAATTAAAAAATATGGAAACACTTTTTTATATTTTCTTACTCCCAATCAGGCATAGAGCTACCTCTTCTGTATTGGTTCCATGCAGCAACAAAAAGTCCTAAAATTGTTATTGGGACAAGACCAAGAACAATCCCACAAAGTAGAGGTTCTATCATCTCTTGTGTATATCTTCTTCATATTTTACACAAACAACTCTTGTTAATGCAATATTGTCATCAAATTATGTAAAATTATATTTTTAAAAAATTTACAAGAATTTAAATAATATGCAAATATAAAAGGTTAAAATTATTATTTATTATTTATTATTTGATTAAAAGCTAAAAGCATTTATAGTGAGTTCATTATTAAAAATAAAAAATTTTATCAACTTTTAAATGTCAAATAATTTTATAAAAGTCGTATTAATAGAACCAAATGGTCCAATCAATGTAGGAAGTATTGCAAGAATTTGCGCAAATTTTGGAGTTAATGATCTTCGATTAGTTAGACCTAAATGCAATTTAAGTGATCCTATAGCAAAGAGAATGGCTGTTAAGGGTTTAACGGTTCTTAATAATGCAAAATGTTTTCAAAAAACAATTGATGCAATATCTGATTGTTCAAAAATCATAGCGACTTGCGGAAGGATTGACCATGGCGATATCCCTCTCGAAAATATTAATAATGTTTATTCTTGGGCATTAGAAAATGGAATTAATTCCAACATTGCAATTTTATTTGGTAGAGAAGATCATGGGTTAAGTAATGATGAATTACTTTATGCAAATAAAGTAATTTCCCTAAGAACTAGCAAAGAATATCCTTCTCTAAATTTATCTCATGCTGTGAGTATAATTATACATAGTCTTAATGAATACAAAATAAATAAAGAATCATCTAGAGTAAAGAATTTTAATAAAATTTTAGCAAATCCTAGAGAAATTTATTTTTTTCTAAAGGAAACAAAAAAGTTATTACTTGATGTTGGTTTTCTAATGAAACATACTTCTAATGCAAAGATGAATAAAATAAAGATGTTAATTAATAGGTCGGAAATTACTTCAAATGAATTATCACTCTTAAGGGGAATGATAAAACAAATTAATTGGTCTTTAATTAACAAAGACAAAAAAAATTAATAGATAAAATGAATAAAAACTTTAAAAGGAATCAAGGTATATTTTTCAAGTTGATAACTTTAGTAAATATTATACTTATTGGAATTGCTACAGGAGTATTACTTGGCTCCTTTTTTAGATTATCATATTTAAGATATAATAAACCAACTATAAAATCTCCTAACAAAAATAAAGAACTTTTATTTAAGAAAGAAAATAATGAAATTTTAAAACTCACAAAGAGTTGGGAAAGTATATATAAAGACTACAAAGATCTCAAGTTAAGTGCTTATGTTTTATTTACATCAAATAATAGCTTTTTAAAATTAAACTCAAGAGATATTCTCCCTGCAGCAAGCTCATTAAAAGTTCCTATTTTAGCTATATCTCTTATTGAAATACAAGAAGGTAAATTCTCATTGAATGATGAAATACAATTAGATAAAGAATCAATAAGTAGTGGAGCTGGGTGGATAAGCACAAAAAATATTGGTACAAGCTTCACAGTAAATGAACTCATAAAAGAGATGATTAAGGCAAATGACAATACAGCGGCCAATCTTCTAATAAATAAAATAGGTATAAACTATCTCAATGAAAAGCTTAAAATTATTGGATTAGATAGTACAAAATTTAGTAAAAATTTTCCTGACTTACAAGGAGAAAATATTTCAAATTCAGAAGATTTAGTTAAGCTATTTCAACTTATTGAGATGGAAAATCTATTAAGCCCTAAATATAAAATGATGTTTTATGAAATATTAAGATTATCCAGTTCAAACGATTTTATTTCTGAGGGCCTATTGAGAAGTCTTCAAAAAAATATTAAAAGTAATAATTTTGAAATGGAGCTGAAAAAGTTTGGAGTGGAAGTATTCAATAGATCAGGAGATATTGGCATCTCATATTCAGATGTAGGATTGATTAAAATATCTGATAAAACAATTGCGATTGCTGCTTTTATCGTTTCAGGACCTTTCAACGATAAAAGATCTCCAGAATTAATTAAAAAATTATCTGAAGTGATTACACGCTACCAAAACCTTGAAAATTCTTACTAATAATAAAGAATATATTTAATCAAGTCTTTTTTTTGAGACTAATCAAACAATAATAGACCAAATTATGAAACAATTTAATCAAACAATAATTTTTTACTGTGAGTTCACTTAGGAAGAGAAGGGTCTTTCCTTTCACAGCAGTGATTGGTCAGAAGGAAATGAAATTGGCTCTATTGCTAAATGTCATAGATCCAAGGATAGGTGGCGTAATGATAATGGGTGATAGAGGAACAGGAAAAACTACAACAATAAGGGCACTTGCAGATCTTTTACCAGCAATACCAATAGTAGAAGGAGACCCATACAATAGTTCTCCTACAGATCCAGATTTACAGAGTACGGAGGTAAGAGAAAAAATTGAGAATGGAGAAAATTTAAATGATAAAGAAATTAAAGTACCTATGATCGATTTACCTCTAGGAGCAACAGAGGACAGACTTTGTGGAACAATTGATATTGAGAAGGCTTTAAGTGAAGGTGTTAGAGCATTTGAACCAGGTTTACTAGCAAGAGCTAATAGAGGATTATTATATGTTGATGAAGTAAATCTTCTTGATGATCATTTAGTTGATGTTCTTCTTGACTCAGCTGCCTCAGGGTGGAACACAGTTGAAAGAGAGGGTATATCAGTAAGGCACCCTGCAAGATTTGTTCTTATTGGATCAGGCAATCCTGAAGAGGGTGAATTAAGACCTCAGCTACTTGATAGATTTGGTATGAGCGTTGAAGTTTCAACAGTCAGAGATGCAGAATTAAGAGTTCAAGTGGTTGATCAAAGAACATCTTTTGATAGTGATCCAGACTCTTTCTCTGCTTCTAAACAGTCAAGTCAAGATGCTCTTCAGAATAAAGTTATTGAGGCTCAAAATAGACTTGAAGAAGTTTATGTTGACGATGATTTGAGATTAAAAATATCAGCAATTTGTGGGGAGCTTGATGTTGATGGCCTACGTGGAGACATCGTCACAAATAGAGCCTGTAAAGCTCTTGCTGCATTTGAAGGAAGAAATGAAGTATCCGAGGATGACATAGCAAAAGTAATTTCATGCTCTCTAAGACATCGATTAAGAAAAGATCCATTAGAACAAGTTGACTCTGGAGAAAGAGTAATAAAAGCATTTTGTAAAATCTTTGAAAAAAGTGAGGATTATGAAGAAAATTATTTTGAACTTGCATTAGAAGATTGAGAATTATTGGTATAGATCCAGGTCTTGCGAGAGTGGGATACGGGATAATTGATTGCAATGGCAATAAAAGTGAAATGATTGATTGCGGAATTATTAGAACAGATAAATCATCAGAGGAAGGTTTACGTATGGTTGAAATTTTTAATGATTTATGTGAATTAATAGAAACATGGAAACCTAACTTTGCAGCTGTAGAAAAATTCTTTTTTTATAGATCAAGTACAACAATAAGCGTTGTACAATCAAGAGGAGTAATAATGATGTGTCTCGCTAAATATAAAATAAAAACATACGAATATGCACCAATGCAAATTAAATTATCTGTAGCTGGTACTGGTAAAGCAAGTAAATCAGAAGTTCTTAATGCAGTAATGAATGATCTTAACTTAACTTTTCCTCCTAAGCCAGATGATGCTGCTGATGCATTAGCCATTGCACTAACGCTCCTTTATATGAAATAAAAAAATTAACAAATATCTTATGAAAAAATTTTATTCAAAAAATTTAGCAAGAAAATATTATGAAAAAATAAGAATTTCTGAATTAAAAAAACAAGAGGAAAATATTTTTAAAGAAGTAGAAAAGCATGCAGTTAATTATATGAAAGAATTCACAAATTCACCTGAATTTTATATGGGAATATACTGGCCACTAAAAGGTGAAGTAGATTTAAGGCCATTGAAAAATAAATTATCAAATTCTATTGCACTTC
>MDTG01242199.1_pt1 | contig 15018 bp, 15 predicted proteins | sample 811421 | NCBI WGS metagenome assembly MDTG01 (sample SAMN05326645, study PRJNA326480) | marine metagenome | isolation source: seawater | place: Pacific Ocean: South East | collected 2011
AAAATTAACCAATCATTTTTATGCTTTATAAATAGACTTTCCTATTATTATATCCACTATCAATAATAGTAAAAAATGATGAATGATTTCAATCTGATTATATGATTTTGAGTCAACCCAAAGATTAACACCGTTTTTATTTAATTTTTTAAGTGGGTTATCTTTTTTCATTCCAGTCAAAGTTATTGTTTCAATTTTTTTCTTTTTTAAAAAGTTAGCTGCATTTATCACATTTGCAGATTTGCCAGATGTTGAAATTAAAACAACAATATCTTTTTTATCTGAATAAAATTCCAAACTTTTTTTCATCCAGTCTCCATAGCTATAATCATTAGAAAAACATGTTATTAAATCAGCTTCATTAAAATTAATTGATCTAATTTTCGCATTTTTAGTTAAATCAACGCTTACATGACTAGATGTGGCTGCACTACCCCCATTTCCCAATAGAATGATTTTACCACCCTTTTTTGAAGTTTTTTTGAATTTTTCACTTATCTTGATTAAATCATCACTGTATTTTTCTATAGCCTTTTCAAGAAGTTGCTTTGTTTCATTTAAATAAGAATTAATAAATTTTTTCATAAGTTATTTCTATATACTTTAATAGACAAAGCAAGTGAGGAAATTATATTTAAATATTTCAGTTTCATATTAATAAAATTTTATTTTAAATATTTTTTCACTATTGCAATATCTTTTAAACTATCGACGGGATGAGTATATTTTTTAATTTCTATCAATTTTATTTTTAAATTATTTTCTATAGCTCTATTCATATCAATTGATTCCGTTTTTTCTAAATTTGTTTCTTTCATTTTAACAAACTTTAAAATAAAATCTCTTCTGAATGGTATTACACAGACTTGTTTAAAATAATCCTTATTTAAATTTCCTCCACTTGGAACCAGTGATCTTGAAAAATATATTGCTTCATTTTCCTTATTAACCACAACTTTAACTGTATTTTTATCCAAAACCTCATTTTTTTTTTTTATTCTAGAATATAAATTCAATACTCCATATTTCTTATTTTTAATGAGCTCCCTTACAGCTGTGTTTAACATATTGACACTTATCATTGGCTCATCACCCTGAATCATTAGCAGAATATCAAATTTAGTTTTAAATTTTCTTTCTAATATTCTTAGAGCTTCCTCAGATCTGTCAGTAGCTCTTTGATGTTTTTTGCTTGTCATTACAACATTCATTAATGCTTTGTCACAATGATTTTTAATTTCTTTATCACAGGTAGCAATAAAAGTTTTAGATATTAAATTACTTTTCGTTGAAATTTTATAAATAATATCAATCATTGCTTTACCATTAATTTTTACTAATGGTTTGCCTGGAAATCTTGAACTGCCCATTCTTGCAGGAATAATTGATAACACTTTCATAAGAACTATTTTAGAGATCTCAAAATAACTGAATCCATTGAATATGCAATAAATTTAAAACCTTTGGAAATATATTCTTTTAAATCTTTATTTGAGTTTTGCACTACATGTATGCCTAGAATTTTTTTATTTTTTTTTGAAGCAAATATTATTTTTTTAATTGAGCTAATAAATTCTTTTGCTTTAAAATTTCCAATTTTTCCAAGAGAAGCTGACAAATCATATGGTCCGACAAAAATTCCATCAAGCTGTTTTAATTGTAAGATCTCGTTGATTGAATTTAAACCTTCTTTAGTTTCAATCATAGCAATTATTATAGGAGTTTTAAAAATTTTATTGTACTCAAAAAAATATTTTCCAAACATATTTGCTCTAAAAAAAGCATGACCTCTGGATCCTTTTGGAGGATGTGATACTGAATCTATTAACTGACTAATCTCACTTGCGTTGTTAGTTTTTGGTATTATTAAACCCATGGCTCCCAAATCTAAAACTTTTTGTGCTTGATCAACGTCGCAAGATTTTAATCTAGCAAAAGGAATTTTACCATTTAATTGGATAATTCTAAAAATATCTGATAATTTTTCATATCCAAAACTTCCATGTTCTAGATCTACACAAATCCAATCAAATTCTTTATTTGAAGAGAATATATCTGCAATTTCTGTAGATGGAATTTGCATCCAAGTGCCTAGTGTTAAATTATTATTTTTTATTTTTTTTCGTAGTTTGTTAAATTTTTTATATATTTCGATCATTTTAATTTTTTTGATAAATTATTTAATGCTTCATTTTCCATTAATTTCCTAAAATTAGGTTCATAAGTCGCTACATGAGGTGTGAACATAGTATTGCTTATTTTTATAAGAGGGCCAAAATATGGCTCAAAATTAAAAACATCTGAAAAATAAGAACTTCCTTTATTTTTTTTTAAATAATTAATTAGCTCTTTATCATTTATTAATTCGCCTCTAGATGTATTTATTATTATTTTTTTCTTTTTATCAGAATTTAATATTGATTTATTTAAAGAATACTTATTTTTGTTTATAGATGCACAAATAAATAGAATATCTGACTTTTTGTATAATGACTTGAGAGATTTACACTTAATACCGTAACTAATTTTTTTTAATTTTAAAGGATCATAAATAAAAAAATTACTTGTAAATATAATCAAAATTTTGCGTATTTGTTTTGCGATTTTACCAAATCCGTAAAAACCAATATTTTTGTTATATAGCGTATCAACATAATTTTTAATCCAGATTTTTTTTTTAAAATTTTCATTAAAATATTTAAGTTTTTTAACAAGTGATAGTGCCCCTGCCACAGCATGTTCAGCTACAATTTCAATGTGTGAATTTTTTGTTGTTAACAGTTTTATTCTATTCTTTTTCAACTCTTTCAAATCAATACTGTCAATTCCCACTCCACATCTTGATATATATTTTAATGATTTCAAGTTGTTAAGAACATACGCAGAATATTTTTCTGTACCTGCTATAATAGCATAAGCGTCGGAAAACTTTTCTACAATTTCTTTTTCTGAATATTTTGAACCCTTGCATTCAATATTAATTGAATATTTTTTTTTAGAAAAATACTTTTCAATATTTTTTTTTTTTATTGTAAAACTAGAAGTTAAAATATAAATTTTTCTTTTCATAATATTGAAAATTTTATATTAAAAAAATTCATTTCAAAATTAAGTTTATTTGTTATTAAAATTTAAATCATAAACTTTTTTAATAAGTTTATATACATTTTCTTCCTTAAAATATTTATTATTTTTTATTTTTTTTGAATTTAATGTTGTTTTTTTTCCTAAGAAATTTACTTTTCTTCTTTTTGCTGCAATTAAATCTGACATTGAGTCACCTACAAAATATAATGATGAATATTTTACTTTTTCAGTTTGTTTAATAATTCTTAAAATATTTTCTTTTTTTTTTGGATATCCATAAATTTTCTTAAAATATTTTTTTATTTTAAGTTTTAAGATAATATTTTCTATTTCTTGCTGTTTAACACCAGTCGCCACATAGCATGAGATTTTTTTTTTTTTTAGAAAATTGAGGCTTTTTATTGCACCTAAATTAAATTTGCAGGAAAAAATCTTTGTTCTTAATAGTTTTTTAAAAGTATTCTCTAGTTCAATTGACTTCTTTTTATAATTTTTAAATTTTAAAATATTTTTTGATATATGTTCAAATTTAATTTTTCTATTTATTCCTTGATTAAAAAAATGGTATTTTAAAATTTTATTCCTTATTCTTTTCTTTTCTTTAATAAATAAATGTTTGAAAATATTGTACTTTAATAAATCGCTATTTAATATTACTCCATCAAAATCATAAACAACAATCATTTATCTATCAAAATTTACTTATTTCCTTTAATCAAAGTCAGTCTTTTTTTAAAAATTTAAACCAATCAGATGTAACTACTTTTATTTTTTTTTTATCCCAAAGAGGTTGTTTCTTATAATCTTGAATATTAGATAGCATTATTTGTACACCATTTTTAATATCATATTTAGGTAACCATTTTATATGTTTTTTTATTTTAGATATATTTGCAAAAGTCATATCAGGTTCTCCTGGTCTTTTAGGAATGCTTATTTTTTTACCTCCTAAATATTCAACAATTTTATTTACAGAAACAGATTTGCCACTTCCAATATTAAAAACCCCTTTGACTGTTTTTTTATTGATAGCTAATTTGTATAGAGCTGAAACAATATCCTCTACATATGTAAAATCTCTTCTCTGTTTACCATTACCTACAACTGTAAAAGGTTTGTTATGGTATTTTTGAGATAAAAAAACTGTAAATACTGCTCCATATCCTTTTGTGCCTCTAACCCTAGGTCCATAAACATTGAAAAGTCTAGCTGAAACAACTGGTATATTGAAAATTTTTCCAAATCTAATTAACACCTCCTCTCCAAGAAATTTGGTCACGGCATAAGGGTGAAGCGTATTAATTTTTTCATTTTCTGGTGTAGGATATTTCTTTGGTTTTCCGTAGCATGTTGACGAAGCTGTATAAATTATTTTTTTACAATTATTTTCCTTCGAGGCCTGAAATACATTAAATGATGCAGCTATATTTGAATAATAATATTTATCATAATTTTTAATGGATGAGACTAATTCAGCTAAGCCTGCTAAATGAAAAACATATTTCACACCTTTGAAATGTTTTCTCCAATTACCATATCGACCAAGATCAACTTTATGAAATTCTGCTTTTTTGTTAAGATTTTTTATTCTACCAGTACTTAAATTATCTAAAACAATTACTTTATAATTTTTAGATATAAGGTAATCGACTAAATGAGAGCCTATAAATCCACACCCGCCTGTTACAATACATTTTTTTAGCATAAGGGAATATATAAATTATTTCTTATAAATAGCTACATTTTAAAATTTTGTTTTTTATTAGAAAAACTTTTTAAGTGAAAATTCGTTAAAAAAAGTATTATCTTTAACCAAAATATATTCTTTTTTAAAAACTTTTAAATATCTTTTGTCGATTTTATCCATGATAACAAATACTTTATTTTTATGTGACATCATGCTTTCAAATTCTGAAATAGAATCTAATACAAAATCGTCACTATTGTTTGAACTTAACAATACAATTATCAAAGGCTCAGAGGAAATATCGACATGTTTATGATTTTCAATATTATCTAAGGCAAAAGTAATATTTTTTTCTTTTGCAAAAAATTCACTTAGTAAAATTGAATTATGATAATTTTTTAAATCATATAAAATTTTGAAATTACAACTATTTTTTAAAACATTTTTAAAATAAAAGAGAAATTTTTTATTATTTAATTTTCTACCTACAAAAGCATTTTTTTTAGATGAATGAGAAGAAATATTTTTTTTTTTAAATGAGTTTGATCTATTTGTACCAACAGTAATTGTCTTGGCTTGGTGTCTAACAGTATCAATTGTTCTACTTAAAGATTGATGAATTTCTAAGGATATTTTTTTTATATTTAGAATTTTATTTTCTTTAATATTTAAAATTAGTTTTTTTTTTAAAAAATTATTTAAAAATAAAGATTTAAAAATTTCAATTTTTTTAATTATTTTATCTTTTTTAGTTTTAAAATTGTTTGTATTTAATTCACTTAATTCTTTAAAAAAATTAGATTTATGATTTAAATATTTTGATAATGAAAAAGATAATAATTGTGTGATTAAAATTTTGTAAATTATACAATGCAAATCATCATTATACCCTAAATTAATTTGAAATAATTTTTTACTTTTTTCTAATTTAAATTTTTTATTTGAAATAATTAAGACTATGTTGTTTCTATTTGTTATTTTTTTAATTAATTCATTGTTTTTTTTATTTAATTCACACAAAAGAATAACAACAGAATTTCTAACTTCTAACTTTTCAAATCTTTGAATACTCATTGTTGCAGTACTTTTGTAGCAACATTCTGAGAATTTAATTCTTGCTTCATTTGATAATATTCCATTCAAGGCATTATCACTTAAAATATACCAATTCTTATTAGCTGAAAATTTTTCATACAAATAATTTAAATCTTGATTGTAAAAAATTTTAGAAATTTTTTTATAAAAATTGATCTTTCTTATTGACTCTATCTGTTCATTTTTTTTTTGAAGTAAAGCTGAGAGAAATATTGTACCTAAAATTATATGTGCATGATATGTCTTAGTAGATGGAACTGACATTTCAACATCTCTTCCATCACCAATATAAAAAGTTTCGTCTGCGATAAAAAAGATATCTCCATTTCTCTTATTTAAAAAACTTATTACTTTACAATTTCTTTGCTTACTTAATTCAGCAAAGACATTGGTATCTCTTGTGGTGCCTGATTGTGCTATTACAAATAGTGCTGTATCTGACATATCAGGTTTTAAATTTCTCAAACTACCTTCTGAAGCTAAAACAGATCTAATATTCAACCACTCATACTTTTCTTTAAGTTTGGAACTAAAAAAATAACTTATTACTTGAGCGGCCGTAAAAGTAGTGCCCATTCCAGTAAAGATTATATTTTTAATTTTCTTTTTTTTTATAAGACTATGGAAATTTTTGGTAAAGTTATGAAAACTTTTACTAAAATTATTTTTTATATATAAATTATCAATTGTTTTTTTTACAATATCATGGGACTCGGAAATTTCTTTTTCCATATAATACTCTGTAGTTTTGTATATATCACGACCCGAAATAGGAATTTGATTAAAAGAGATATTTTCAAATTTTCTTAAATTCATTTATTTGTTAAAAAATTAATTTTGTTTTCATAAAAATCGAAAATTATTAAACTTTTTTCTTTTAAATCTGACATTTGATTAGTTTCTTCAACCAAGCCATACTTATCAGAGGCTACAACTAATCTATTTTTATTTTTTCCTATATACAAACCTTGATTTTTTGTTTTGTATATAAAAATTTTTCCTGGATCATTCTCAAAAAAAAATATTATTGAAAATAATCCCTGTAGTTGCTCAAGTTTTTTTTTAAGATTTATAATATTTTTTGAGCGTTTAACTTTAGTAAGCAAATAAGGAATTGCAAAAGTGTCTGATAAATTATGTTTGTCTTTAACAAATTTTTTGTAATTTTGGATAGTACCATTCATTGCTGCAAATACACGATTATTAATTTTATCTTTTACAAATACAGGGTGTGTATTCTCTAAATTTATTTTACCAACTGATGCCCACCTGGTATGGGCTATTATATAAGACTTAAGTATTTTTGTATTTTTTAAAATAAAATTTAATATTTTGCATTGAGATATATAATTTAAGATATTTTCTGAATTATCTCCTAGTGATCCAATAATATTGTAAGTTTTATAAATAATTGTAACAAAAATTAATTCTTTTTTAATTTTAAGGAATGCTTTGTTTGAATTTTCAATTTTTTTTTTTTAAATTTAATAATTCAAATGAGTTTTTTTTTAAAACTAAACTAACTGATAATCCAAGTGAGTCTCTACCTCTAATCTCTTGATAGTTAATTGAATTAATTGCATTGTGCAAAATTTTAAAAAAGATTATTTTTTCATCACTTATATTTTTAATGTATTTTTTAACAAACTTATATCTTCGATCAATTTCAACTGATAAATTCCAGATTGCGTCCTGTAAAAAAGTATTATTTATTCCAGAAACTTCTTGTTTTTTTAAAATTTCTACGATTTTTTTTATATTTTTTCTCTCTTTTGATTCCTTAAAATATTTTAAAAAACAACTATCAACTTTATAGGCTTGAGAAAGTTCATGTATTTTTCTATAGTTTTTTTTTTTTAATAAAAAATTAACCTTATTAATTAGAATCTCAGAGCTCAGATTAGAATTTTTACTAATACCATCAAAATATGTAAAATATAATCCACACATAAAAATTAAATTATAGATTATTTAAAAAGTGTATCAACATAACTCATGAATTGATCTTTGGAGGTAAAAGAACTACTATTTTCTTTGTTTACAGCAAGTGCTCCCCCAACATTACCTAAAAAGGTTGATACTTCGGTTAATTTATTTTTGATTAAAAAGATAGACGTTATAACAAAAAAAATATCACCTGCACTTATAGTGTCGACTACAGAGTTGGTTAAGGCTGGAGAGAAAATTGGTTTGGAATTTTTATGTTTTATACAAGATCCTCTTGTACCTAAAGTTATACAAATGTATTTAGCTTTAACTTTTTTGTGTAATTCTTTAATCATGGTTGATACGTTAAGATCGTTTCTAGATACCGCACGCATTGCCTCCATTTCATCTATACAATAAAAATCTGCTTTTTTATATTTAGTTATAAGATTAAAACCTTTATTACCTGCATTAATTTGTGTGTTCACTGACAAGAATTTGGATTTTTTAATTAGTAGATCAATAATTTTAGGAGTAAAAAATCCATGGCCATAGTCATTTACTAAAACTAAATCATAATTTTTAAGATTATTATTTAAATATTTTATGATTTTTTTTTCATTATTCTTCTCAGTTAACAAAAAATTATTTTCATAGACCTCAAATAATTTCTTTATTTTTTTATGACTTTTTTCAACATATCTTGTTTTAGTAGTATTATTTATGGATTTGAAAATTGTCTTTTTATTTTTTGAAAAATCATCCACTTTTTTAAATATTTTTTTTGTAGATTCGCAAACTAAAGTTAGACAATCTACTTTGTTTGAGAAAGCACTGAAAGCTTTGTATGCAGTAAATACACCACCTAAACTATAAAGCTGTTTTTCAAAATCTGCGGCTATTATATTCTCCTTGGAAGGCTTTGAAAGAGGCTTTGTATATATGTATTTATCAACTATAGTTTCACCAATAACGAGTATTTTAAGATTTTTAAAACTTTCTATATCCTCAACACATTTTTCATAATTATAATATTTTTTGATTTGATCTATTTTTTTTCTCACCTCTGAAGATAAAAATAAATTATTAATGATATTTGATGACGATCTAGTTTCATTAGTTGTAAAAATTAACTTCCCCCCACATCTTTCAACCGTTTGTTTTTCTTTCTGAAGACTTATTGAATAAAAATCTTTTTTGTTACTTAAATAGTAGTCTTTACCTTTAACATAAAAATTGGGTCTTATATTTTCAATAATTTTTACAGCATCTAAATTTTGATCTAAAACAACAAAATCAACAATTGACAAATTTGCTAAAAAAATAAGTCTTTGATTATCATCATTTATAGGTCTTCCTGGTCCCTTATTTATAAATTTTCCAGCTGTTACGCTAACTATCAGACAATCACCAAATTTTTTAGCCTCATGAAGGTAATTTATGTGTCCTGTATGTAAAATATCAAAATCACCGTGACATAAAACAATTTTTTTTTTATTACTTCTTAATTGAGCTATTTTTTGTTTAATTTTTTTTGAGTCAATGATTTTGTTTTTAATTTTTTTTAAATCCATATAAAAGGTTTTTAAATTAATGAGAACAAATTGCTTTAATTTTAAAACTAAAAATTAATATAACTTATTGTTTTATATGGCAATAACAAAATATAATATAATGAATTATAATGAATATTTTTTCAAAAAAAAATAAAAAAATTATTTTTTTTATATTTTTTTTTTAATACCAATTACTATTGTATTTAAGCCCCACAATGTTAATCAGCTTCACGATGCAGATATAAGTTTAGGTTTTTTATTCGTAATATTGATTTTTACTTTTACCGTAATAGGTGGGTTAATTACAAAATTAATATTTAATTATGAAAAATTAATTGATGGCTGTTTAATAACACTAATAGTAATTGGAATTTTTTTTCACTTTGCAATACTTGATTTTACATTATCAGTATATTTTAATTTTAAATCCTCATATTATGCTTTCTCAGTAATAGTAACATTATCCTTTTTAATATTTTATTTTTCAAAAAAAGAAACTTTACGAAATTTATTTTTTACTTTTTTTCTTTTTCTATCAATCTTTAAAAGTATTAATTTTGGAATAAGTCACTTGCAGAATATTAAAGAAAAAAATAATGAAAATTTAACATTTATAACCGAATTAAAATTTTCTGTTAACCAGTCTAACGGAATAACAAACAATAACACTTACTTTGTATTGCTGGATGGAATGATTTCATTAGACCTTGCTGAAAAACTAAAAATTATAAATAAAGACAAGATATTAAAAGAATTTAAAAAAATTAATTATCTAAATGGTTATACTTATGTAGATAATACAATTGCAAATTATACAACTACACATTTGTCTGCGAGCTCTTTTTTTTATTTAGATTATTTTGTTAAATTAAACACCTATTATTCTAAATATGATAATTTCTATCCAAAAATTTTTAACAATGAAGAGAAAGTAAAAAAATTGCCCTTTTTTAAATTTCTTTCAGAAAATAATATTGAATTTTTTATGCTTAAAAATAGGTCGATAATGTGTATAGAAAATAAAGTCATAAATTGTTTAGATAATAATAATTTAGCACAAAAATTTTTTAGATTTATTGAAATATTTTTTATATCAACTCCACTTCATAAATTTTTAAATTCAACAATAATTGCTTCAAAAGATCGTCATTTAGATTTCTTTGAAAAAAAAGGTATTCCAAAAAAAAATAATAGCTTTTATTTTATACATCATTTATCGCCACACGGACCTCATGTAAATAAAAATTGTAAACCTTCAAAATATCCATATGAATCTTTGGATGGATATAAAGGATCCTACAAGTGTACTATAAAAGAAATGATAAATTTTGTTAGAATAATAAAACAAAACGATGATGGTGCAAATATTTTTTTTATAGCAGATCATGGATGGACGTTTGAGGATAACAAAGAATACAAGGACAATAAAAAAAAATTTCAAACTAATGTGATTAATTTATATTACTTAAATAATGATTGTAAAAACTCATACCCTAAATCAACAATAAATGTTATGAGATTGGCTCTAAGCTGTATCAATGACTCTGGAATAATGCCGTTAGAAGATATATATTTTAAGGCTGTTGAAGAAAAAAACTTTGGGAAAAGAAAAGTAGAATTAGAAGATGAAAAATATTAAATTTACAATAACTTTTATAATAGTAATCTTTATTTTAGGCTTAAAACCAGCGTATGCCTACTTTGATCCAGGTACAGGGAGTATTATCCTTCAATATTTAGCAATTGGTTTGGCGTTTGTTGCTTCGGGAATAAGTTTTTTTTGGTTAAAAATAAAGAAATATTACAATCAGATGAAAATAAAAATTAAAAATCTTTCAAAAAAATCTGAATAATATTTTGTAAAATAAATTTACATTTTAATTAGAGCTTAAAATATAATTTTTTGTGAAATAAATTGAAGTTTTAAAATTATAAAAATTATTTGATATTAATAAATCTATATCTTTTTTATTTTCTGAAAATTTTTTTTCTGCCAGATCTATATAGGTAGATATTTTTTCAAATTCTGGTTCTTTAATAGATACCCCTAAATTTTCTTTTATAACATCATTTATACATGGAATATTTTTCAATAAATGATCAGAGTTATGAATTTTTTCATACTTATCAAAAAAAAGCATTGGTTTTTGAAAGACCATACCATACTCAATTAATATACCTGAGTGGTCAGAAATAAGGATGTCTGAATTTTGACATGATAGAAAAGGGTCCTTTGAATTATCTATAACAAAATTATTATTTGAAGAATATCTTTCTTTAATAATATCTAATATTTTACTATTCCTCTTATAGTGCTCAGGATGAGGTCGAAAGGTTAATGTTAATTCTTTTTTTTTTAAAATATTAAAAAAAAGCTCTATTGAATAATTAACTAAAAAATTTTGATCACTATAATTCCAAGAGGGTGCTATTAATATATTTTTATTTTTATTTTTTTTAATTTGATAATTTAACTTCTTCTTAAGTAAATGCTCAAAATACATATAGCCAGTTTTAACAAATTTAATCTTTTGGTATTTTTCATAAGAAAACATTTTTTCAAATTGATTAATTTGATAATCTCCGATGCAAAAAATTTCATCATAGTTATCAAATGCATTTTTTGTATAATTTTTGTGAACACTTACTGCAGCATGAAAAATATAAACATATCTTTTAACAAATTTATTTTTTTTTAATACATTATTCCCTAAATCTGTTGTCGTTAAAAAAAAACTATCTGCTTTTATAAGTTGAAAAATTAAAAATCTTAAAAATCCATTTCCAACATTATAATTAATAATATTTTTTTCGTTAATTTTATGATTATCAGATGTTAAATAAAGAATCTCGTCTTTTTCAGCTAATGCTATAATTAAGTCATATAAATAATTTTTATAAAATTCATTTTCTACATAAAAAACATATTTAAATTTTTTATTAACAAAATGAAATAAATTCATAGTTATTGAGTTAAATTATAATAAATTTCTCTTATTTTTTTTTTTTCTATATCAATTGGATTATTTCTAAGACGTTTTTGATTAACATTTTGAATTAAATAATTTAAATTTTTTTTGATTTTATATTTTTGTAATCTGTTTAGTTTAAAATTAAATAATTTGACTAATTTTTTGTTAAAATTTTCAAAATTATTAATATTTCTCAAACCTAAGGATTTAAATATTTTTTTATACAAAGTAAGATTTCTTCCAATATTTTTTTTATCAGATAATTTATAATTAAAATTCATAATATCTGTAAAAGTCAAAGCAATACTAAATCCATGCGAAATATTTAAGATTTTAGATAAATTATAGCTTAAAGCATGAGGTGCTGTAGTTCTTGCAATGTTGATAGCCTTTCCAGAAAAATTAGCAGCTTCAAGCATTTTTTTAGAATTCTTAAGATTTGGTTTTTTAAAATAATTTAATCCATATTTTTTAAAATAATTTAGAGATTTTATAGAATAATTTGTACTTTTATTATTTGATTTTTTTGACAACATGGCCTCAATAGATTGAGAGTACGTATCAAAGATAGCTCCTGCTTTTACTGACTTTGGACAGTTAAGAACCAATTGGGGGCTTAAAATATATAAGTCAGGCCTAATATATTCATGTTCGATAGAGTATTTAATACCTTGATTATAAATTACAGCAGTATTTGTAACCTCGGCTCCAGTTCCTGCAGTTGTAGGAATTGCAACTAATTTTTTTTTTTGGGAAGGATTAATTTTTTTTAAGTCTATTTTTTTTATCTTATTCTCTGCAATACTTAAGATTTTTCCAAAATCTAATACGCTACCACCACCTATACAAATAATTGAATCTATACTTTTTTTTTTAAATTTTTCAAAAGCTAAATTAATTTCTTTTCTTTCAGGATTGCCCTTTCTTTTAATTAATAAGCTGCAATTAAAAATTTGAGAAAAGTCTGAAATTAATTTTTTTACGTATTTTAATTTATAGGTATTTTGACCAACTAGTATAATGGTATTTTTAAACTTCTTATTTTTTAATTGACTAATAGTAATTAATTTTGACATTTAATAAATTTATCTTTTAAATTAATTAGTTTTTTTGGTCTTGGCAAATTGCTCATCGACTTTGTCATAATTCTTACTTCTAAAAATGAATTGGTTTTATATTTTAAAAATTTTTTTAATTTTTTTTTAATTTCTTTTTTGTTTTTAAGTAACATAAAATTTTTAAAACCAATAGATGAAGAAAAAGCTTTAAAATTGATATATTTTGAGTTCGTAAAATGATAACCTACCGATTCATGTGTATTATTATTTAATAAAATATATTTAAAATTTTTGTTTCTTGTGCTTGCATAAGGTAATGAGCCCAAATGCATCAACATTGATCCATCTCCATCTATACAGTACACCCTTTTTTTTCCTTTTTTATTCAATGCACTATATGCAGATGCCACAGATGATGTATGTCCCATTCCACCAACCATATAAAAATCACTTCCGATATTTTGGTCGTTAATTTTTTTTCTTATTGAATAGATTTCTCTAGATGTATATCCAGTAGTAGAAAAAATTTTATCTCCTGGATGTATACATTTCAAAAATGTTTCTAAAAAATCATATCTTAAAATTTTATTATTTTCTTTAAATTTACTTTTATTTTCAGATGAAAATGAATTTAATTTCACAAGTAAAGCAATAGGCTTTTTTTCTTTTTTACAAATTTTGATTATCTTGTCTAATTTTTTTAATTTTAAATTTTTATCAACAATCAAAAAAGGAATCTTAATGAGTTTTAATAATTCTTTTGTTATAGAACCCATTACCTCGTGTTGTGGTTCATCACTAATTCCTGGTTCGCCTCTCCAACCAATCATTAAAACTATAGGTATAGAATAAACTTTTTTATCAGCTATTGATAATAAAGGATTAATAGCATTTCCAAGTCCTGAGTTTTGCATATAAACTAAACTTAATTTTTTAGTTCTTAAATAAGTGCCAATAGCCTCAGCAACTGCTGATCCTTCATTAGCTGAAATAAAATGACTTTTTTCTTTAACTAAATTAGCTGTTAATTTTTTTAAAAGGCTGTCTGGGACTCCATAAAAATAGGACACACCTTTGCTTTTTAACTTTTTTATAAATCTCTCGGAGCTAATCATTTACTTGATTAACTCTAATATTTGTTTAATTGGAATTATATCTTTTTCTACTTCAAATGCTCTTTTGTTTACAAGTATTTTGTGCGCCACATAGTTCATTGCTTTGTATGATGCTCTCATTAATTGGTTTGCATAAATTACAACTTTAAATCCATTTTTAATTAAATCTTTTTCTCTCGTTTTCGAGTAAGTTGAGGGCACAGCCACTAAAGGTAGTGCATATTTAGTTTTTAAAAATTTTGATGAAAAATCAAATATTTGATTTGGATGTTTTTCCTTAGAATGAATCATAATGCAATCAGCGCCTGCTTTACTATAGGCTATAGCTCTTCTTAAAGCATCATTAGTATTCTTTCCAAGAATATAACTTTCAATTCTTGGTATTATTAAAAAATCTTTATTTGTTGTTGAGTTTTTAGCAATCTTTATTTTATTTACAAATGCTTTTATAGAATCTTGTTTGGCTTTTGATTGATTTTGAAATAATGAATTTTGTTTTAAACCAACTTTATCTTCCATTAT
>MDTG01197135.1_pt1 | contig 15017 bp, 13 predicted proteins | sample 811421 | NCBI WGS metagenome assembly MDTG01 (sample SAMN05326645, study PRJNA326480) | marine metagenome | isolation source: seawater | place: Pacific Ocean: South East | collected 2011
AACATTTGTTGATATGGCTGGTCTTCCACAGCTTGCGGCCTCCATTAAAACTTTGGGAAATCCTTCTCTGTATGACGGCAAAACAATTATATGAGAATTATAAATGTATTTTTTAATATTTTTTTTATAATTTAAAAATTTAACATACTTTTTGTAGTTTATTTTTTTTAAATGATGTATGGGAATATTTGATGGATTTTCAATATCAAAAGATCCTATTAAATTAAATTCAAAATTATCAAATTTTTTTTTAATTTGCTTAGCAGATTCTATAAATTCGTATATTCCTTTATGTTTTAATATTCTTGAAATCATGGTTATTTGATTAATTTTACTCTTTTTTAGAGGTTTAAATTTAAAATATTTTATATCAACTCCCGATCCATTAATAAGTTCTATTAAATTTTGATTTACTTTCATTTTTTTTCTAAAAAAAATAAAATCTGCTTTATTTTGAACAATTATTTTTAAATTTTTTTTTTTTAAAACAAATTTGTAAGCACAATCTACAAAAAATCTCAAAATTTTAGTTGAAATTTTTTTTTCTGTATAAATATAACCTAAGCCTGAAAAAGATAAAACATGACTAATTTTTTTGTAAAAAAGTTTTATATTTAAACTAACAATTAATATTGATTTAATTGTTATAGAATGAACGATATTTGGTTGAATTTTTTTTATTAAAAAAAAAACTTGAAAAAAATATTTGATTATTGAAATAATATCAAAAAGATTATTAGGTATAGTCACGTCATAAGTAAATATTTTGTTTTTTCTCAATATATCTTTATATTTAGAATTTTTTGCTACCACATAAACTTCGTAATTTTTTAACAAAAGTTTTTTTGCTATAGGCAATCTGTGTGTTATAAAAAAATTATATGAATTTACAAAAAATAATATTTTATTTTTTTTCATAAATTGTGCTTAAATTAAAATAACAAAGCAATAAAAGTCCCATACCTGGTATATGGTGTCTTATGGCCGTTCCATAGTTGACTGTTCCTAAACCCCATATAAATTCTAAAAATAGATAATTTATAAATATAATGATATATAAATTTTTATTAGTTAAATTTTTGACGAAAATGTATATTCCACAAATTAAAATAAAATAAAATCTTAGTATATTTTCTGTAAACAAAACATAATCAAGAAAATTTGATATTGACGAAGGAAATGGCTGAAGTTGATAATTTATAAAACTTATAATTGAATAATTAATAATATCCCATAGATTAAAAAAAATTTCAGCATCTAAATATGTTGCCCGCGCAACATGATGGCCATTAATTTGACTTTGAATAATCCTGCTTAATGTAAAAAATAATTGTTCTTGAATATCCACTTTTAAAATTCCGAGAGATAATGTTAATACATAAAATGATATCGGTGTGACTATAATCAGAACCATAAAAAGATTTATTCTTTTTATAAATTTTTTTAAAACTTGAAGTAAAATAGCTGAAAAAACTATAAATATGGAAAAAGATGTGAAAACAAGTATAGCTCTATGAAATAAGGCAGATATAAATAAAAATATTAAGAAAAAAGTAAAACATACAGTCTCTGTATTAGCAATATTTTTTAACTTATATAAAATATAATTTTTTTTAAATAAACCTTTAATTTTAGTAATTTTTATTAAATTAATAATTTTTAAATTATAAATATATTTTAATATTAAATATACTTTATCAATTTTTTTTCTATAAAAATTTTGAAATAAACTTAATTTCTTATTTTTTTTTTGTTTCAAAAATTTTTCAAAATAAATTGTTTTAAAATTTTTTTTTTGAAAAGAAATATAAAATTTAATTAAAAAATAAAATCCCAAATTAATGAATAATAATTGTATTGGTTCTCTTAAAGTAACACTTGTTAACATTATTGAACTTGGAAGAAATGAATATATGATTAAACAGAAAAGAATATTTGTTTCAGAGAATTTTAAAAGTTTTGTACTTTTTAAAATTAAAATTGCTGATAAAAACCAGGCAAAACATGAAAAAAGACATCCCACAAAAATAGATTCATATGTAAATTTATAAATCCAAGATAAAAGAATAGAGTATGACCTTGGTCCATATGTGTTATGAAATATATGCTCTTTCCCATTTGCATATAATATTGCTGCTTCGCTAAATTTAACAGCATCCTGCTCTGCACCTAAACTTGGCCCAAAAAAACCATTATAGATTGCAATCAAAACTCTTATAGAAAATCCAAGATATATTATTTTCATAATTTTAAATTTTCGACAACCAAGATACAAATACTAATATACTCCATAACTTAGACGAATTATCACATTTATTTGACAAGTGTTCTTTCCAAAGCAATTCTACCTCATTAAAATTTAAAAATTCTGAATATTTCTCCTTTTCATCATAAATTAACTCAGTTGCCCAATTTTTTAAAGTTGATTTTAATAATGAATTTACAGGCATAGCAAATCCTTGTTTTGGTTTTTCTGTTAAAGAGTTTGGAATATAATTTTTTAAAATATTACGTAAAAATAGTTTACCTTCATTTTTTTTAATTTTTAAATTCAAATTATTTTTCCATGAAAATTCAATAATTTCATTGTCTAGATAAGGACATCTAGTTTCTAAACTACAATACATTGATGCTCTATCAACTTTAGTTAATATATCATCGGGTAAATAGGTTAATGAGTCATCTAACATTAACTTTTCTACACTATTTAACATAACTTTATTTTTTGAGTAGATCTTGACTAATTGATCAGTATCAAATTTTTTAAGATTATTTTTAAGCAATTTATCTTTATACTTAAAATTAATTTTCATTGAATAAAGAAATTCATCCAAGTTATTTGAAAATAAAAATCCTTCAATAATTTTTTGAATATGAGATTTAATTTGTGATTTATCTCTATTTTTTAAATTTAAAAAAAATTTTAAAAAGAAATATAATCTATCATTTGGAATTTTATTAAAAATAAATGCCATAATTTTTTTAATATCATTTGGAAGAAATTTTATACTATTCCAAATTCTTGGACCAAAAATATATCTATTATAACCTCCAAATGTTTCATCCCCGCCATCTCCGGTTAAGGCAACTTTTATATATTTGCTTGCATTTTTGCATATTAAATATGTTGGTATTTGTGAAGAATCTGCAAATGGTTCTTGGTATATTTCATTAATTTTATTAATAGAATTTTCTAATTCATTTGAATTAAGCATAATTTCAGTATGATCAGTTTTTAAGTAATTTGCTATTTTTCTAGCACTTTTTAATTCACTGAAATTATTTTCGTCAAAACCAACAGTAAATGTTTTTAGATTTTCCATTTTTTTAGATGCAATAGCTGTAACAAGTGTAGAGTCTAGACCTCCACTCAAGAAAACTCCAATTGGAACATCGGATATTAGTTGGTTTTGAATTACATTATTTAATTTTTCATCAAATAATTTATAAGGACTTAAGTTATTATCTTTATTTAAATCTTTGGATGCAGTTGCTATTTTTTTAAGATCCCAATAGCTTTCAATATTAAATTTTCTTTCTCTCATATTATCTAAGGTGATAGTAAATATCTTGCCTGGTTCTAATTTATATATATTTTTATAAATTGTATGTGGAGCGGGAATAAAATTAAAATTAAAAAAAGCATTTATAGCAATTTCGTTTATTTTATTTTCAGATTTATTTAATAATTTTATAGGTCCTAATTCAGAAGAAAAAACAAAACTGTCATTTACCCAACCATAATATAAAGGTTTTTCACCAATACGATCTCTCACAAGAGTTAATTGATTAAGTTTATTATCCCATACAGCAAAAGAAAACATTCCTTTGCTTTTATTTAGAGTTTCTTTAACCCCAAACTTTTCAATACATCTTAGTAAAGTTTCTGTATCACAACTACTATTCCATGCTAAATTATTTTCATACACTTCTTCCAGTTCTTTTCTCAAGTTCAAATGATTATAAATTTCTCCATTATAGGAAATTACATATCTTGAATTTTTGGAAATCATAGGTTGACTACCATTTTTAGATAAATCCAAAATTGAGAGTCTGGCATGTCCTATACAAACATCTCTTGATGAATTTAACCAAATACCTTTATCATCTGGACCTCTATGATGAAGTCTATCAGTTAATTTTTTTATATTTTCAAATACATTGATATTATTACTATTTAAGTAGTTAATTTGACCAACTATTCCACACATATTTTTAATATTATTTTATTTTTTTTCTAGACAAGAGTAATAAAATTTACAAAGTTCTTTAGCAATTTTATTCAATCTAAAATTATTTAATCTCTTATCATAATAATTTTGTAATTTATTCATTCTTGATTTATTTTTTAATGCATCTAAAATGCAAACAGAAATCTGCTTGACATTGTTAGGATTAAAATAAAATCCTTTGTTTGAGGTAATTTCTTTAAATATTCTTATATTACTCATTGCAATTGGTATTTTAAAATTTATAGCCTCAAGAATTGGGATCCCAAATCCTTCATATTTTGAAGGGAAAACCACAAGACTTGAATTTTTATACAAAAAGTTAACTTCATCGTTTGATACACCGGATATTAATTTTACATATTTTGTAGATAAATTAAGATTTTTTAATTTATTTTGTAAATTAATTTTTTCCCCTAAATCATTGCCGATTATAATTAATTTATGATCTATTTTATTTTTTATAAGATTATATGCTTCTATAAGATTTAAAAAATTTTTCCTTTTTTCAAAATGTCCTATGCTTAAAATATATTTTTTAAAATATTTTTTGTAATTTGTATAATGATTTTTTTTTTGTTTAGATATTCCATTATAAAATATAGATATTTTTTCTTTTGAGACAAATTTAGATATCTCATTTTTTATAGTTTCTGAAACTGTAATAATTTTAAAACTTTTATTTAAAGAAGATTTAAAAATTAATTTATAAATTTTTAATTTTATTAAATTTTTTTCAAAATATAACCATCTAAGATCGTGGATTGTTAATAAATTTTTAGAATTATTTATTTTAAATAGTGGTAAATTTAAAAACTCAAAGATATCAAATGATTTACTTTTATTTATATTTCTCCAATAAAAAAAAGATGTAAAAAGTTTCTTTATTCTTCCTTCGCTAGGAATAGGTGTTTTTATAAAAACAGTATTTGACCTTTTTTTAAAATATTTTTTTAGACTATGGTCTTTTGGTTCGTATATTATAAATTGAGTATTGGACATTTGTCTAAATATAATATTAAATAGTCCAATAAATCTGTTTTTCGCACCAGAGGGTCTAGCTCCATAACAAGTTGCGTTAATACCAAATTTATATTTAAATTTCTTAAACATTTTTATTTTTATATATTTCCAAACTAATGAAATGTTTTTCTATTACTTTTTCTTCTCTAAATTCTTGTATTGCATCTTTTAGATTTTCTTTTGAAATTGGATAATTCAATGCTTTGTGAATAGATTTAGAAATTTGTTCAATATTGCCTACATCCACCAAATATCCATATTTACCATCTTGTAAAACTTCTCTAGGGCCAGTAGGACAATTAGTTGATACTGGCGTACAACCACACATCATTGCTTCAACTAATACATTGGGCAAGCCCTCTACTCTCGATGAAAGAACAAACACATTTGACTTTGCAAAATACTTTAAGGGATTTTTAACATTGCCTAAGCAAAAAACTGAATTTTTTAAATTTAATCTTTTAATAATATCATTTAATTTATTTTTTTGAGAACCTTCACCAAGAATAAGTAAATTTAAATCATTTTTTTCTTTTAATAAATTAAAAGCATAAATAATATCTTCTTGTCTTTTCCATGGCTCTAACATTCCAGCTGTAATAACTATTTTTTTTTTATTAAAATACACTTCTTCTTCTTTGCTAAGATGCTCTAACATCAAACCTTCAGAATATTGATCTTTTACAATATTATAAATTGGAATATGTCTGGTATTTTTGAAGAGAGCTTTATATTGATTAATCATATCTTTTGAAACACAAGTTAATACATCTGCTCTATAGATTACCATTTTCATGATTATTTTTAAAAGCCATCCTTTGGATAATAAATTATTTGAATAAGTATCAAAAGGAGTAACTCTAGAAGAGCAGCTAATTTTAGATTTTGAATTTGTTAAAATTGCTGCTAGCAAGACAATAGCATTTAAATGATCTCCTGCTGAAAAAACAATATCGGGTTTCTTTTCATGCAAATATCTTGCTATTTTAAAAAACATATAAGAAACACGATTTTTATTAAAATTGATAATTTTAAATTTTTTTGAAGAAGGTAAATTAATTTTATCCAAAATTTTTCCATAAATTAAATCAACATTATGACCATCTTCTGAAAAAGCTCTTGCTAATTTATATTGTGCAAGTGGAACGCCTGATAAAGAAAATGTTCCAGCAAATAAAGCTATATTCATAAATATTTATTTTTTTCAAATTTATAAATTATATTTTGCATTTTTTTTAATGATGCTTCAAAAGAAAAATTTTTTTTATATAAATTTCTAACTTTAGAACTATAAATTTCTTTACTTTTAACTAAATCATTTATCACTTTGGTAAAACTTTTCTCATCATTACATTCATGTCCAATTTTTCTTTTTATAGATTCATAACCAACAAAAGTTTCTCTAGTTCCTACAATCTTCTTTCCAAACATTATTGCTTCTGCAACTTTATTTTTCATTCCAGATCCTGAAAATATTGGCGAAATAACAAAATTAGAATTTTTATACCAATTCCTAATATTTTTTGATTTACCCAAAAAAATAATTTTTTTGTTTTTGAAAAAACTTTTATATTTTTCAAAACCATAGCCAACTATTGCTAAATTAACTTTAATTTTAGGTAAGACTTTTTTAATAAACCATATAATACCATTCAAATTTGCATAAAAAGCAGAACCAACAAATAAAATATATTTTTTTTTTGAATTAATTTTATAATTGATTAACTCATTATTTTTTAATAAATCCTCTGCAAATAGTGGAAAAATATAGATAGCTTTTTTTTTATAAATTTTATTAATTTGAAACATATCTTTTTTAGTTAAAGTAATTATCTCATCAGAATATTTACAAGAATTTCTTTCAGCAAAATAATTTGCAATTACAACTCCTAAAGAGTGAATTGTTTTATTAATTAAAAAACTATCAAAAAAAAATTTTACTTCTGTATTATGAAAAAATACCAAAATCCTAATATTACTATCAAACTGTTTTATATATTTACACATCAAACCCAAATTAGATCCATCAATAAATATAGTTGAAATTTTATTTTTTTTTATAAAATTAATTATCTTAATTTTGTTATTATTGTTAACTCCATCAATTTTTCCTTGAAAAGTATCTAAAATTAAACTTAAATTTTTTTTTTTTATTTTTTTTTTTATTTTGAAATAATAAAATCTTTTCTTAAGAATTTTTTTTAATATTTTTTCAATAGAATTTGATAAGTTTTGCCTCCCACCATAACTTTTCTTTGGGTAAGTATTAGAAATATATAGAAAATTACCCACTAATTCATATCCTTATTTTTTCAATTTTTAGATAATAATTTTTCAATTTCCAATAGTTCATTTTTCAAAATATTTGATTTTGATTTATCAGATAAATAAATAATTTTTTTTAACACAAAATAACTTTTTATTTTTTTATATATAAAATTCATAAAACTTAATTTTTCCCTTAAAATTTTAATTATATTAATTTTAAATCTATATAAGTTTGGAAATCGATATTTGAGTGTAGTATTAGCCAAAAAATAATTTAAATACTCAGAAAAACTTTTTAAAATATGATTTTTAATATTATCTTTCGATATATGATGATCAGTTGATAAAATTTCTCCAATCTTTGTAGCCATTTTTCTAACATCTTGAGGCATGTCTTTTTTTAATATATCCATTGAAAATTTGTAATCTCTTGAGATAGATGACGTGCCTCTTTGTCTTATATAATGAAAAGTATTATCAATAATTTTCGATTTTCCTAAAGTTGCAGCTCTCAACTGAATATAAAATTCATTAATTACAAGATCTGAGAAATTTTGCTCAACCAATTCTTGAACTATAATTCTAATATATTGAGTTTTGAAAACATTATAAAAATTAGGTTGAAATTGAGTAAATATTGATTTTATTTGGTCGTTCCAATTAATTAGTGGTTCATTAAATCTATAATATTTACAAGGATTTAGAAAATAAAAATCTTTTCCATATTCAACAAACTCAAAATTATTAATTTCAAAATTTAATATTCTTCCTGATGAAGAAATATATTCTTTATTGGAGCTTAGAAAATTAATTTGTTCTTCAAGTCCAGAAAGTATAATGAAATCATCATTATCACAAAGCATAACTAAATTAGTTTTTACTTTACTTAAAGCATCTTTTTTCATTTTATAATAGTCTAGGTAACCAGAATGTGTATTATATCTATAATATTCTATTGAAAGTTTTTTTTTTAAATTAATTTCATTAATCATTTTTTCTGTTTCATTATCATCTTGTCCATCAGCAATTATAATAGGGTAATTAAAATTTATTTTGTTCATATACTTCAACCATCTTTTAGTAAATTCATGTCTACCTTTTATAAGAAGAAGTAATGTAAAAGATTTTTTATCACTCATTAAATTTGTCTTTTAAAGAATTAAACAAATCAATAGTATCACTAATGCCTTGTTCTAAAGTTCCAGTAAATTTAAATCCTTGATCTATAATCTTTTGAGCTGAAACATCATATGAAAAATTGTTCATAATTTTATTATCAACAATTTCAATCTTTACATTTTTTATTTTTTTTTTATTATATCTATAATTTCTTGAACCGATAAATTTGAAGTAACTAAATTGTAAACTCCTCCATCAAATAGATTTTTTTCAACTATAAAAGATATTGCTCTTGTTGCATCATTTATATTTAAATAAGGTCTTTTTTGATTTATTGCTGTCTTCCAAACAGAAAGTGCTTTTCCTATTGATGCTTGATAACAAAATTTACTTATTGCAGCATGAAATCTCATTCCTGGAGAAATTCCACATATTGAACCTAGTCTTAAAGTTTTACTTTTTACAAAACCTTTATCATAATACTCTTGTACCAATTTTTCTTCTTTGAGTTTTGTTAGCGCATAAGGGCTTTGTGGCTTAATATCTTCTTCATCACAATTCTCGTCTACAATTTTTTTTTTTGTTCCGTAAATGCTCGTAGTTGATAAATGAATTAGTTTTAAAGAATATTTTTTACAAATTTCTAAAATATTTTTTGTCCCTATATAATTTACTCTTTCATATTCCTCGGGTTTTTCAATGCTTGTCGAAGCTTCAGTCAAAGCTGCCAAATGAATAACTGCATCTGAATCTATAAAAATTTTATCTAAGCTATCCTTTATTATATCAACTTGATAAAATGTGTATTTTGCAGAATTTGGCAAATTAAATAATGACGTGTACCTTTGAGTAGTAAAATTATCTATCATAACAATCTCAAGATCTGGAAAGTTTAAAGGTAAATCCCTTATAAGTTTGGATCCAATATGACCTAAAGCACCAGTTACAATAATCTTCATTTCTTTTTTTTTTTGAATTTTAAAAATTCATCATAACTTCTAATATAATCTTGTTCATCATATGGTTTATCGCAAAGAACTAATAATATGGTATTTTTTTTAAGATATTTTTGATTACTCCAAATTCCTGGAGATACAATTATACCTTTTTGATTATTGTTTAAACTATAAGTTTTCTTTTTTTTGCCATCATAAAAATCCAATTTACAAGCTCCCTTAAGGCATACCATAAATTGAAGTTGTTTTTTATGTGCATGACCTCCTCTCAATTCATTTTTTTTTCCTGTAATAAAAAAAAATCTTTTAAATACTAAATTAAATTTTTGATATACTTCACCAACTATTAAATTTGGACTTTTATTTATTTTATATAATTTGCATATCTTTAATTCTTTCATATTATTTTTTTATAAAGTTTAGTATTTCTTTTATTATAAATTTTTGTTTTTGAATTTTTAAACCTGGAAATAAAGGCAAAGATAATATGGATTTGTAAAAATTTTCTGTTTTATTTAGAATTAACTTGCTTGAATATCCTGACATCTTATGTATTGGATTTTTATAATGTAATGCAGTCATAATATTTTTTGATTTTAAATATTTCATAAGTTTATCTCTTTCATTTGTCTGTATCACATATAAATGAAATGAGTGAAAAGTATTCTCTCTAATTTTTGGAATTTTGATTTTGTCAGTTATAAGTTTATTGCTATATAGTTTTGCTTGTTTAAATCTTTCAACATTATCTTTATCTAAATTTTTTAATTTAATTCTAAGTATAGCAGCTTGGAGTTCATCCAATCTTGAATTTATACCAGGATTAACTGTTTTTCTTTTCTCATCCCATCCATATTGTCTAAATCTTCTCATTTTTTCTGCTAAATCACTATTGTTAGTTACTAAACAACCTCCATCTCCCAAAGCACCTAAATTTTTTGTTGGGAAAAAACTGAAGCATCCAATATCACCAATTGTACCTAATTTTTTATTATGATACGATGAACCTGAAGATTGAGCACAATCTTCTATTAATTTAATTTTCTTTAAATTTGCAATTTTCTTTAATTTTTTCATATCACAAGATTGTCCATATATATGTACAGCAATAATAGCTTTTGTTTTTTTATTACATGCGTCTAATATCTTTTCGGGATCTATTGTGTAATAATCTCTTTCTATATCAACATAAACGGGTTTTGCTCCTGACATTATTACTGAAGCTGCAGTAGCTAATGCGCTATGAGATGGAATTATCACCTCATCTCCTCTTCCAATACCTAATTGTTTAAGAGCAATAAATAATGCATCTGTTCCACTTTTGCAGGATATTGCGTGTCTAATATTTAGATAATTTGAAAATTCTTTCTCAAAGTTTCTAACTTCTTGGCCCAATATATAATTACCACTTAATAAAACTTTTTTTATAACTTTATTAATTTCTGGTTTATATTTTTTATATTGGCTGAATGGTGACGCTTGAGGGATTTTTAGCATGTATGTATTTTAAAAATTTTATCTTTTCAATAATAAAAATTTATAAGTAAATATGTGAGATAAATTTACCACCTTTTTTTTCAAATTTTTTTTCTTTTAATTCTATTTCAGTCTTATGATTCCATGCAAATAAAACAGCAATATCAGGATATTTTTTATTAAATTCTTCGTAAGGCTTTATTGGTATATGCATACCAGGAGAATATTTATTGTGTTTAATTTGAGTAGTATCACATATATATTCTATAAGATCTGGACCTATCTTGCAGTAATTAAGTATGGTAGTACTTTTTGAGGTAGCAGCGTAACCAACAATTTTTTTTCCTTTTTGTTTATTTTCGTTTAAAATATCAAGCAATCTTTTCTTTGATGCCTCACAATTGTCTTTAAACTTAATATATGTAAATAATTTGTCTAAATTTTGCTTCCTTTCATTATTTAAAATTTTTTTTACATTTTCTGACTTTTTTCTCATGCCTTTTTTGCATAATACATATCTCATTGATCCACCATGAGTGATTTGTGGAAGTAAGTCAATTAGTTCAAAATCATCTTTTAAAAATATATTTTCTACTGCTAAAGCTGAAAATATATATACATGTTCATCGTAAATTTGATCGTAAGAAACTTTTTTAATCATTTCTCCTAAATAAGGATCCTCAAAAATTAAAACACCTTTGTCCTTTAACAATATTTTTGCGGACTTGCTGATTTCATTTAAATTTGGTATATGACACATCACATTTGCTGCAAGTATTGCATCTGCTTTTCCATATTCTTTTAAAACTTTATTTGCAATATCTTGATTAAAAAAATTTATTAAAGTATTTACACCATTTTTTTTTGCAACTTCAGCAACATTTGCGGATGGTTCAATTCCCAAATGTTTAATACCCTTTAATGCAAAATTCTCTAATAAAATTCCATCGTTGCTTCCTAGTTCTACAACAAAAGTGTTTTCTTTTTCATAAAGAAAATTTTTTTCAACCCATTCTGCATATTTTTTAAAATGTTCCTGCATATGTTTTGATGTTTTTGAAAAGAATGCATAATTGTCATGAAACATCAACTGAGGATCTGGTTGTGTTTCTATTTGAAAAGCAAAACATTTTTCACAAAATGCTGGTGATAAGTCAAAAAAATATTCTTTTTCAAAATCTTCTTTATTTAAAAAAGCATTTGCAATTGGCATTTTACCAAACGACATAAAAGTGTTTATTTTATTTTGACAGACTCTACATTTCATAAAAAATATAAATAGAAAAATAACTTTTATTCAACTATATTTATAAATACAAGGTATTTATAATAGTTAGAAATTTAATTGATTGCTCTTTTAAATGCTTTTAAAATTTTAAGATAAATATTAAGCGTAAATTCAGTTTTAGAGAATATATTATAAATCTTGGATTTAAAGATGAAAATACATTTCTTTTGAAATGTTGGCCACTTTTTGTATTCAATATTTCTTATTAAATCATAAGCAGGAATAGCAAGAATAGTGTCTTTTGGTAAATCAAACAATTTATATCCCAATTGAATAATACTATTTGGAAAAGCAACCTCGCCAAAAGTTATATCTTTCAATTTTTCTGCTCCTTTATAATGTGGAAGATGACCATATTTATTAACTACCTCATTTAAAATTTTGGTACTTGAAAGGCCTGTTCCACCATGGCATGAATAAGCTGTTTTTTTATTAAGCCCTAAATCTTTCCAATGCCATCTTCCTATTTTTGTAATTCCTATATAAGCTACAAATCCGCAGTTTTTTTCATTTTGAAATATATCTAATCCAATCTTAAAATAATTATTTTGAGAAATATTTATATCATCTTCTGTGAAAAGAAAATATTCATAATTCTTTCTATAATTTAAAAAAGCATCATTATATGAGCCAAAGCTTCTACCAATATTTTTTCTTGTAATACAATTAATTTTGCCACCAGGAATTTTAGTTCCTGATAAATCATTAATAAATTTATTTCCCTTATCTGAGCCTACATCGCTGTTAACAATGATTAGATCTCTATCTAATCCAGGATTACAATTTTTTTCTCTTTCAATATTAAATTCTAATAAATTAATAACATCAGAGGTATTCATACAATTTTGACTATGTCCAAAATAGCCAACTGGATCTCCGACTAAATAAGTATTTTCAATTTTTTTTTTTTGTTTAAAACAAGTGGCTATTACTTTGGCAACTCTCATTTAAAATATTAGATTTTATTTATTCCTGTAAGATTGTAATGATGTTTTTAAATTTGCTCTTTTTTTAATTAAATTAAGTACTTTTTTGTTACCCTCTTGTTTTTTAGTTGGTGCGAATAGTGCTCTTTTTCTTTTATCTGTTTTAAACCTTGGTTCTGTAAGATAATAAATAGCCATACTTTGTCTTCTTACTCCATGTGGCAGTTTTATTTGGTTTGGCAAACCATGCCAACTATTTTGATTGGTGTCAAATAATATAGCTCTATTAAATTTATTTGATACTTTTGTTACTAATTTATCTGGTTTATTTTTTTTTTTATCATGAGACCATAATTCTAGACTACCTCCCCATTCTTTTTTCCAGTTTTTTGTCATATAAATTATCAAATTAAGTCTTCTTTCCTTGCCTAACTTTGGATGAATAGAATAATCTTTATGTACATTTAATTTTCCTCCACTTGGATGTATGTGTAAACCCCCACCATGCAATCCTATATCGGTTATTATTTTTTTTATTCCAGTGATTTTTGAAACAGTATCTACAAATTCTTGTGAATTAAGATATGAAAAAGCATTATATGTATTTTTTGGAAATTTATCATAATGATTGCAAGTTATTTTTTTTTCTAGAGGGCTATCATAAATAGAAATATCTTTTGTTTCAAAAAATTTAAAATCTTTTATTTCTTTTTCTATTTTTTGAACAATTTTGTTGTTCCAAAAATTATCAATCACTACATGATTAAAAGGTATTCCTTTTTTATATTTTTTCCTCAAAAGAGGAATATCAAGTTTTGAAATTAAAGATTTAGCCATCTTTCATTAGCTAGTGTCCATTTAACTACCTGAATTATTCTTTCATCAGGAGATACTTTTGGAGTCCAACCAATTTGTTTCATCAAACTACCATCTAAAGCATATCTTAAATCATGACCAGGCCTGCTGCTATGAAAATCAACAAGTCTGTATTTAAGTTTTTTATTTTGAGATTCGGCTATTTTTTCTGCAAGCTCTAGGTTATTCCATTCTACAGGGCCTACCAGATTAAATTTTGGACATTTTGCTTCACCAAAATCATTTGGTAATTCTTGAACTTTGTTTGGATTATTTAATAAAAATAAGCAGCCGTCAGCAACATCGCTGGCATGTATATAATGTCTGCTTCCAGGGGTAGTTCTTGATTCATCGCTATGAATTGTAACTAACTTATCATCCCTTACATTTCTAATTGTCATAGGAATATATTTTTCCGGATGTTGTCTCTCCCCAAATACATTCATAGTATGAGTTATATAAATTGGCATATGATATGAATTTTCGAATGCAACTGCCAATTCTTCTCCTCCTGCTTTTGTTGCGCTGTAAGGGTTGGTAGAATTGTATCTATCTCTTTCTTTATAATTTACACCTTTGGGCGCTGGTCCAAAAACTTCATCAGTACTAAAGTATATAAATCTTTCAAGATTTTTTTGATATCTTGCAAAATTCAAAATATTACAAGTCGCAACAACGTTATCCATAACAAATTCCATTGGATTATCAATCGATCTATCAACATGAGAGGATGCTGCTAGATGCAAAATATAATCAAATTGACCTAGATCTGCTGCAAGCATTTGATTAATTTCAGCTTTTAAATCGTGATAAACTATTCTAACTCTTTTTTGAACTTTAGAATCAAACTCTTTCATCATGTCAGCAATTCTATTAA
>MDTG01210516.1_pt1 | contig 15017 bp, 15 predicted proteins | sample 811421 | NCBI WGS metagenome assembly MDTG01 (sample SAMN05326645, study PRJNA326480) | marine metagenome | isolation source: seawater | place: Pacific Ocean: South East | collected 2011
AACTAATTCGTTAACATCTTTAAATTTTCGCATCTCATGTGTCCCTCTTTTGTTTACACAGAAAGGTTTCTAAAAAATTTTAATAAAAAAACCTTATTATTCGGCATTTAAAGTTTTTTTGCCTTTATGTAAAGAAAAAAACAACATTTTATGGGTATTGCATTAATAGAATTAGATACTATATGCACAAGTATGAAGGGACTAAATACATCATTAAATCAGCTCAAAATTTCCGACTTTGAGGATAAATCGCTACTTATAGTTGACGATGACGATCCTTTGCGAGGTAGGCTCTCCAGAGCCATGGAGAAGAAGGGTTTTGTTGTTAAAGAGGCAAAAAGTGTTGTAGAGGGGGTTAATATGGTTGCAAAAAATCCTCCAAATTTCGCTGTAATTGACCTCAGACTTGAAGATGGCAATGGTTTAGATGTTGTAAAGGAGCTTTCCAAAGTAAAAAAAGATAGCAGAATTGTAATGCTTACAGGATATGGAAATTTACCCACAGCTGTGGCAGCGGTGAAGGCTGGAGCTATTGATTATATAGCTAAACCAGCAGATGCTGACGACGTCGAATCAGCACTTCTTGCATCACCAGAATCAAAGGCTAAACCGCCTGAGAACCCCATGTCTGCCGATAGAGTTAAATGGGAGCACATACACAGAGTTTTCGAATTATGCAACAGAAACGTCTCTGAGACGGCTAGAAGGCTAAAAATGCATAGACGTACATTACAGAGAATATTATCAAAAAGATCACCAAGATAATTTAAATAAAATTCTTAATTTTTTTTAGGCTTGATATCAAAAAAGTAGCCAAAAGAATCTTAAAAATCTCAGCTAGCAAAAAGGGTTCAACCCCTAATTTAATAATTGGCTTATCCCATCCTATTAAAGTTCCTAGCCAAAATATTCCCAAAATGTAAATAAAACTAGTAGCAAAAGTTAGCTTTAAAAAATTTTTAAACAAATTGTTATTAAGTACAAAAAAGCCAGAAAAAAACACAGCGGGTAAAAATCCCAGCAAATACCCCATAGTTGGTCCTGTAAAATAAATTATACCCAAGCCTTTTTCTGGAGTTCCTGAAAAAACAGGAAGTCCAATGATACCTTCAAATAAGTAAAGACTCACTGTTGCTAATCCAAGTTTCCATCCAAATAATATTCCTATAATCAATACCACAAAAGTTTGCATTGTCATTGGAACAGGATAAAATGGAATTCTTAGCTTAGCAGATATCGCCAAGATTACAGTTCCTATCAATGCATAAAAAGAATATTTTAATATATTTGAATAATTTATATTTTTAATAATTTCCATATTCTTAAACTTACTATTTTTTATAATTAAATCTAGTTATTTGTTAATTGTACAAAAACATCTTCTAAATCACCATCTTCTGTAACAATATCCTCAATTTCTAAATGGTTTTTTTTCAAAAAATCTAGGATATTCTCAAATTTATTTGAGCTTTTCTCATAGGTTGCGCTTATACTGTTTGGTGAGTTAATCTCAAATTTAACTCCATTAAAATTGATATTTTTAAAAGATTGAGTTGATTTGACAAGAAATTTTATTTTTTTTGTTTTAATTCTATTTAAAAGATTTTGAGTTGTATCTAAAGCAACTAAATTTCCCTTATCGATAATGGCTATTCTGTCACACATTTCTTGTGCTTCAAAAAGATAGTGAGTTGTTAAAATAATTGTTACTCCTTCTTTGTTAAGTTCTCGAACATTGCTCCAAAGTATTTTTCGTAATTCAACATCTACCCCAGCCGTTGGTTCGTCTAAAACAAGAATCGGAGGTTGATGAACCATAGCTTTTGCGATTAGCAATCTTCTTTTCATTCCCCCGGATAAACTTCTTGAATAGGCATTAGCTTCATTTTCTAGTGCCACCATCTTAAGTATTATATCAGTTATTCGGTTTTTGGCAGGAACTCCATATAAACCCGCTTGAAGCTCAAGTAATTTTTTTGGACTAAAAAATGCATCTAAGTTTACCTCTTGAGGAACGATACCAATCGAAGCTCTTACTTGCCTTGAATTTTTATCAATATCAAAACCCCAAACATTTATTTTTCCACCCGTCTTTTCAACCGTACCACCCAGAATACTTAAGAAAGTTGTCTTGCCAGCTCCATTTGGTCCTAGTAAACCAAATACCTCTCCTTGGTTCACATTAAAACTTATGTTATTTAAAGCTTTAGCAGTTTTATCATTATCATTAGTTGAATAAACTTTTGTAAGATTTTCAACAGTTAATGCTGTCTTGTTCATAGTTTAATTTATTATCACTAAATATTTAAGGTATTATGTATATATGACTTCTCTAAAAAAAACAGATCATTTTTATCTGATAGATGGTTCAGGATATATTTTTAGAGCCTATTATGCCCTTCCTCCTTTGTCTAGAAAAAGTGATGGTTTGCCAACAGGAGCAGTGAGTGGATTTTGTTCCATGTTATTTAAATTATTAGAAGAGGCAAGATCGGATGACTCAAAAAACAAACCAACTCATTTTGCTGTAATCTTTGACTCAGCTAGAAAAAATTTTAGAAATGACATTTATAGTGAGTACAAAGCAAATAGAGCAGAAGCACCAGATGATTTAGCCCCACAGTTTGAATATATAAGGAAGTCAGTTAAAGCATTTAATTTACCATCTATAGAACTTATAAATTATGAGGCTGACGATCTTATAGCTACATATGCAAAGCAAATTACTGAAATGGGTGCTAAGGTTACAGTTATTTCTTCAGACAAAGATTTGATGCAACTAGTTTCAGATAAGATTAGGTTATATGATCCTATGAAAAGTAAGGTAATAGGAGAAAAAGAAGTTCTAGAAAAATTTGGAGTAAAACCTTCCCAGGTTATAGACGTTCAATCATTGGCAGGGGACTCATCTGATAATATTCCTGGTGTTCCAGGTATAGGAGTAAAAACTGCTGCTGAGTTAATAAATAAATATAAAAATTTAGATACATTGTTAAAAAAAGCTTCTGAAATTCCACAGAATAAAAGAAGAGAAACGTTATTAGAAAATAAAGACAAAGCACTATTGAGCAGAAAACTTGTTACATTGAAAGATGATGTTCCAATTAAAGATGATCCAAATAGTTTTATATTTAAGGACGTAAATAGAGAAAATTTATATAGTTTCCTAAGAGAAATGGAATTTAACAGATTATTAAGCCAAGCAATCAGTTTTTACGGTGAAGGAAATATTAATATTTCTAATAAAGAAATTAAAAAAAATAAAATTTCTAAAATAAACATAAAACTTTACAAAAGCATATTAAATGAAAAAGATTTAGATGAATTGATTAAAAATTTGAATGAAAAATCTTCTATAGCTGTTGATACAGAAACATCGTCACTAAATCCTTTAGAGGCTGAATTAATAGGTATATCTTTTTGTTATGCAGAAAATGAAGCATATTATATTCCTCTTGGTCATAAAAATATCAAAGGCTTAAAAAAGGAAATAGTTATCAAAAAAATAAAACCAATTCTTGAGGATTTAAGTATAAAAAAAGTAGGACAGAATATGAAATATGATTATATAATTTTAAAGAATCATGGAATTGAAATTGAGCCAGTAGAAGATACCATGTTGCTTTCATATACTTTAGATGCCGGCAATAATAGACATAATATGGATACTCTTTCGGAAATTCATTTAGGTCATAAAACGATTTCATATAAAGAATTGGTAGGTTCAGGAAAAAAGCAACTTAATTTTTCGGAGGTTAATCTTGAAGATGCAACTAAATATGCAGCAGAAGATGCAGATGTAACGCTTAGACTTTACAACCTTCTCTTAGATAGAGTTAACGATGAAAAACTCAATAAAATATACGACGTTTTTGAGAAACCGATGATTAAATTACTTTCAAAACTAGAAACTAATGGAATAAAAGTTGATGATATATATTTAAAAAAACTATCTAAAAAGTTTGAGGAGAGACTTAAAAAAATTGAAAAGGAAATTTATAAAATCTCCGGCAAAGAATTTAATATCGGGTCACCAAAACAACTTGGAGAAATCATTTATAATGATTTAAAAATCGCAAAATTGAAAAAAACTAAAAAAGGAAGCCTAGCCACTAGTGCAAAAATACTTGAAGATTTAGCACTCACTGGACATAAATTTCCAAATTTGATTTTAGATTGGAGACAAATTTCTAAGTTAAAAAGTACTTATACTGATGCATTGCAGGATCATATTAGTAGAAAAACTAAAAGAGTTCACACTTCATTTCTTTTAGCGGCCACAAACACAGGTAGGCTTGCATCAAGTGATCCTAATTTGCAAAATATTCCAATTAAAACAGCTGACGGACAAGAAATTAGAAAAGCATTTATAGCTGAAAAAAATAATGTTTTGATCTCGGCTGATTATAATCAAATCGAAATGAGAATTCTCGCAGATATGGCAGATGTTAAAGAATTAAAAAAAGCATTTAAAAACAATCAAGATATTCATTCTTTAACTGCAAGCCAAGTTTTTGGAGTTCCAATTAATAAAGTTAATGATGATTTTAGAAGAAAAGCAAAAGCTATAAACTTTGGAATTATTTATGGTATTACCCAATATGGTTTGTCTAAACAAATTTCAGTTTCAAATCAGGAAGCTTTGGATTTCATAAATTCTTATTTTAAAAAATTTCCTGAAATAAAAGAATATATGAATTCAACTATTAAAGCTTGCAGAAAACAGGGATACGTGACTAATATTTTTGGTAGACGAATTCATCTTAGAGGAATTAATGATAAAAACTTTAGCGTGAGAAGTTTTCAAGAAAGAGCTGCAATTAATGCACCGATACAAGGTTCTGCTGCAGATATTATAAGATTAGCCATGATAAAAATCGACAATGTATTAGAAAATGAAAAAAAAAATAAAGCTAAGATGTTATTACAAATCCACGATGAGCTAATCTTTGAATGTTCTAAGAAAGACGAGACACAAATAAAAAAAATTATCAAAGATGCCATGGTTTCAGTTTCAACCTCAGATCATCACATGTTTTCAATTCCATTGGAAGTGAGTATAAATTCAGGAAATAATTGGGGAGAAGCACATTAAAATATTTTATTAACGCCTAAATTTTGACATCTTAATTATGAAAATTAAAAAAATATATGAGTCAAACAATAGCATTAGTAGATGACGATAGAAATCTTCTTACAGGTATAAGTATTGCTTTAGAAAAAGAAGGTTTTAAAGTTCAGACTTATTTAGACGGAGAGGCTGCACTAATTGGTCTCACGAGAAATCCCCCAGATCTTGCTGTAGTAGATATTAAAATGCCAAGAATGGATGGAGAGGAACTTTTAAAAAGATTAAGAAAAAAAATGTCTATTCCAATAATTTTTCTTACTTCAAAAGATGATGAAATGGATGAGTTACTAGGGCTGAAGTTGGGAGCAGATGATTTTGTTAGAAAGTCAGGAGGATTTTCTATTAAGGTTCTTATCGAACGAATTAGAGTTCAACTTAGAAAAAAATTAGAAATTGCTGATGATTCAAAAAATTTAATAATTCATGGAAAACTTAAACTTGATCCATCACAATTAGAATGTGAATGGAACGGTAAAGCGCTGCCAGATAAACTAACTACTACAGAATTTTTGATAGTTAAGGAACTTGCAAAAAGGCCTGGTGTTATTAAAGAAAGAGCACATCTTATGGACATAGCATATAAAGAAAATACAGAAATAGAGGATAGAACAATTGATAGTCACGTTAAACGAATTAGGAAGAAATTTAAAAAGGTTGATGATAAATTTTCAGCAATTGAAACTAGATATGGAAGCGGGTATAGATGGAATGTTAGTTAATGAAAACAAAAAAATCAGCTTCAATTTTAAGAAAATTTTTACTAATTAATTTACTTTGTTTTTTAATTTTAGGTCTTTTCACAATTTTATATTTACAAGCTATACAACCAAATCTTGTTAAGCAAAGAACTGCAAATCATTTAATAATCATTAAAAATACCTCCGATCATTTAGAAAGACTAAACATTGATTTTAATAATGCTAGTATAAAAAAGTTTTTACTTTCATCTCGTTTTCTTTTTCAAAGCTTAGACAGAGTTCAATTTTACAGCACAGATGGAGACATAGTTGGAGATACGAACATACTTGATTTAGATCAAAGTGTATTTTCAAAGACAGAGTCGATAACAGAACAAAGTATAGATGGAACAAACTTTAGCAATAATGAACCGGATGATTTAATTTTAAAAGATTTTGATCCAAAAAATCAAAATTTAATTAAACAAACAATAAAAAATAAGTTTGAAGGAAAACCTATAGTACTAGAAAATAAAATTAATAATAATTTTTTTGTTAGCACTTTAAACAAAGTCGAAATAAACGAAAAATTTGCTGGCTTTATTATTGTAACAGAACAAGCAAATGACATTTTAGTTGCTGTAGATGAAAGACAAAATTTTATTTTAAGGACTGTTTTAGCAGTAGCTTTTGTAATTCTAATTTTCTCAATTTTTTTAAATAAATATATTTTAAAACCTATTGGATCCTTAGTTTTATTCACAGAAGCAATAAAAGCAAAATCAGATACCCCAGTTAATGTTGCTAAATTTTTTGTTAGAGAAGATGAAATTGGAAAACTTACAAAATCTATTGACGAAATGACTGCTGAGTTGCAAATGAGAACTAAAAGAGCTGAAACTTTTTCAACAGACTTGGCACATGAAATAAGAAACCCTCTTGCGTCTTTAAAAGGTGCATCAGAACTTATAGACAAGATTGATGAGCAAAATGAAAGACAAAAACTATTAAAAATAATTAATCATGATGTTGAAAGAATTGAGCGTCTAATAACTGATTATTCTCAAATGCTTAAAGATGAAGCTTCACTTTCAAAAGAAAAGATGAAAAGAATTAATCTTGATATTGTATTCACAAACGTTGTTGATGATTTTAAACAAAATTTACTAAATCAAAATAAAAAAATTGAAATAAATATTATTTATAAAGACAAAAAAAGTAAAAATAATTTCTACATTTTAGGTATTGAAAACAGATTAGAACAAGTTATTGCAAACTTATTAGACAACGCAATCTCATTTAGCAAAAATAATAGTAAAATTGATATTGAGATAGAGGAAATTAAAAATAATTTTGTAATTAGAATAAAAGACGAAGGCCCAGGTTTTAGCGAGTCATCGATTCAAAAAATATTTAAACGATTTTATAGTAATAGACCAACAAAGTTTGGAGAACATTCCGGTTTAGGTCTCAATATAGTTAAAAATATTGTTGAGTTACATAAGGGTACAATTTCTGCTTCCAATCGAGTTAATTCCTCTGGCGCTCAAATGGAATTAATGTTACCTAAATCAAGTTAGTTTTGCTTCTTGATTAGAGCAAGTTATATTGTTAAAAGACCCAAATTAAATATATGAGTGAAGATTATAAAGTAAAAGATATCAAACTAGCTGAATTTGGCAGAAAAGAAATTTCTTTAGCTGAAACTGAGATGCCAGGTTTAATGGCGTTAAGAAAAGAATATGCTAGTAAAACACCTTTAAAGGGAGCAAGAATTTTAGGATGTTTGCATATGACAATTCAAACTGCAGTTTTAATAGAAACTTTAGTAAAATTAGGTGCGGAAGTAAGATGGTCTTCATGCAATATATTTTCAACTCAAGATCACGCAGCAGCAGCAATAGCTAAGGCTGGAATTCCTGTGTTTGCTTGGAAGGGGGAAACAGAGGAGGAATATTGGTGGTGTGTAAAACAAACAATTGAAGGTAAAAAAGAATGGAAGCCAAACATGATACTTGATGACGGAGGAGACCTTACTGCCTTGATGCATAAAGAATACAAAGAGCTTTTAAAAAATGTAAAAGGTGTTTCAGAAGAAACAACAACAGGAGTTTTAGCTTTAAAAAAGATGGAGTCTCAAAAAAAATTATTAATACCAGCTATTAACGTCAATGACTCAGTAACAAAATCAAAATTTGATAATTTATATGGTTGTAGAGAAAGTTTGGTTGATGGAATAAAAAGAGCAACCGATGTTATGATGTCAGGTAAGGTAGCGATAGTAGCTGGCTTTGGTGATGTTGGGAAAGGAAGTGCTGCATCTTTGAGACAAGCTGGAGCGAGAGTGATGATTACTGAAACAGATCCAATTTGTGCTTTGCAAGCAGCTATGGAAGGTTATGAGGTAGTTTTGATGGACAACGCAATTAAAGATGCTGATATTGTTGTTACAGCAACTGGTAATAAAGATATTGTTACAGCTGACCATATGAGAAACATGAAGGATAGAGCCATACTTTGTAATATAGGACATTTTGATAATGAAATTCAGGTTGAGGCATTAAAAAATTATAAATGGGATGAAATAAAACCACAAGTTCATGAGATCGAATTGCCAAGCAAAAAAAGAATTATTCTTTTGGCTGAGGGAAGACTAGTAAATTTGGGATGTGCAACTGGTCATCCAAGTTTTGTAATGAGTGCATCTTTTACCAATCAAGTTATTGCACAAATAGAATTGTGGAACAATTCAGATAAATATGAAAAAAAGGTTTATGTATTGCCAAAACATCTTGATGAAAAAGTTGCAATGTTACATCTAGAAAAAGTTGGTGCAAAATTGACCAAAATGTCAAAGGAACAAGCAGATTATATTAGCGTTAAACAATCAGGCCCATTTAAACCAGATACTTATCGCTACTAATTTAGTAGCTAATGATTATAAAATCTTTAGAAAATTTAAATTCTCTTTCTATAAAAATAGGAAAAAATATAACTCCTTCAGATTGTATTATGTTATATGGAGAAATAGGAACAGGGAAGACAACTTTCACAAGAAATTTAATTAACTACTTACAAAAAAAAGAAAAGATAAATCTAACCAATGTTCCCAGTCCAACTTTTAACTTACTTTACGAATATGAAATAAAAGACCTTAAAATCTTACATTATGATTTGTATAGACTTAAGAATACTAAAGATATTATTCAATTAGGTATTTTTAAAGAAGAAATACCATGTGTAAAAGTTATTGAATGGCCAGAATTAATTAAAGAAGATATCCAAGATAGACTAGAATTAAAATTCGATTATTTGAAGGATGATAACCAAAGAAATATAGATATAAATGGCTTTGGCAAATGGAAAAATTTTAAAATAGATGAATTATAAACTCAAAAAAATATCTGGCGATGCATCTTTTAGAGAGTTTTATAGAATAAAAAAAAACAATAAATCATCAATAATTGTTTTTGCTAGAAAAGAAAGACATAAAAATTTAACAGTTTATGGCCTGGTTAACTTAATATTAAATAAAAATGGGATTTCAGCACCTAAACTCATTAAAAGTTTTCTCAAAAACAACATGATAGAAATAACTGACTTAGGTGACACTTCTTTTTTTGAATTTATAAAAAACAAAAAAAATAAAGTTAAATATTATAAACATCTAGTCGATTTAATCATTAAACTTCAAAAGGTAAGATTAAAAAAAAATTATTCTTTTTTAAAAAAAAAGATTACGTTTAATAAATATAATTCAAATTTACTTCACCGCGAATCAGATCTTTTTTTTGATTGGTATTTAAAATATTCTTTAAAGATTAAGAATGCTAAAAAAATAAAAAAAATTTTGAAACATGAATTAAATTTGATTTATAAAAAATTATATTTTAAAAATAAGTATTTTACCCACAGAGATTTTCACGGCTCAAATATAATGATTTTTAATAAGAAATATAATCTTATAGACAGTCAAGATGCTATATTAGGAAATCCTTTGTACGACTTAGCTTCATTAATTGATGATGTAAGAATTAAATTATCAAAAAAAACTCAAGATGCTTTGTTCGAATATTATCATAAGAATTCAAGTTTAAAATTGTTTAATAGAATTGATTTAAGAAATGACTTTGATATTTTGTCAATTCAAAGATGTTTAAAAATATTAGGTATTTTTGTAAGATTACACAAAAGAGATAGAAAATCAAAATATCTAAAATATTTGCCACATACTTGGAATTTAATAGAAAGAAGAATGAAGAATCCAATTTTTGTAAATTTGGAAAAAAAAATGAGAGAACATTTGCCTTTAAAAAAACTAAAGAAAATAAATAAATTATGAAAATAAAATGTGGAATGATTTTAGCTGCTGGTTTAGGCAAAAGATTGAGACCGCTCACAAACAAAAAACCAAAAGCTTTAATTAAGATTGGCAGACAAACTCTATTAGAAAGAACTATCAACTTACTTATTAGTTATGGGGTAAATGAAATTGTAATAAATACTCATCATTTAGCAGGTCAAATTAAGAAAGCAGTTTTTAATAAGAAATATAAAGCAAAAATTACAATCTCAGAGGAAAAAAAGAAACTACTTAATACAGGTGGAGGAGTATTAAAGGGAACAAAAAAATTCAAAAAAAAACCTTTTTTTGTAATAAATCCTGATACGCTATGAAGCAAAAAATATTTAAATGAACTTAAAAATTTAGAAAAACTTTATTTTAAAAATCAAAAATCTTCATTACTTTTAGTTAATAAGAGATTGAGCTTTGACAAAAGTTTTAAAGGAGACTTTAATTTAAATAAAAAGTTTATTACTAAAAAAAGAAATAATAAATACATTTATACAGGATTACAGATTATAAACAGAAGTATATTTAAAATATCTAATAAAAAAATTTTTTCTATGAATGAAATTTGGGAAAATTTAATCAAAAAAAATAATTTAATAGGGTTAAAAAGTAATCAAAAATTTTACCATTTAAATACTTTTAAAGCTTATAAAAAATTAAAAAATTATTGATTAAAAATTATCGTTTTAGCCCTATCTTTATCTAAATAAAAATATTTTTCTATATTCAAATTTTTATTAAATTCTACGACTAGAGGATTTCCCGTAGGTATTTCTAAGTCATTTATTTTTTCATCAGAAATGTTGAATAGATATTTACAAAGTGCTCTTAACGAATTTCCATGTGCGGAGACTAAAACATTTTTATTATTCTTAATATTCTTTTCTATTTCTTTCTTAAAATACGGCACCACTCTCTCATAAGTATTTTTTAAGGACTCAGTAAAGGGTATCATTCCCAACGGTATACCTGCGTTCAATGGACTAAATAGAGAATGGCTTTTATCATCTTTGTTCATCGGAGGAGGAGCAACATCCCATGACCTTCTATATTTTTTAAATTGTTCCAAACCGATTTTTTGTTTTGTCTCTTCTTTATTTAATCCTGTTAAAGCTCCATAATGTCTTTCATTCATTTCCCAAGATGTATTAAATGTTAAGTCCATTTGATTTTCTTTCAAAACAGTTGTGAGAGTTTTTATCGCTCTTTTTAAGAATGATGTGTAAGAAATATCTAGACTTAAATTTAAATCCTTAATTAATTGGCCTGCTTTTTTTGCTTCCTCTACCCCTTTTTGAGATAAATCAATATCTACCCAGCCTGTAAATCTATTTTCGGCGTTCCAAACACTTTGTCCATGTCTTAATAAGATTAGTTTACTCATAATAGTTTAATATTAAACATTATGTACTATATTAGCCTTATAATGAAAAATAATATTTTAAAATTAGTAGAATATTCATATTATTTTTCTCTATTAATTTTAGTTATTTTGTACTTATTTCCAGGAAGTATCCTTGGATATTTATTTTATAACGATTTAAGCAGACAACCAAATTTAATAGATAACCCAATTGGCACATCGATTAATCATTTTTTTTACTTTGTTTATTTGACGCTATTATGCGTAATTTTAAATTCTCAAATAAAAAGAATAGTTACAAGCTATATCTTTATTTTTTTTATTTCTATTTTTTTAGAGATTTCTCATTTTATTGTACCAAACAGAGCGTTTGAGTTTTATGATTTGGCAGCCAATATTACTGGGGTCCTAGTAGTAATTTTAACCAGCAGAATCTTTAAGTGAAAAGAATTATTTTATTTTTAGTAATTATTTTTTTAAATCAAAATACCTTTGCCGAGGAATTTTCTGGGTTACCTAAAATAATTGATGGAGATACTATACATATAAATAAAAAAAAATTTAGGCTAGAGGGAATTGATGCACCAGAGACTAGACAAAAATGTAAAAAAAATCAAAAAGAATATTTTTGTGGGCTGTTGTCAAAAAATATACTAGAAAAAAAAATTAAAAATTTAAAAGTGAAATGTGTCATATCGGGAGTAGACAGGTATAAACGCTATCTAGCAACATGTTATCAAGGTGACGTAAACTTAAATAAATGGATGGTTAGATCAGGACACGCGGTTGCTTATAAAAGATATTCTAAAAAGTATTTGTCTGATGAAAACTTTGCTAAATCAAATAAATTGGGTATGTGGTCTGGATCTTTTTTAGTGCCAGAAAAATGGAGAAAACTGAATTAATTTCTTATATATATAAATAAGTGATTCCTTTTAAAAAAATTTTTATTTTTACTTTTTTTTTAATTCTTACAGCCTGTTCTTCGATTCCAAAAAATACTCAGAATAGTTGTGCAATTTTTGAAGAAAGGTATTTATGGTATAAACATTCAAAAGCATCTTACGAAAAATGGGGGGTGCCAATTTATATACAACTTGCTTTTGTAAAAAAAGAGAGTGATTTTAATTGGTTAGCAAAACCTCCTAGGAGAAAATTATTTAAAGTGATACCCTTTAAAAGGCCATCAAGTTCTTTTGGCTATTCGCAAGCGGTTATTGGAACATGGGAACAATATAAGTCAGAAACAGGAAATGTTTTAGCAACAAGAGCAAGATTTAAAGACTCCGTAGATTTTATAGGATGGTATGTTAATAAAACTTCAAAAATTCTAAAGATTTCTAAAAAAGATGCATATAGACAGTATCTTGCTTATTATAAGGGCTGGGGTGATTACAAAAATTATTCAAAAGATAAAAAAGCAATACTCTATGCTAGATCTGTAAAAGAAATGGCTAATAAGTATAGAAAACAACTGACACTTTGCCAAAAAAATCTAGATAAAAGAAAATATATTATTTTTTAAGCTGCTTATTTAATTCAATTTCAACAGCGTCAATTCTTTGAGTGTTCTTTCCAATAATAGAGTAAATTGTTGGAATCACGTACAGAGTAAAAAAAGTTGAAAAAAGCATTCCACCAAATATAGTTATACCCACAGTAAGTCTACTCGCAGCTCCTGGCCCAGAGCCAAGTATAAGCGGAAGCACCCCGATAATAGTTGAAAGACTTGTCATTAAAATTGGTCTGAATCTAATGGAGGCAGCCTCTATTATTGATGTATCTAAATTTTTTCCCTCTTTTCTCAGCTGATTTGCAAATTCTACAATTAAGATTCCATTTTTTGCTGATAAGCCAATTAATATTATCAAAGCTATTTGACTATAAATATTTAAAGATGAACCTACTACCAATATTCCTAATAAACCTCCTAATATTGCCAATGGAACTGTTAGCATTATCGTCAGAGGGTGTTTCCAGCTTTCAAATTGAGCACACATTGCTAAATATGCTGTGATTAATGCTAACATAAATATGATATATAATTCTGTGTTAGTTTTTTTATACTCTTCACTTTCTCCTTTATAAGCAATTTTTGCTTCAGGAGTATTGTTCTCAACAACTTTAACTAAAAAATTTAAAGCCTCGTTTAAAGAGTAATCACCAACTAATCTTGCTGAAATTGTTACGGCTTTTTGCCTATTATATCTTGCTAAAAAAGGTGATTGACCTTCCTCATTGTATCTAATTAGATTCGAGACTGAAACAAGTTTACCATTATTACTTGATCTAACAAAAACTTTACTAATACTATCTGGTTCTTGTCTATCTTTAATATCCCCTTGAAGGATAATTGAATATTCTTTACCATCCCTGGTAAAATTTGTTACTCTCTTAGAGCCAAAAATAGTTTCAATTGTTCTTCCTATATCCTCTGTTGAAACACCTAAATCAGCAGCCTTTTTTTGATCAATTTGAACGTTAAGTTGAGGTTTATTTAAATCAAAATCATCTTGTATTGATGTCAGCCCTGGATTTTTTCTAGCTTCTTTTTTTATGATATTTTTCCATTCAATTAATTGATCATAAGTATTTCCTAAAATTACAAATTGAACAGGGCTTTCAACACCCCCCGTTCTTATACCTTGAGGCATTATTGGAAATGCTAGTACACCTGGCACTTGAGAAATTTTTCCAAAAGACTCTCTCATTATCTTGACACCATGTCGGTCTCTTTTAGCCCATGGCTCTAAAAGAACTATTATAAAACCACTGTTCACCTGTTTCGCTGATTTTCCAAATCCAGGAACTCGCAATATTAGCTTCCTGTATTCTCCATTACCAACACTTGGCAATAAAAGATTTTCAATATCTTCAGCTTTAGATTTTGTAAAATTGAATCCTGATCCTTGTGGAGCTTTTACTATTACGAAAAATGCACCTCTGTCTTCTGGAGCAATTAATTCTTTTGGTGCATAATTAAATAAAAAAATAGTTAGAGATAATACTATTCCTAAAAATGAAATTATAATTTTTCTTTTTCTTATCCAAGTTATTAAAGACTGTTTATAAACTGATGTAATGTTTTTTAGAAACTTTTCAAATTTAACAACAACTTTTGATTTATTCATATTTTTCTTGAGAACTTTACTGCCTATCATCGGACTTAAAGAAAGTGCGACAAAACTTGATATAACAACTGCTGAAGCTAAAGTGATTGCAGTTTGAGTAAATAAGACACCGGTGATACCCTTAATAAAAACTAATGGAACAAATACTGCAACTAATACAACTGTAGTAGCTATAATTGCGAAAGAAACTTGTTTGGCTCCTTTATATGCGGCAACAAGAGGTGTATCTCCTAGCTCTATTCTTCTTACGATATTTTCAAGCATTACTATTGCGTCATCAACAACAATCCCTATTGCCAAAACAAGTGCCATTAATGTGAATAGATTTATTGAGAAATCAAAAAAGTATATTGATAAAAAA
>MDTG01407823.1_pt1 | contig 15017 bp, 9 predicted proteins | sample 811421 | NCBI WGS metagenome assembly MDTG01 (sample SAMN05326645, study PRJNA326480) | marine metagenome | isolation source: seawater | place: Pacific Ocean: South East | collected 2011
TGAAAAAAAATATTATAGTGGAAAAATATAATCTTAAACATATTCAATCGTTAAAACATCGGAAGTATCGGAAAAAATACAACGAATTTTTTATAGAAGGTAAACGAATAATTAGTGAGGCTCTCAAAAATAGTGCCTCAATAAAGATAATTTTTTTTTCAACTTTTTTTGCTAGAAGAAATTCCAAATTTGTTGATAAGGTTATTCAATCAGGAATACCAACTGAAGAGATTTCCGATAATAAGATAAATAGTATATCCCAAACAAAAACCCCATCGGGAATTCTAGCTGTTTGCACAATTCACATTCATACTAAGTTTGACTTTCAAACTAGTAATTGGCTTTATCTGGATCATATTTCAGATCCTGGAAACCTTGGAACACTTTTTAGAACAGCAGCATGGTTTAACATAAAAAACATAGCTCTTTCTTCGAATTCTTTAGACCCATATAATCCAAAAGTTGTTAGAGCTGCTATGGGTACACATTTTAACATAAAAGTACATACTCAAGTAGATATTGATGCATTTAAAAATAAAGGATATTATATTATTGGTGCAGATTATGGAGGCACTCCCATTTCTGATAAACTAAAATTACCATCCAGGTATGTGATAGTCCTAGGTGGAGAAACTCACGGTCTATCCGATAAAGTAATGAATAGTCTAGATATATCATTATCAATACCAAAGCATGGATTTGGTGACTCATTAAATGTGTCTGTTGCAGGAGCATTAATAATTCAAATGTTAGCTAATTTAAGATAAATACAATTTTTCAATTATCTATTTATTTTTTAGCATCTCAAGATAATCATATTTCCTTAATTAGAAATTGGAATAATAACTTATATTTGATAAATATTCAGCCAAAGAAATCTAATGAACAATGAGTCAATAACAATACGATCTGCATTTTTTGTTGTAATTTTATCAATTATATCTGCTATGGTCGTAGGATGGATAGTTATCGGATTGAGCTTAATATCTTCTGAAACACCGAGTAAGCTCTATACATTTCTTTCTGTAATTATTGGTCAAACTTTTATGATGATACCGCTTCTGGTTTTTTTAAAAAGCAGAAATGAGCCTATGATAGAAAGGCTACGATTAAATTCGGTTTCCAAATATCATATAACAAATGCACTGTTCTTTTCTATTGGCTTAACTATTTTGTCGGATGAGCTAGATCGAATTATTCAAATATTTGTACCACAACCAGATTATTTGATTGACCTAAATCAAACGTTACAACCTGATTCTACTCTTGGATTTATTTTGTTATTTTTAGCGATTGTGATTATTGCTCCAATAGGGGAAGAAGTTTTATTTCGAGGTTTCTTTCAACAATTTTTAGAAAAATATTGGAAAGATATTACTAAAGCTATTCTTGTCACAAGTTTGTTTTTTGCTATTATTCATATGAATACGTATTGGTTAATCCAAATTTACATTCTAGGTGTTTTCCTTGGATACCTATCCTGGAAGACTAATTCAATAATTCCAAGTATAATTCTTCATTCAATCAATAATGGTACCGCAATGATTTTATCATTTACCAATATTAATCTTGAATCTTTATATTTATGGAATGGACATGTGACACCGTGGGTTTTATTCATGGCAGTTTTCTTTTTATATAGAGGATTTAAGGGTATAAATAATTCATAAGATGTCTTTATGAGAAAAGAATTATTTGATCACGAAATTACAATTCTTAGAGATACGTTTAGAAGGTTACTTAGACGTAAGGCAAATACTAACTTAATAAAATTAATAAAAAAAACTCACCCTGCTGATCTTGCAATCATTTTTCGCTATTTTTTAGATGAAGAACAAGAATATGTTTTTTCAATTATGAAAGAAAGTGAACAGACAACGGAGTTTTTGGTAGAGCTTGATGATACGATATTACAGAAACTTCTAAAAGATGAAGAACCTGAACGTATTTCAGTCCTTTTAGACCGAGCTCCCATAAATAACCAAAGTTACATCATTGGAAACCTGGAAAATGAAAAGGCACAATCAGTAATAAATCTACTAAAACTAGAAGAAAAAAAAGAAATCGAAGAACTAATGGGTTATCCTGATGACTCTGCTGGCACAATGATGACTACCGATATTTTTACAATTGATCAGAACACAACTTGTGGAGATGCTCTGAAAAAACTACAGGATCACAATGAAGCAGAAATGGTGTTTTACCTTTACTTAACCGATGAAGAGAAAAGACTAACTGGGGTTGCCTCTCTAAGAGCTCTTGCTACGTCATCTGTTGATACAATCATGCGAAACATTATGATAAAGAAAATACATTCGGTACGCCCTGAAACAGACCAAGAAGAAGTAGCGCGGATAGTGGCTCAATATAATTATTTGGCGGTACCTGTTTTAGATAAAAATGATTGTCTTTTAGGTATAGTGACAGTAGATGATGTTGTGGATGTGATTAGGAAAGAAGCAACTGAAGATTTTTTACAAATGGCTGGAGCAGGTAAGGATAGAGAAATTTTATTGAAATCTAGTTGGGATAATGCAAAGGCAAGGCTACCCTGGTTATTTGCGAGTTGGGTAGGGGGAATTATTGCTGCTAATATTATAGGTAAGTTTGAACCACTGCTCGATAGTATACTTGCGTTAGCTGCATTTATACCTGTGATCATTGGTATGGGGGGAAATATTGGAACTCAATCGTCTACAATTATTGTTAGAGGTATGGCAACTAGAAGAGTCGATCAAGATGGTGAAATAAAAGTTTTATTTAAAGAAATCCGGGTTGGATTAATTCTAGGTGTACTTTACGGTGTTTTGTTGGGTTTGTTCACAAAATTAAAATTTTTAGACGCAGACCCTATGTTGGGAGTTGTAGTTGGGCTAAGTATTTGCGCTTCAATGCTCCTCGCTGTGACAGTTGGATCATTTATTCCATTATTTTTGAGGAAACTTGATATCGACCCTGCTATCGCTACAGGACCGTTTGTAACCACGAGTATTGATGTGTTAGGAGTTTTAATTTACTTTACAATTGCTGGTTTACTTTTAAATATTTAATAGTGATTATTCTTTTTTACTTTTTTACGGGTTTTTATTTTTTCTTTTTATTTTTTATTATATCAGGTTTAATTAAACAAAAAAGAAAAATAACTCCAGATCAATCAAAAGGAATAAAAGTTTCTGTTGTTGTTGCAGCACGGAATGAAGAGAGTAATATTCAAAATTTAATTGATGATTTTTTAAAACAATCCTACCCAAAAAGTAAATTGGAGATTATTTTTTCCAATGACTGTTCAACGGATAGAACAGGAAGAATTTTAGATGAAGCAGCAAAAAATAATACCTTTATACACCACATTAATATTGAGACCAGAAGCAAGGATATGACTCCAAAGAAATATGCTTTAGAAAAAGCAATCCAATCTGCAACTGGTGATATCATAGTCACTACTGATGCCGATTGCAGAGTCCCGGAAGAGTGGATTAGCTCTATGGCATCAATGGTAGATAATAAAGGAGAAATAGTCATTGGATTTTCTAAGGTATTAGGAAAATCATTTTTCCATAAATATCAAATGATTGATTTTTTAAGCATTACTGCTGCAAATGCAGGGTTTGGTGGTTGGAACATATTTTGGTCAGGAAGTGGTCAAAATCTAGCTTATAAAAAAGAGAGTTTTAAAAAAATAGGTGGCTTTAAACCAGTTAAAAACAGATTATCAGGTGATGATATGTATTTAGTTCAATCAATCTCAAAACTAGATGGAGCAACCATAAACACAGACCCTAGATCATTTGTGAAAACTAAACCAGTTAAATCAATTTTGGCATTTATTAATCAGCGATCAAGATGGTCGTCAAATGCTCGTGTAAATTTGTTTAAAGAACCACGGTTTTTTTGTTTTTTATCTAGTGCCTTCTTATGCAATCTTAGTTTGCTTATGAGTTTTTTTATTTACAAAGTAGAATTTTTTGTGATTTTTTTGTTAAAGTTTATTTTTGAAGGTGTAGTAATTCTTCTTGGTGGGAAAGTTTTTAGTGTTGTTTTCCGTCCAATGGTTTTTAGTTTATGGTCTCTTTTGCAGCCAATTTACATTCCATTTATTGGATTGATTGGGCTTGTAAACTTGTACTCTTGGAAAAAAGAATGATAAAAATACTTTTATTGTTTTTGTTATCAAATTTAATTCGATCTCAAGATTATACCATCACAGCTTTTGGAATACCAATTTCAAAAGTAAATCAAAATAAGGAAGATAGAAATAAAATAATTTTTAGCGCTAATAATATTGGTATACCAGGTCTAATATGGCCCGCAAATAATCTTTACTCATCAGAATTTGATTCAATTTCATATAATATCACCAGATGGGAGAAAAAAATTGAACAAGGTGAAGAAAAAAATAAGTTAATCGGAGAATTTGATCCAATAAAGTTTGAAATATCTTATAATATGAAGAACGTTATCAAGACAAATAAGCCAATAAAAAATATTTTCTCTCTCTTAGCTATGTCACAGTCGCTATCTTATGAGGAACTCGATACAAAATGGTTTGTTTTTGAGCATGAAGGAAAAATCGGAAACGCAAGATTTCTTTGGGCAGATACTGTTAGTATATTTTTTAGAGACAAAAAAATCTTATGCGATCACTACCGTTTAGATATTAGAATTGAGAACGATCAAATTAAATTGAATGACAAATCTGACTATTTTATGGATCAAATTATTTCCCCTGATATAATCCGACAACTATGGGTTTCACGAAAACCAATAAAGCAGATTATTAAAGCTTCCATAGAAATCAAAGGGATTAAAGTAATTGCATCAATTGATGAATAGGTTTTTTTTTTAATTTTTCAAAAAATATTTTTGAAAATATAATTGTTAAATTCAATATAGAAATGAATATAATTATATTGCAAGGTCCTAATTTAAACCTCCTCGGGTTAAAATCTGTTGAGGATGGCGATCGATTGACTCTTGATAAATTGAACAAAAAAATTAGACTATATACTCACTCAAACGATATAAGGAGTAAAATTCTTCAAACACATAAAGTGTATAAAGCTATAAACTTTTTACAGCGTAATAGAAATTGGGCGGACGGAATCCTTTTTATTCCAATGTCTTGGGCTAAGTATCAGTGGACAATTAAAGAAACTTTAGATCTCATATCTATTCCAGCAGCATTTGTTTTTTTTGATCCACCATTTGACTTTGGAACTCCAGTTTCTGATTCAATTCTAAATAATAAAAAAAGTAGATCATTTAGTGGCTCACCAATTGAAGCATGCGAGAACGCTCTTGATTATTTAAAATCAATGATTAATTTATGAAATTGGTATTGTTTTATTTACTCTATATTTCTTTTGCTAATAGTCAAATATTAAACAAACCAAAAAACACACCTTTATACTGGTTAGGACAAACTAATAAAGTTGAAGAGAAAAAAGTTTTTTCGGTTAGATTTGATACTGCTTGGGTAGATTCATTATCCTTGTTGCTTCCGTGCGAGGGAATTCCCGTTCCAAAAAGAACATCAAGACTACCTAATGCTCCAAGAAAATACCGAAGCGGAATCCACCGGGGTGTAGACTTTTTTGCTAACTGGGGAACACCAATTAGAGCTGTTGCAGAAGGTACAGTTATTAGAGCAGATCACAATTATCAAGAATATCCGGCAAATTATCGAGTAAAACTTTTAGAATCTAGTGCACGCGTGGGTCAAACTCCATCTGACATATTTAACAGCGTTTTATTGGGTAAATCTGTTTTTCTTGATCATGGATTCGATCTTGTCCCGGGGTTTAGAGCAATAAGTATTTATGCGCACCTATCCAGCATTGAATCCGATTTAAAACCTGGGGCATTAATTAAGGCTGGACAATTAATTGGTAAATCTGGAAACACTGGAACCAGAGCTAGTACTTTAAATACTAAAAAAGAAGCCCACCTCCACTGGGAAATGATATTGCAAAAAGGGAAAGAAGAGATTTATTTAGGCAAAGGTGTACCAAATCCCCAGCTGTATAAACTACTATACCGAATTTTTAAGAATTAATAAAAAAGGGTAGCAAATACTACCCTTTTTTTATTTTAATGAGCAATGTAAAATTAAAAATTAACAGCCATTTCAATAAGGCTATTATTATCAAAATAGTTACTCACGCTTCTCATTGAGTAAGATAAATCCAAGTTCAGTTCTCCTACAGGAAAACTAACTCCAGCACCAAAGCTAGCACCAAAAGGTGAATCAGTTATATCCCCCCATTGCCCGCTGGTGTAATCGCCTTGATCGCCAATTACACTGTTCATTGACATTCCTCCACCTACCCAAAAATTACTCATTGAAAATTTTGCAGCTAGTGAGGTTACATTTGTGCTAGCGCTATTATTTGTAAAAGCAGCAAGAACCTCTAGGCCGTTAATGGGTTTGTAGTTAATCCCAATATCAAGCTGTGCGGGTAACTCAAATGACTGCGCTTGAACTCTAAATCGCTCAACAAGAGAACCAGATTGTGATCCCGCTGGCGCCATCGTTTGCTCCATATCTGACCCTGAGTAGGTCATCCTACCACCTAAATTCTTTAGAGCAACACCGACGCTAACTGGTAAAGTACTGAAATCATATTGCACTCCTAGATCTCCGGCAATCCCATTTGCAGAAGTTGACATGATTGTTTCACTAACAAACTTGAGGTTAACTCCAAACCGGACATTATCAGCATACGCCCTTGAGTAGTTGGCAGTCATAGTAAGAAAGCTTGGAGAATAGGTAGCACCTGTACCTTCTGTTTCTGTTGCTGTAGTTACAGGGATATCACCAAAATCTAAGGATTTAACAGCCAATCCGACAGTCCCTATATTTCCAAGTTTACTGACAAGACCTGCATAGGATACGCCAATATCTGCAATATATGTCATATCTGATACAAGCACCTGCCCACCTGATGACATACCTGAAGTACCTGATGGATTAACATGCATAGCATTCACTCCAGTAGCTAAAGAAACATTGGCATTCCCAAGTGCAAGATTTTTTGAACCACTTGGGATCAACAGTTGAGCAGCTCCAGCAGAACCCTGAGATTTAATTGCACCTGCAAACAAGGCAGACACAGTTAACCCTAGGACCAAGGAAGAAGTAACTACTTTTTTATAATAATAATTTTTCATTTTTATTTCTCCTGTAATCTTTCTAGTAGACATCAATTCTTTGCTCAGGCTGGACAATACCTAATTTAAGTATTTTCTCACCCTTGTCAGTTTTAATATGTGCTATGTACATACCACTTGCTACTGGAATACCAAAATTATTCTTGAGATCCCAGACTTCATATTGTGTCCCATTTGTGTGATATAAGGTTTTCACTGGCTGGCCAGCTATATCAAAAATCCTGATTATACACTCTCCCTCGACCGGAAGGTTGGTAATATGCATCTGCTGGTCTAGAGGATTACGCTCCTCAGGATTATACCCAAAATATGGGTTTGGCCAAACATTGATTTTATCAGGGTTAAAGTCAGCGGAAACAGCACCTTTAGTGGAAAAACTGAAAATATCTTCTGGCAAATTATCTCTTTTTGGAGTAATTGTAACTGCTCCACCCCGCGCCAACATAACGCCCGGATCAATATCTAAATCAACAGTATACCAACCGGGAACACCCACGCCACTTACATTGAGGTTGTACATCCAGTCATTCTCATCGTCGCCATCATCAAACTGGGACTCTCCAGTGTAAGGCTGATTAGTTACCCAAATATAATTCCATTGACCAGATCTGGAACCATCCCATCTTCCATTATTGTCTCGATCACGTTGTACGATGTGTAACTGTTCTGGCGGGCTTTTATCCATATTCCACGCGGTATATGGGACCTTATTCCATCCAGTGTAATCTGCGCCCCAGGTTAAGTACATATCAGAATAACCTGCGTTGGGGTCAGTCTCATCCCATGTATATGGCTCCGCATTACTATATAGTCCATCACCATTCAAATCAGTGAATCCAGTCATAGGAACAAAACGCACCTCAACCTCGGGGTAAGAGGTTCCACCAACAGTAGAAGCGCCGCCCCACCAGGCATGAAATGTTCCAACAAATGATTCTGTAAACCAAACAGCATCTGATGCATAACCAGCATCAAAACCGCCATTACCATTAGAGTCCGTATAAGGCTCAGCATTAGTATAGGTTCCATCTTCATTTGCGTCAACATATGGTTCCCCAACATCGTAAGTCAGGTTTCCTTCTGTTCCTTCTTCACCAGAATCATATGTCCCATTACCCTCGGTACCTGTTGGGTTTCCTGGATCCCAAGTCCCACCAGCTGCCGCACAATCTTCCTGCGTGGTTGCGCTACTATCACAGCTAGCCGCTTTGTAATCATCACCTGCTGGGTCAGGATTTGTTGTTGCATCATATCCTGCCTCATTTGCACTTGCCAAATTATCTGTTCCAAGATCCATCCAGTCATCACCTACAGGGTCAAGATTTAAAACTATATAACCTGGCTCTGAAGTGTCCGCAATACCATCTACACCCCAATCATGGAAATCTTCTCCGAAATCCCAAACTCCGTTACCATTTCCATCAATAAATGGTTCTGGTACCGGATAAGGATTGTATGCTCCATTCCCTTCACTTCCCAAAAGGTTTGCAGAAGAATAATTGTCACCATTAGGATCTAAGTTTGCAACATCATTGTAACCAGGCTCCAAGACATTTTCTTGGCCATCTGTGCCAAAATCACTATACGTTTCTGCAAAGGTATAGGAACCGCTACCATCAGAATCCACGTAAGGCTCGACTGTAGAATAAAGTGTAGAAACAGTCCCTCCGCTCTCATCCCAAGAGTAGGTTTTTGCTTCATGGGGAGGAGCCCCGGAGACTTTTACCTTTACTCCATCAAAATGGGCCCATCCCTTTTCAGTAACACCACCATAGGTGGTACCATACAATTGATCCGTGCCACCCAAAATAGTCTGGTCTTCAGCAACAATTGTATTTTTACTTACATTATGAACATCCCAGACAGTAATTGTTGTTGTTTCATAAACTAGCGCTTCTACGGTCAACAAGCCCTCTGCATCTATTTTTGCAACATCGTAGTATTGACCATAGTCATCATCATAGGCTTTCCATGCTATATTCATCGGGGTGGTAGTAGGATCAAATGCTGGCACAGTTACCTCAAAGGTGGTATTTCCTGTTATACAACCCCAAGCTGTTGGAGGCCCTGTTATACCCCATAAAATAGAGGTCCCTGTTACTGTAGGAGCAGCATCGCAACGGTCATTTCCAAAATCTACTGGAGCCGCATTGAGAATTGTTGTCCCCTCTGGAAAATCTAACTGGAAACCATCAACCCATGCATTTCCAGCTCCACCGACAAGAAGAAAGTCAAAAACTAGCTTTACTTCACCAGCACCAACTAAACCTGTTACAGTACAGCTAGACTCTGATATATCCATAGCCTTTGCCGCAACTCTCGCGCCTGGTGGTGTTCCTTTCTCCCAAGTGCCAGTTGCGTCTAAGTAATAAGGCTGTGATCTAAAACGAACCTCATAGTCATCTCCGGTGACCTTATATGGATCAACTATGACAACGTCTACAGAGCCATCTGATTTCCCGCTTCCATGTATAATTTCGTCTTCTGTGTAAGTATGGTCACCATCCGATCCAACATCCATGGTAACGGGATCTGATGGACGTATTTCAATAATTTTCGGTGAACTTTCCAGATTATTTGGGATTCCATATTCATTGTAAGCGTAAGATGTAACACCAAAATAGTAAGCTCTATGCGGAACGAGCGGATTGTTACTATTCAGAGCATCGGATTTAATGGACAAATGATTTCGAATACCGCTATCATCTCCACTTTGCACGGTTACAAGAACATTTTCACCCAGACCTGGATCAAACACATTATCGTAAATAGTTGTAATATCATTGATTTTATCATATGTTGCTATTTTTTTAACTGCGCCTGCGCCAGATTTTGTCTCATATTGATAGACATTATAGCCCTCAAAAGCAAATGTAGTTGGCTCGGCAGCATAGACCGTATCATATGTCGTGCTCGTCGTCATGGAGTAAGTAGTATCATAGGTAACCCCAGTTTGAACGACAGGACCTCCATAATCAACAGTATCGCTGTAAGATTCTATAGCGTTGTAGGAACCGTCAGCCGTATTAAACCAGGCATAAGAGTTGGTGCTTGTAATATCAGCAACAGCAACATCCTCGACAATTGGGTTTAGTGTCTCAACATCAAGGACGAGATCTACTAAGCTAGTTACAGAATAGTTCTCTGCTGCATTGTCCCAGAAGAGGTTTATTTCATCTTCCTGAACTGAGAATGTGACATCAGGAGCAGGAGGCGAAGCAGGAAGTGCGAATTGAATATCGTAAGCGGTTTGAGCGAGCTGATCAACGGTTTTGAGAAGGTCAACTGATGCCTTAGCGTCCCCCCCAGCAGCGTGCATAATTGCAAAAACTACTTCTTGTGAATCCATCGGGACCATATTAAATGGCCCTGCGTTCATTAAAAACCTTCTGTCACCAGAAACATGGAGGTCAGGATCGACTAGCACATCATCATATGCATCTGCATCATCAGATGGGTTTCCGGGATGCACAAAATTAGATCCTCCTGTAGCTGCCTCTGGAAAATCAGACCCATCTCTCATCTTACCTTGCATGTAGTAATACACCTCTTGCACATCGTTTGGATCGGTGTAAACAGGGTCACCATTGATGTATTTTGAGAAAGATGTCATAGATAAATTTTTGTGGTCTGCTATATGTCTGCCAAATGCAAAGGCCGTATCACCAGCACTTGGAACTATCGGTCCTTGAAAGAAATCATATCCTACAGCAGGGGTTCCACCCGAATAGGTTGCATACTCTGAATCAACACCATCGTTCCAGCAAAACCCTAAACCCAATGTAGTGTCACAGCCAACAAAGTCATCTGCAGCATCTCCAAGGTCAGGGTCGGACCATAAACCAACATACATATCATCTATGTTGTTCCCACCTTTATTAATGATTAATTCTTTAACAAACATCATATCTCCAAAATCATCTGGACGGTCAAAGCCAAAGATTGTTGTCTGAACTTCAATTCCCAATGGAAGTGTTTGAAAAATCGTGTGAGCGACAGCATCCCCATCATTCCGCACAAACCAGATTACTTGATCTCCTATAAATTCTGGATGATCTGGTCCATTTGGAAGTGGGTTGTAGCTACCATCGCCATCCACATCAACCCATGGAGCTCCATCACCAATTGGCCAATTTTGGAAATCGTAGCTTGCCAGAGGATCAGCTAAGTCAGATTTGTTAACTTTCCAGATTTTATATGCGGCATCAGATGAGTTAGACCCAAAAGGCCCTGGGACCATTTCTGGTCCATATTCTGCAGTTGCACACCTAAGATCTTCGCCAACTTTCCCAGCGTACCAGACACCAGAAGCGAATATTGAATAGGTGTAATTATCTTTTGGCCACTCCATACCTGAATGTCCAGAAGGCCTATGACTTACAATCATACCATTGTTTTCTAGATCATCACGCACTCTGTTTCCATCAAACTGGTCCGTCGTTGATATTAACGTTTTGGCTGCACTTGATCTAATTTCTCTACCATGCGTCATTTTCGCAGATAATGGCCTTGCCAAAATAAAAGCCAGGCAAGCAACAGATAAAGTTATTTTTATTGTTCTAATATGTGTTTTCATTGATTTTTCTCCTTAAGGCGATTACAAACTGATCCGTAAACCGAAACGCAGCATCCTCGGAGAACCGTAATTCGACGGATTTCTGAGACGGTCATTGTAAAGAGCTGCTGCATCGGCCGCTGGAAAGAGTGCCGTCTGGCTTTGCAACCAGACCTGACCTGCGGCTGTCTCTAGCCAACCATCAGTATCGGGCCTACCAGTTGTGGGAATTACATTTCTAACATTTTCTTGAGATAAAGCATTCAACATGAGGGCATATACATTTAATTTATATCCAGAGAGATTAAATGTTTTTTCAAGTCTAATATCTAAATTATTATACCAAGGCATTGTACCTGCATTAATTGCTGCCAATGGCTTGTTCCAACCTCGATCAAATATAGTGCTAACAACGGCAGATGGTGTGTATGCTTGCCCACTACCAAAGCTGTATACTGCACTTAACCCTATACCAGACAGTAAACCGGCTGATTGCGGGGTACGGTAATCAATTACCGCAGATCCTGTGTGTTTTTGGTCAAAGTCCAATCGGTTTATAATCGAGGGATACTGCTCACCAATCCATGCAATGTTAAAATTAGAGGCTGGATCTGAACCCGTTCCTCTGGCCTCCATTAAGGTATAATTAAATTCAGCAAGAAAACCTTTCAACCTTCTCATTGATAGATTTACAGACATACCCCTGGTAATGCCGAAGTCTCCAGTGCCGTAGTATGCCAAATTAAATTCTGATCCGTTTAAAAGAATTGTCCGGTTTACCAGCTGCATATAATCACTGATCTCTTTGTAAAAACCAACTATATCTAACGCCGCTGAGGAGCCTATTTGTTGTGTAAACCCGACCTCATAAGAGGTTGTCCTCTCGGGCTTCATTGCGGGGTTAGGGGTTGTTACCATATTACCTTGACTTATGTTAGCGGCTAACCTAGAGTCTGAAAGATACACGTACGCAAGCGCTGGTTCTTGCCAGTAAGTCCCATACTGTGCACGAAAGGCGGTTTTGTCTGATATTGGGAAAGACAGACCAAGTCGAGGATGAACAGCTGTATGAGTTTCAACATCTACCCAGCCAGTTCTATCAATACGGTTGTTTTTGGTATTTATATTGTTTAGTCCAGAGTCATCGGCTTTTCCGTCTCCATCTCCATCTGGACCCTGATTATTTGGGTTCCAAGACTCAAAAGACAAACCAGCTTTGACTACAACATCATTATATTCTATCTGATCCTGTAAGTAAAAACGTGCGCTCACAGGGTTTCCTGGCTCAGAACCATGGTTTGTTTCATCGTAAGAATCAGTCTCCTCACCAAAAATATCATATCCAATGTTGGTTGTGTATGCGTTCCTGTAGGAACTAAATCTCCAGTCCAGAAGATCAGCTGGGGTGTTAGCGCTTCCATCTCCATTGTAATCACCTACTTCAGACGCATCAACGGTTCCACTACCATCTGTGTCTAATTTAGCAACCTGTTCATAAATTTCTTCACCCTGGGACACGCCGTAAACTCTTAAAGTAGTGCTGTAATATTCTATACCTGCTTTAATCTCATGGTTGCCAAAAAGAGTATTGACGTAATCTAATCTCAAACCTGTCTGGTCTTCATTTCGGTAATTATAAGCACCATCCTGATAGCCGTGTCCTGTAAAATACACTACATCCTGGACAGATAACGCTTGCTTACCATCATCCCGATGGTAGTAGGTCGGATCACCAAATTGAGTATCTCTTTTACCATACAATTCCCAAGGCCTATCAGTGACTTTGTAATTTTTGCTTATGCCTTCATTGTAGTCAAACCTCTCAAAGGTTTTGTAGCTAGCTACTGCATTAATATAAGAGAGGTTGTTTAAAGTTACCGTTCCATTCAAATAAAACATGTTCATCGAGGACCGGTCATTAGAGGCGTTATTCCAATTTAATAATTGATTATTATTCCAGTTGTCAACCGCAGAATAATTGTAACCAGAATATCCAAGCTTAAATCTCATCGATCCAAGGTCCATACCTAAGTTTCCTGCAATTCTGATTCTTTCACTACCATTATTTCTGGAAGGACCATAAACGCGTTTATAGTCTTTACCAACTAGGTGAGTTGTGTCTGACCCTCTAATGATCTCATCGTAATAAAACAGACCATCCAAAAGACCTCCATCAGCGTTCCATATTGCGGATGAATCAGGCAGGTCTTTATATTGAGTGACTTCACCATAGGGATGAGAACCATAACTTGGACTTTTGTCATCCCTGTTTTCCTGCTCTACCATCAACCAATATCGAAATCTATCTGAAACAGGGCCACCGACTTCAAAATTGTTTAATGAATATCCGTAGCTGTAGATTTTATCTTGATTTGTACCAGCTGTCGTTTCTCCTAGGTCTCTTACTGTCTCTACGCTGGCAGCTAATTTTTGACCGCCTGATTTGCTGGTTACATTGATGATACCACCATTGGCGCCACCATACTCTGCTCCAAATCCACCTGCTTCTAATGAAATTTCTTCCATCCCTGTTTGGCTTAGACTCCCAGTCGCATTACTACCGCCCCAATGATCTTTCATTAGAACACCATCAACATAATATGCATTATCACCGGATCTTCCACCACGTATGTGATTATCAACAACTCCTGTTTGTAAACCTACAATATTATCTACAGATCGTAGAGGAAGAGTCTCAATTACATCGCTTGACACAACACGTCTTGTATTAGTTGCATCACGCTTTACAAGAGGCTTTTCTGCAAAAACTCGGACTTCTGCACCTTCTACAGCAGAAACCTCTAACTCAATATTTAGAACCGTGGTCAAATCGGTGTTAACTCTAACACCATCAATGATTTTTGACGTATAACCTATATACTCACAACTGATTGAATATGAGCCTACAGGTACATTCAGAACAGTATAGTTACCACCCTCACCTGATGCTGATCCGATCCCAGTACCTTCTACAAACACATTCGCACCCTCAAGCGTGCTTCCATCGCTGGATTTTACCACACCCTTGATTTTACCAGTGTTCTGAGCACTTACTATTGCAAATAGACACAACACAGAAATAGATAATATTTTCCTCATTATTTTTTCTCCGATAGAGTTATTTTTAAAAATGTACTTAGGGATTAATTCCTCTGAATCTCAGAATTCTAAGTTAAGTAGGAAATAGCCCAAGACAATTGTCACACGTGCCTTAATTAGGCACTCTACCCATTATACTAAAAACAAACATAAACATTTATTTAATTCAATGCAAATTTTTTTTACATACCAA
>MDTG01095172.1_pt1 | contig 15016 bp, 10 predicted proteins | sample 811421 | NCBI WGS metagenome assembly MDTG01 (sample SAMN05326645, study PRJNA326480) | marine metagenome | isolation source: seawater | place: Pacific Ocean: South East | collected 2011
GGTTTGTGGCAAAACGCCCGAGGCGCATGCGGCTGCTGTATAACATAATATTTCCACTATTCTTTATCGTTTCGTTGCCATATTACCTGTGGAAGCTAGTACGGCGTGGTCATTGGCTTGTAGGGTTAGGGCAACGTTTTGGCTTCTATGGCTCCATGGGAGCTTCCTTGAAAGATAAACGTGTTTTATGGCTTCATGGGGTGTCGGTAGGGGAGGCAAATTTGGCTATTCAACTTGTGAATGAGTTGAGAAAGGAATTGAAGGATTGGACTTTTGTTGTTTCGACCACTACTACGACTGGAATGGGGGTGCTAAAGTCAAAACTCCCGGAAGGTGCGAATGCGGTTTATTATCCTATTGATTGGATGCCGTTTGTGAAATGTGCTTTTCGTAATTTAAATCCTTCGGCAGTAGTGTTGGTAGAGGCAGAAATATGGCCAAATTTATTTTGGGAGGCAACAAGTCGGAATGTTTCTTTGAGTCTTGTGAATACCCGATTGTCTGAAAAATCGTTAAATGGATACCGCAAATTTGGATTCCTATTTAAGCCTTTATTTCAATCACTGTGTTCTGTTGGAGTTCAAGATGAAGTCGATGCACAGCGAGTGATTGAACTGGGATGCCAGGCTGAAGATATTGTCGTTACCGGGAATATGAAATTTGATGGTTCTGTCAAAGCATCTACAGATCAAAGTGTGAATGTGCGGGAGTTACTAGATCAGTTGGGAGTGTCCAGACATGCTCCAGTGATTGTGGCTGGTAGTACGTTTGAGGGCGAAGAATTGATTTTGGGTCAGCTTTTGGCAAAATGGAGAGTGGCAACCCCAGATTTATTTCTGGTGGTGGTTCCTCGGCACTTTGAGCGTGCGGACTCAGTTCTCGCCCAAATACAATCTACTGGTTTACATGTTGCCCGCCGTACTCGTATGGAGTCGGCACCGGAAAGGCCAGAAGTTTTGTTGGTGGATACGACTGGGGAACTGACTGCTTTTTATGAAATTGCTTCATTAGTATTTATTGGTAAAAGCTTAACCGCTCAGGGGGGGCAAAATCCGATCGAAGCAGCTGCATTAGGAAAGCCACTTCTTTTCGGTCCTTTTATGCAGAATTTTCGAGGGGTGGCTAGCTCTTTACTTGATGCTCAGGGAGCCCAGCAGATCTTTGATGAGGGCGATTTATTCATCAAAGTGGATGAATTGCTTTCTGATCCAGAAAAAAGAGAATTAATGGGTAAAGCGGCAACGGAAGTGGTAAATGCAAACAAAGGCGCCACGCAACGTACTGCTTTGATGCTTAAGCGTACGCTGCGGGCGTTGTAATAATTGAATGGTTTCCTTTTAGAGCTCTTCAGGCTCGGGCTTTTTCTTCAGGAGTTTTTTTACCTGATCTCTCTTGCCTTCTGCCATCATGCGCCACATTTGAATGACTCGTTCATGTGAAACGTTCTTACCAATTACGCGCTTGTCATAATTTAGTTCGTAGAACTCAACGAAGCCATTCTCATAGACATCAAGTTTCCATCCTTCTTCGTCTTTGAGTGTTATGTTAAGGAATTCCGTTCCTGGTGTCTCGAGTTCCTCGAGTACGGATAAAACCTCACCAGTGCTTGGGTCCTTGAACTCCACCTCTTGTTTTTTGAGGTATGTCGTCATAATCCACCTCCCTTTGCTTCCGGAAAAGAAGCATCCTCCTAGGAACGGATAAAACGATCCCCACTAAAAACGGTCAAGAAAAAAGCCAGCAACTTGTGCACCAGCTGTTTGTATTATTTGAATGGATGAGAGTTAAACGATCCCTGCGCTAATCTCAATACCTTGAAACCACATTTCAAGTTGTTGCGGGCTGGAGCAGTTTTCCATCGCTACCTTTTTGGTGATACGGCCATCATTAACTAGATCAAACATGCACCGGTTAAAACTAAGCATTCCATCGTCGGCTGAAACTTCAATGCAAGCTGGTAGTTTATTGAGTTCTCCGTCGAAGATTTTTTGTTTTACCAGTGGCGTGCCGATCATAATTTCCTGAGCTGGAACCATGCCTCCATCAATGGTGGGGCACATACGTTGTGCGATGGCTCCGACAATGACCTCACTATACTTTTTCCGTTGCATTTCGCGTTCTTCTTCAGGGAAGAAGTCGAGCAATCGGCCGGGCACCGAGGCTGCTGTCCGTGTATGAACCGTGGAAAGCACCATGGCGCCAGTGTCAGCGGCTCGCATAGCTGCTCCAATGGAAATAGCATCACGCATCTCACCTACCAACACCATGTCCGGATCCTCACGTAGCGCGCTTTTTAAAGCACGTTCAAAACTCATGGTGTCCAATCCTACTTCTCGTTGCTCGATCACACATTGTTCGTCATCAAACATCATTTCTACAGGGTCTTCGATAGTAACAATGTGCCGTCTAAAATTCTTATTGAGGTGCATTACCATGGCAGCCATGGTGGTGGATTTACCCGATCCGGTGATTCCTGCTAAAAGAGTTAGGCCACGTTTTGCTTCAGCAAGTTTGAGACAGATTGGATTTATGCCTAATTTCTCAATTGGCGGCAGATCATTTTTGATGTACCGCATCGCAATTGCCCACTTTCCGGTCTGAGAAAATACGTTCACCCGAAACCGGCCGAATTTCTTGTTAAAGTAGGAAAAGTCAACCTCCCGATCCTCCTTGAATTTTTCCACGAAATGCTCCGGGCACATACTAAAGATAATTCTTTCCATCCATTTACGGGTTGGTTTAGGGAAATCCCGATCACGTAGACCACGGCTCATGCGGAAGTGGACATATTCATCTTCTTTGAGATGTAAGTCGGCTACGTCCTCATTAACTGCATCCTGTAAAATTAAGTCCCAAAGCCGTAAAGCATCATCTTCGATCGACTTGTCTTCCTCAAGACCCCGCCAGCACTCCGAAGTTTCATCTGAAATACTCAGATAACCCGCAGGAAAGCGCAGACTGATATCCTCGTCTTCTGTGAGTTGTACGCCTCCTGCAACTTCATCCTTTGGTCTATCTTTGAGTGGAATCTGTTTCAGTGCCAAATCTTCCTCGGAAAGAATGATCCCATCATCATTTGATTGTGCCGCCGGAGTCGGTGCTGGTTGATCCTCGGTTGGGGATTCTTCTGGTCCGGGTTCGGCGACCGTCATTTGTGGGTGGATGATTTCCTCTGAAGGGCTTTCAGGAGCGGGCGCTTCCATTGGCACAGGAGGCACCGATTCTGCTGCTGCTTGATCCAATGAGGGAGCTGCCGGAATAATTTCAGGAACATCTGCTGGTGGTGCTGCAGGAGGTGGCGGAGCAGATTCAGTTCCGGGAGGTGGCGGAGGCGGAGTTCCTAAATCGATCGGGGTTGGGGCTGCCGGCGGAACGGCTTCAGTGGGAGAAGCGGGAGCTGGTGGCGGAACGGCTTCAGTGGGAGAAGCGGGAGCTGGTGGCGGTGGAGGCGCAGTTTCCATTCAATTCATCATAACCTTATTCAGCGCAGAAAGCAACCGTGTGGGATAACCTGAAGTTCGGTCTATCTACCACTCAAGGATTGTGGCGCCCCATGTAAGACCTGCCCCAAAGGCGATAATCAATATGCGGTCGCCTCGGTCAATTTTGCCTGATTGCAGTGCCTCATCGAGAGCTACGGCAACACTGGCTGCGGATGTGTTTCCGTATTTTTGGAGATTTACAAATACTTGGTCTTCTCTTGCTCCAAGTCGTTCACCGATGGCGCTAATAATCCGTTGGTTAGCCTGATGTGGGATGATACATTTAATGTCTTCAATATTCAGATTACTTCGTTCCATCACATCCTTGGCAGCAGCGGTCATGGCGGTGACAGCATTTTTATAGACTTCTTTTCCTTCCATTTTTAAGAAGTGAATTCGCTCATTTACTGAATCCACAGTTGCAGGCTGTCTACATCCACCTCCGGGCATAGCAAGGATTTCGGCTTTATTGCCATCGCTACCTAAACGGGTAGCCAGAACTCCCCGCACACCGTCACGTCGTTGTAGGACAGCAGCTCCAGCTCCATCACCGAAAAGCACACATGTGTTACGATCCTCCCAATCTATAATGGAAGAAAGTTTCTCGGCGCCAATGATGAGTACATTTTGATAGACCCCACTAGAGATAAATGCGCGTCCTACTTCTAATGCATAGATGAATCCGGAGCAGGCTGCTTCTAAGTCAAACGCCGCCGCTTTGCTGGCTCCGAGTTCCTGCTGCACTAGACAAGCTGTTGCGGGGAAAGGCATGTCCGGGGTGATCGTTGCAACAACAATCAGATCTAGATCAATCGGGTTCACTTCAGCTTGCTCAAGAGCCTTAAGGGCGGCTTTTACAGCCATGGTCGAAGTGAATTCATTTTCGCCTGCCATGCGCCGTTCCTTAATCCCGGTACGGGAGGTTATCCATTCGTCATTGGTATCTACCAATTTTTCCAGGTCGGAATTACTCAGCACGCGTTCAGGGACATAGGAGCCAATGCCTGTTATAGCACAGCCCTGGAGTTGGTTAGGTTCACTCATCAATTACAAGTTGGGTTCAAACAGACACACCTTTAGGAAGGGTACACTAAAGCGATATTGAGCTTCAGGCAAGAGAGAGAAGGATTCCTTGAGTGATACCTCAGGATACGAAATTCCTGTAGGCTCGAAAATGCCACGAATTACTTAGAGCTGGCCTTTTATTGTGATGATCTGCCGTCCCTTGTAAAATCCACAACTGGGGCAAACTCTGTGGGGCAGGGCGGGATCACCGCATTGTTCGCATTCTTGTAACTTGGGTAAGGTCAGGACACTGTTGGACGCGATACGCTTGCGTCTGCGACTACGTGAGGTTTTACGTTTTGGTACCGGCATTTTTAAATTTTGACCTAAAAGTTATAGTTGCTTCCATTGATCCAGCTTATCCCACGCATCAGATTGATTCTTATCCTCTTCTTGCACGACCTTTCGCTGGGAAGCCAGCCCTTTACATGATTCATCACACAGGGGATGGCGCGGAAGGCTGAGCAAAATATCTTCGCGTATAGACGGAGTCAAGTCCACATATTCGCCGATTACTTCAATGGTATCAGGGCCACTAAGGGAAAGGACGGTTGTCCAGCTGGGCAAGTCCATTGTATGGGTGAAAAGTTTAATACATCTTGCACATTCACATGAAAAATTTATTTTTAGGTGGCCTTGAACCAGGATTGAATCGTCTGCTTTTGAGGCGTTGATTTCATAATTCAAGTTTCCGGCGGATCGGATTAGGTCGTGTTTGCCACCAAGATCAAGTTGTAGTTCGTCTGTCAGTAAATCACCAGAGAGGAGTAAATCCTCCTTGTTTAGCTTGTCTAAGTTTATCGTGATTGGCATGACTTTTTACTCCGATTGGAGTCACTCGGGGGTAAGATGAACAGTTAATCCAGTTTGCTTTTTAAAGCACGCTCCACATTCGCGGGCACAAATGTGGTAACATCTCCACCTAAACCCGCAACTTCTTTTACCAAACGTGAGCTCAGAAAAATATAGGATTCACGTGGCATCATAAAGATAGTTTCAATCTCCTCTTTGAGTTTTCGGTTCATCAATGCAAGTTGAAACTCGAATTCGAAGTCGGACACTGCCCGAAGTCCTCTTATAATAGCTTGGGCTTTCTTCATTTCTGCAAATTCTATTAAAAGTCCGTTAAAGGTTTCAACCTCTACGTTTGGGAAATCTTTAACTGCTTCAGCAATCTGTTGTTTGCGTTCTGACTGTGTGAACATGGGGCTTTTGTCCGTATTTTGTGCAACAGCAACAATGACCGTATCGAACAGCTTGGCAGCCCTCTCAATCAGGTCCAGATGTCCGTTAGTGAGCGGATCAAAACTGCCGGGATATACCACAGTGCGCATGACCACAACCTTCAGTGTCAAAGCGCAACACGCAAGAAATTTAATAGAGTCTCGTGGCGCTCTCGACAAATCCTCCCAGAATGGGTTAATCTTTTTTGAGAAGAGTATGACTGAAGCAGCTCCCACAGAGCCTCTTGAAGCGAGACAGGCCGCAGCAGATGAGCAGCAGCTCAAGCCTTGTGCCAAAGCTTTTTCCAGTCTGTTAATGGGAATCTTTGGTTGCATATTGGGAGTAGTAGCCTTCGTAGGCGTGGAAATGGATCCCGGTAAGCCAGAGGGGTTGAATTTAACGGGAGGGTATAGTGAGACAATGGCTGCGCTGCCGGAAGACGTTAAACAGCGTGGAGTAAGGAGGTTTATTGCGAGCTTCGGACAGTGGTTTGGTTTTGTGGGTGCTGCGCTAGGTTTATATGGTTTGATTCAGGGAATTACTCACCTGTACCAAGCCAGCATTCAGCTTGTAATTCCTAAAAGAGGTATGGCAGGGGCGGGATCTTTTTTTTCATTTATTGCGTGTTTCAGCATCATTTTCGCAGCGAAACACGGTTATAATGCTCATGTAGGTTTACTCGTAGATGAAACACAAGAAGCAACCAATCGGATTGCTCAGGTGGCTAATATAATGCAACAAGCACAGGATATTGCTGAGGGTAAAGCTCCTCCTCAGGGAGGTGTTGACGTTCAGGCTATGGGTATTGGGGAGAGTGCTCTTGGTGGTTTTTTGAATCCAGTTACCCAAATTTGGACTCAAGATTATCTGAAACGTCATGCTCCCAATGTGGAATTGTATTCTACCGATGGCCGCGGCTATAGCCTTGATAAATCCAAGAATACACGCGTTATGCTTGTGCTTATTAAATCGGCTAGTCCTGGTTGTCGAAATGCCGTACCGCTATTGAATCAATTGGATAATGAATTTTCGCTCGGTGATTTGCGCATTTTAGCTGTTAGTGAGGAGCCTAGGGTCAACATTGAGGCGTTTGTGAAGCAAACCGGTGCTAGATTTCCTGTTGGTAAGGCTGCTGTAATGCCGGCAGAACCTTATGGTGACGTGCAATCTTTTCCTACTTATTTTATTTTGGATAGAGAAGGGGTCATAGAGAGAATCCTTATTGGTTCCCAGCCGATCGGAGTCCTCCGTGCAGCGGCTAAGGGGCCGTGAGTCCTAGTCCTCTAGTTTGGCTAGGGCACGCTTTATGACCCATTTAGATCTTACCAGCGCTTCGTGTGCTTGAGTGGAATTAACACCTGTTAGAGTCATCACAATTCGAATCGCCCTTTCACGGAGTTTCTCGTTTTTTGGATCCAGATCCACCATGAGGTTTCCAGCTACTTTCCCGAGTTTAACCATGGTTAGCGTGGTGATGGAGTTAAGTATTAGCTTGGTTGCCGTTCCTGCCTTCAATCGTGTCGAGCCCGTTAAAATTTCAGGACCAATGGCAGGGGCTAATATTATTTCAGGGACACCGGCTTTGCGTTTCACATTTTGGTTAAAACAAACTAGTGCAGTTTTTGCTCCGCGTTTTTTTGCCATGGCCAAGGCCCCCCATACAAATGGAGTGCGCCCACTGGCAGCAATACCAATCACGATGTCCTTTTTGCCAACTCCTCGGAACTGAACTGCTCGGCCTCCTGCATCCATATCATCTTCAGCTCCCTCTACTGAATGGGTTAATGCCCGTGTTCCTCCAGCTATGATACCTTGAACCTGTCCGGGTTGTGTGCGAAAAGTAGGAGGGCATTCGCTCGCATCCAATACTCCTAGGCGGCCGCTTGTGCCTGCTCCAACGTAGAATAATCGTCCACTGTTTCCCAGTGCCTTTGCGGCTTGTCGTACTAGTCGGGATATTATTTTAGTCTCTTTTTGTACCGCTTTTATTCCCTTTACTTCCTCGCTTAACATTAGTTTAACCGCTTCAGTTAGGGGTAATTCGTCAAGGTTTGTTGATCTAGGATGGCGCTCTTCAGTGTTAGGTAATTTACCGTTAAAGGTGGCGTGTCTATTCGGAGTATGTTTGATGCTTGGGGGAAGCTTCAAACCACGTGCTAACTCAATTGCACCCCACACTCCCTCTTTGTTTTGTGTGCGAACTTTTGCCTTTGGCCAGTGAGCTTTGATTTCATCACGCACGCTTTTTGCGAAGGTCGGCTGGTTGCGTAATATACCTCCTGAGAGTACAAATTCTACGGATTCTTTTTTATTGCAGATTTTTTTGGCACAGGTAACGGCATCTCTCGCTAATACTGTAACAGCTCCTTTTAATATATCGCGGGCAATTCGATCACGGTGTGTGGCTGCGGTAAACACTTCAGGTGCTAATGCGGCTATTGCGCTCTTGTTGGCATTAGAGACCCATTCAATCAGTCCATCCGGTTCGTTTACCCCTGTGGCTGAAAGCAATCTTTCACCCAGTTGACTCCAGGTGCCGTTGCGGTCAAAATAAAATACGACTGCTTTGAGTGACCGTAGTCCTATTTCAAATCCACTGCCCTTATCTCCAAGTATGTGCCCCCATCCACCCATTTTAGCCGTGTGACCAGAGTTTGTTTTACCAAAACAACAGGATCCGGTTCCTGCCACCAAGATTACCGCTGTAACATTAGTTTTACCCAAGGCAACCTCGAGATCATGTGTGGCAAAGCAGGGTGTTCCTTTCCATATTTTTCCAGCAGCATGCCCGATACGCTGATGATCTTTTTTATTACGAGAGCCTGCCATTCCAAGGCCGATGAAATCGGGAGGTTCGAACTCTCCTGCAATGGTTCTTAACAATTGACTCAGTTGTCGGTCGTTAAGTAATTGCACGTTACCCGGGCCAAAAGTAGCGCGCTTGATTTCAAGGTTCTGTGCGTCAGCGAGTAATACTGTAGTACGTGTGCCTCCACCTTCTATGCCTAAAGTATAGGGACGTTTGTATGTGGTGACTCCTGCCATTGCGGCGAGTTTCCCGAGACTGAAAGCTCAGTGCAAGTCAATGGTCTTGGATTTGTTGCCACTCTGAGTTATTCCAAAGCTGTGACTGAAACCGAACAGGCTATCCTTGATAAATTATTGGAACTGGAGTCGGCTGTGGCCGACGTAAATAAAGAAGCAAAGCCTGATTTATTGGGTATCTTCAGCGAGTTAGATGAAATGACTCTCTCACTGCCTAGGGATACTGCCCCTGATCTTATGCATTATATGCATAAGAGAAGTTACCAGAAGGCTCGTCTTTTTTTGCAGGGAAAGGACCCTGAACAAGGCGAATGCCCGCGTTAAGTCATGCATGAGGATACCATTGCTGCGATTGCTACACCCCTTGGAGAAGGGGGAATGTCAATCATACGGATTTCCGGCGGAAACGCTATAGCCACGGCAAATGAGTGTTTCAGGCCGGTTGGTAAAAGTTCCCGCAACCCCAGCGATGCTTCTACGCATACGCTGCACTATGGGTATATTACTCAAAATGGTCGTGATATTGATGAAGTGCTTTTGGCAGTTCTGCGTGCGCCGCGTACTTTTACTCGTGAAGACACTGTTGAAATTACTTGTCATGGAGGACTGCTTGCTACCCAGTCGGTTTTAAAGGCTGTATTAGCCAGTGGCGCGCGAAGTGCAGAGCCTGGTGAATTTACGCGCCGCGCTTTTCTTAACGGCCGCATTGATCTCACACAAGCTGAAGCAGTTAGTGATGTTATCCACGCTCGTACTGATTTGGCACTTGCTGCAGCCAATGAGCAGCTTGCGGGTAAACTTAGCCAGCGAATCCACCAGCTCCGTCAGGAGCTTATGCACACGCTTGCTCATATTGAAGCACACATTGATTTTCCCGATGAAGATATTGCTCCCGATACAATGATCCAGCTAGTGGCTCAGCTCCAAAATGCACTTGTTTTCATGGATGAACTATTAGCCACAGCAGAAGAAGGACAAATCCTGCGCAAGGGGATTCGCGCGGCGCTCATTGGTCTCCCCAATGCAGGAAAATCAAGTTTGCTTAACCAGCTTTTGGGTCATGATCGGGCTATTGTTACATCTACGGCTGGGACTACGCGTGATACCATTGAAGAAACTGCCAATATTCGGGGTATTCCCGTGGTGTTCATTGACACTGCCGGGCTCCGCGAGTCTTCAAATGAAATTGAAGCCGAAGGTATTAAGCGTAGTCACGAAAGTATTGCGAAGGCAGAACTCATCCTGCATGTAGTTGATTCGAGTCAACCCCTCACCGGTGAGGATCAACAGCCCTTAGACGTATCTGCGGGCAAAAAGTGCATCATGGTAGCTAACAAGTCAGATTTACCAACGACAAGTGATTTACCGGGCGCTATCAAGACCTGCAGTCTAGATGGCACGGGTATTGAAGAATTGAAGGATGCCATTAAGAGTACAGTGTGGTCGGGTGAAATACAGGCTGATATGTTACCTGTGATGGTTAACGCGCGTCATCATGACGCTTTACGTCGAGCAAGAGAGGCGACTGAAAAATCCTTAGCTACTTTACAAGAATGCCGCACTCTTGAGTTAGCCGCAATGGATCTCCGTATTGCTGTAAACGCGGTTGGTGAAGTGGTTGGCAAAACATCGACTGAAGATCTTCTTGATGCAATATTTAGCCAGTTCTGTATCGGAAAATGATTGAACTTGAAGAAGCCCGTAAGAGAATTTTGGACGTAATTTCTCCCGTCCAGAGCGAAACAATAGAGTTATCTGAGATTCAAGGTAGGATTCTTGCGGAGAATGTTATCGCCCCTATTAATCTGCCCACCTTCGACAATTCCGCGATGGATGGTTTTGCCGTGCGTGCTTGTGAAGCTACTACTGGAGCACGCCTGAGAAATATTGCTGAGGTAGCAGCCGGTACTTTTTTTGCGGACGAAGTTCGTGAGGGTGAATGTGTGCGCATTTTTACGGGTTCCCCAATGCCCACCGGTATGAATGCCGTGGTGATGCAGGAAGATACACGAGTCGAAGGCGAAATAGTTGAAATAACCGATGGGGTAAAGCCCTTTGAAAACGTACGGCTCAAGGGGGAGGATGTCAAAGAAGGTACTATTGTTGGGCAAAGTGGGGAATTGCTGACTCCCGGGCATATGTCGTTACTAGGCTCTTGTGGGATAGCACAGGTGCGGGTGAGTAAGCGCCCAACCATTGGTCTTTTGGCCACGGGAAACGAACTTCGAGAGCCGGGTGCTACACTTGCCTCTGGCGAGATTTTTGAGAGTAACAGGCAATCTATTGCACGACTTGTGGAGAATGCCGGTGGAAAATCACGTATTTATCCGTTGGTGTCAGATACACTTGGGGATACAGTAAAGGCTTTAAAGTCTGCTTTTGCCGAGTGTGATGCGGTTATTACTTCAGGAGGTGTGTCGGTGGGCAAACATGATTATGTGAAGCAAGCTTTTAGGGAAATTGGGGGTAATGTTGATTTTTGGAAGGTGCGTATGAAGCCCGGTAAGCCTTTTGTATTCGGACATTTGGGTAATCAATTTTTATATGGTCTACCAGGTAATCCAGTATCTGCATTCGTAACTTTCCTCGTACTGGTAAGGCCGGGGTTGCTGAAGATGTCTGGGGCAATAGAGACAAAACTTCCCGAACATCCGGCTTCATTAGCTGCGTCACTGGTCAATCAAGGTAATCGAAGGCATTTCATGCGTGTATTCGTAGATGCCAAAGGCCAGGTCCATCCTGTCGGAATGCAGGCATCACATGCAGTTAGTCCTTTAGCTATGGCAAACGGCCTGATCGATGTTCCTCCAGAAACTGCGCTGGAAGAGAGTACTCCAGTAATGGTGCTGCGATGGGTTCTTTAAATTAGTTCCTTAATTTTTTCCTGAAACTTGTGATATAGTCCTCCGAGTATAATCAGGATAATCCCCATTCCGATAAATGTGAGTATGCGCGGTGCCCCATCAAGCTTGCTATAAGCAAGTAACATGAGGTTTGCCGTGGATGCCAACAGCACCACTAGTCCGAATAGACGATGGGTGCGCTCCGGAGACCATAACCCAAGTCCGACCAGGGCAAAAGCGAGTACGCCCCAGCCAATGATATCCCAGTCTCCGGGCACCATACTTGATGTCCAGATCCACAGGCTTAGGTTGATTAGAATAATGATTGTTGAATTCAACTCGGCTTGGTTTTGGTTATCTCTGGTTATTTTTCGCCATGCGGTATGAACCCCCAGTAAAATGATTAGGGCGAGACCATCAGCTGGTCGTGGGCTATCCCAGTTCAAAATCGCATGGATCCAGAATCCAAGAACGCCGACCAAGAGAAATGCGCCGGCAACAATGAGTCGTTCGGTTCGTTCTCGTCTTTTATGGGCCAGTCCATGGGCAATTGAGACAATGGTAAAGACGATCAAACGAAAATCTTCAGGGACAAATTTGATTCCCCATACTAGACATAAAGTCCAGCCATAGTAAAAATAGAGCTGAGTTCCTCCTTTTCCAAGCTTTCGTAAAGGATGATTTTTGTCTTCAATTAAATTGCTGGAATGCAGCAGAAAATGGCTCATTAGCAGCATTACAACTACCGGAAAAAGTGTAGACCACATTTCCGGCTGCGTTACAAACATTCTGAGCGGTGCGATTAGAGCTGAGGTAATAACAAATGCCTGAGCTGTTATAATGGATGGAACAAGATTTAGTTTTAGATATACGATGCTGAGAGCTACTCCGATCAGCGGTAGAATCCATAACTGATATTCTTCAGGGATAAATTTTAGGGCCACAACCAGTCCGGACAGATTTCCAATGGCTTGTAGGACTATCCCATTAACGTTGATAGCAGCTTCGGATACGTGTAATCTTTCTGTTATAATATTTGGTTTGTGTTTAAGTAAGACACTTAATGCAAGGGCGACGGCAGCTGGGATAAGTGAAACCGCCCAGGTGTGTTGTGTAACAGGCATCACCAACTGAAGGCTCATTAGGCAGATCCCGAAAAATAGTATCACCTGTCCGAGTGCATAACTTTGAGTGCTTCTTAATGCGTAGGCATAAAAAGTGAAGATTATACCTCCTGCGGTTAATGCCATTGGGAAATTCAAGAATTCGAAATTCAGTAATCGAAGCATCCATGCAATTGAAATTACACCCATAAATACGGCATAAAGAATTTGTGCTGCATGGTTGTTAAAATCGCTCCAGAGGTGGGGTTGGAGCTCACTACTCTTATTTTTATGCCTCTGGTGTAATTGTTGAGCTAAGCAAGCAATTAAGAGCATTAAGGGAGCCTGCCAATATTCCAGAGCGAGGTTTTTACTGAAGGCAACAGTTAGCCAAATGATAAATCCACTGATTGTATAGATTTTTGCAAAAACAAATACTGCACCAATCCTTATGACTCGACTGGCGGCGAGGGTAATTAGCCCCAAGCCTGCTAAGCTAAGGCCAGCAATACCAGTGTGTTCTTTGAGTACGGTGACAAAGCACGCAATTATTGCGACGGTGAATCCCGTTGCCGCAAAAAAGTTAGGCATTGCATTTAATGGGTCCCGATCGTTTCGATCAATCTTCCATTTTTCAGCGACTATCCCGGCCGAGAGCATTAGCAAGCTGAAGAATATTCCCAGTCGCAAGGTTGGGGCGTAGTAATTTCCTTGGGCTTCTTTAACCGTTTCATTAAAAACCATGAGGACAAATACTACTCCGATGCTGGCGATAATCATTGAAGTCCATTGAAGGATTCGGTTTTTGGTTCGTAATCCGAAGAAGAGGATTGTCACACTTTCAGCTGCCAGCAACAATCCGCGGTACTCGGCTATTTCCTTGAAAGTCATAATCGCCAAGGTTCCGAGTAAGGCGGACTTACCCAGCATGATTTCACCAAATAGTTCTTCGGTGCGCAGTAGTTTTTTAGCGGCGAAATACAAAGCCAGTGTAATGCCACTAAAGATCAGGGGGAGTAACCAGTAATCGTCTCGATACTCGTGTACCTGTAGCATGAGAATGGTCATCAATGCAAAGAAAGCGCCGTTATTTAGATTCACGAAGGTGGCACGTTTGGCTGCGGAGAGTTGATCATTGCGTGATAAGAATCCTGCCACTGTGAAGATAATCCAAAAGACACCAAGAAAAGCGGTATCTTGCCAGAAATCCAAAGCCCCCACTGCATGCCCAAAACGCCAGTAAGCAAAACCTCCGTAGGAAGTTATGGCAGCTAAGAAGGATAGATTGGCCCAGCGGTTTCGGATGAGAAAGAAAAGTGTCGTTAAGGCCAGAGCAGCATTGGAAGTAAATATAAATATTACCTCCTGTTTGGTCGGCTCATGGCTTAAGGGGATATAAGAAGAGTAATACGCGCCCGCTACTGCAAAGAGTGCAATGACCTCCGATTTTTTTTGTGTCGCAAACCAAATGATAAAAATTGCCCACGCAGCCAATAATTCACCGGCTATAATCGGGCTTTTAATTAGTCCCAGCACATCCGGACTTTTAACAAAATAGAGGGCATAGGTTGTGAAATATACCGCCGCCATTCCGCCGCCAGTGATTACTTCTGAGTAATTTTTCAGGAATTCAAATTTCCTATGTAAGAAAAGGCCCGCACCCATCATACCGAAGCTGATGAGATAGAGCATGGTGGCATTAATATAGGGCCGTATTTCCACATCCAAACCTTTGTATCCCATTTGGGCAAGATACGCGATGCCAGTGAGCACCATGACAACTCCGATTCGCACAAACCAAACCTTACCAAGTTGAAGTTCGAAGGAGGTTTTTGATTTTGCTTCTTCAGCTAACTTTTCGGTAGGTGTAGGTTCTTCTTCAGTGGGTATTTCAGTTTGAGGTTCTGTCTGGGTTGTTTGGGATGTTGCCGGTTCAGTGGGTAATATTTCTGATTCTAAATCTGGTGGTTGGGATCCGGGATCTTCTATTTGTTGCTGTACTGGAACGGCGGGGAGTGACCAGTTTTCATCTGTTATTCCCCAGATATTTGTGTCTGCAGAATCTATAAAGGTAGGTTCCTGAGTTGTTAAATCCGGAGGGTCTACAGGTGTGTCTAAAACCGGTGGTAAATCCTCTATTTCAGGTTCAGTTTCCTTCGGTTTTTCGGGTGGAGTTTCAGATTCAAGATTTTGTAGTCGAAGATCGAAGGCTTTATTTCTTATTTCCAGATTTTTTTGCTGTGATTCTAGCGAC
>MDTG01033108.1_pt1 | contig 15014 bp, 10 predicted proteins | sample 811421 | NCBI WGS metagenome assembly MDTG01 (sample SAMN05326645, study PRJNA326480) | marine metagenome | isolation source: seawater | place: Pacific Ocean: South East | collected 2011
CGCTCGTCGCCCGGCAGCAGGCCGAGGCCGCGAGCCTGCGCGCCGCCGCCGCGCGCATCACCGGCGCCGCGGCCGAGGCCCAGGAGCGCCGGAAGGAGCTCGAGCGGGACGCCGAGCGCGTCCTCGGCGAGGCCGGCGAGATCGTGGAATGCCTCGAGGGCGTCGCCGCCCAGCTCGCCGCCGCCGCCGCCGAGCACGACCGCGCCCGCGGCGCCGAGACCGCCGTGGCCGCGCTCGGCCGAGAGCTCGAGCTCGCCCTGAACGCAGACCGCGAAGCCCGCACGGACTGAGCGAGACGCGGAGCGGTCCCCGCTCCCGCTTCGGCGAGAGCTCCTGCTCCCACTGGGGGCTCGGGCTCTCGCTCGCGCCTAGCGCTGGGGCTTGGGCTTGGGCTCCCGCTCGCGCTGAGGCTTGGGCTCGGACTCCCGCTCGCGCTGGGGCTTGGGCTTGGGCTCCCGCTCCCGCGCAGGCTCCCGCTCGCGCTCGAGCTCGAGCTCGGGCTCGGGCTCCAGCTCGCGCTTGGGCTCACGCTGGGGCTCCCGCTCCCGCTGGGACTCCGACGCGCTGGGGCTTGGGCTTGGGCTCCCGCTCGCGCTGAGGCTTGGGCTCGGACTCGGGCTCAGGCTCGGGCTCGCGCTGGGGCTCGGGCTCCCGCTCGGAGCTTGGACGCGGCGCGCTCGCGCTCCCACCGCCGCCCTACCCGGGCGGCACGTCCACCGTCAGCTGCACGATCCCCTGCCCCGCCGGCAGCGGCCCTCCCTCCCGCAGCACGTTCGCCACGCAGCGCGCCACCTCCGGATCCCCCGCGTCCACGTTCGGGTTCGGCCCGGCGAGCGTGATGCGCCCCGCGTGCACGTGGAGGTGGATGGCGACGCGATGGGCCCGGTCCCGCCGGCAGCGCTCGAGGCGCGAGCGGCGCCGCTCCACCAGATCGAAGATCGCGTCCGTCGGCACCTCCCCGACGACGCGCGGCTCGTGCACCCGGATCCGCCCCCCGGCCGCCGGCGCCTGCGTGGGAGCGGGTCGCGAGTCCACGCGCGCCGCCGGCCCGCCCGACGCCGCCGACTCGTTGGACGGCTCCGCGCTCGGTGCAGCCACGCCAGCACCCGGTGCAACGCTCGGTGCAGCGGCGCTCCGTGCGGCGGCGCTCGGTGCAACGCTGGGTGCGGCGGCGCTCGATGCGGCGGCGCTCGCTGCGCCCGAGCTCCCGGCGGCACGCGCTGCTCCGGGGAGGCGCGCACCGAGGGCGTCGGTCACGGCCGGCGGCTTGGGCGGCTCGGCGCTCCGCACGACGACGGATCCAGAGGCGGCCGGAGCCGTCGGCCCGGCGGGCGGTCCCGCGGCGACCGGCGCGGTCGGCGGCGCCCCCGCGGGCTCGCTTCGACCCTCGAGCGCGACGAACACGCCGACCCCCGCCAAGCCGGCCAGGAGCACGGCTCCGAGCGCCATGGCGACGACCGGCCCGCGCCCGCGGCGCTTCAGCGGCGTCGTGGACGCGATGGGCGAGGGCGCGACGGGCGAGGGCGCGACGGGCGAGGGCGCGACGGGCCCAGCCCCGGGCGGAGGCGTAGGCGGGCGCCAGGAGGAAGGCGTGGCCACCGCCGTCGAAGGCATGCCGTCGCGCGGATCCGTGAGCGGCCCGGTTCCCCGCCGCCCCGTGCCCCGCCGCCCTGTGCCCCGCCGCCCCTCCGCCGCCACCGGCTGCCAGTCCCCGCTCGCCGCCGTCGCCGCGTGCGCCATCTCCCCGCCGGCCCCGACCGCCGCCCGGAGCGCCGCCGCCATCTCCGCCGCGCTCCCGAAGCGCGCCCCCGGCTCCCGCGCGAGCGCCCGGTCCACCGCCGCCGCCAGCGCGGGGGCCGCGGCCGGCGCCACCGTCCCCAGCGGAGGCACCGGGTCGGTCGCGATGCGCACCACCAGCGCCTCGTAGCTCTCCGCCTCGTGCGGCGTCCGCCCGGCGATCAGCTCGTAGAGCATCACCCCCACGGCGTAGAGGTCCGCCCGGTGGTCCACCTCCCCCGCCCCGCGCAGCGTCTCCGGCGCCATGTAGTGCGGCGTGCCCATCACCGAGCCCGTCCGCGTCAGCTTCCGCTCCGCGCCCGCCCCCTCGACCTTGCTGATCCCGAAGTCGAGGAGCTTCGGCACCGTCTCCCCGCGCACCCGCGCCAGGAACACGTTCGCCGGCTTCAGGTCGCGGTGCACGACCCCCGCCGCGTGCGCCGCCTCGAGCGCCTCCAGCACCGGCACGATCAGCCCCACCGCCTCCGCCGGCGGCAGCGCCCCGCGCCGCTCGAGCACGCCCGCGAGGTCCTCCCCCTCGAGCAGCTCCATCGCCAGGAAGATCTCCCCGGTCGCCGCCACTCCGCAGTCGTGGATGCCCACGATGTGCGGGTGCCCGAGCCGCGCCAGCGTCCGCGCCTCCCGCACGAAGCGCTCCTGCACCTCCTGGTGCGCCATGCGCGGGTGCAGCAGCTTCAGCGCCACGGCGCGATCCATCATCACGTGCCGCGCCCGGTAGACGGCGCCGAAGCCCCCCTCCCCGAGCACGGCCTCGAGCCGGTAGCGGTCCAGGGTCTCCCCCAGCCGCGACGCCGCGTACTCACTCATCCCGAGGCCCGCTCAGCGCGGCACGCACTGCCCCCGCTCGTCGCAGATCTCGCTCCCGGCGCAGTCCTCGTCGACGCGGCACTCGATCGGCGTCCGGCAGAACTCGTCGATGCAGACCTGCTCCGGCTCCGGGCAGTCCGCCGTGATGCGGCAGCGCGTGCTCTCCTCGCAGAAGCCGAAGTTGCAGATCTCCCCGGCGCCGCAGTCGGCGTCGACCTCGCACTCGCTCGGGGGCACGAAGACGCAGAAGCCCGCGAGACAGCTCTGCATGGGCGGGCAGTCCTCGTCCTCCACGCAGCCCCCCTCGACCGTGCACTGGTTGTTGATGCACATGCGCCCAGGTCCGCAGTCCGCGTCCGTGCCGCAGAAGAGCCAGGGGAAGCAGCGATCGGCGACGCACTCCCAGCCGTGGTTGCAGTCTCGATCCCCGTCGCAGCGCGGGGGCTGGCAGAACTGGCTCTCGCAGACCTCCCCGCCGGCGCAGTCGTCGTCGCGCGTGCACTCGGGGGCGATGAAGCACGCGCCGAAGTCCGCGCAGAACGTCCCCTCGGGGCAGCCGCCCATCTCGCCCGGCGGCGCGCAGGCCTGGAGCGCGTAGCACTGGTCGCCGAGGCAGGTCCATCCGAGCGGGCAGTCGAGGCTGTCGGCGCAGCCCTGGTCCGGGATGCACGCCCGCGTGGAGATGTTGCAGACGGTGCCCACGGGGCAGTCCGTGTTCTCGCGGCAGGGCTCGCTCTGGCAGCTCCCGGTCACGCAGCTCTCCCCGGCGGCGCAGTCGGCGTCGCTCCGGCACTCGCCCACGAAGCGGCAGCTCCCGAGCACGCACTCGAAGCCCTCCTCGCACTCCGAGTCCCGGGCGCACTCGCCGACGAAGACGCAGGCCGCGTCCCGGCAACGGTAGAGCTCGGGGCACTCCGCGTCGGCGACGCACTCGCCGCCGAAGACGCAACGCCCGTCGTCGCAGACCAGCCCCGAGCCCATGCAGTCGACGTCGCGCGCGCACTCGGGCGGCGGCACGCAGACCGCGTCCTCGCAGACCTGACCGTCCGGGCAGGGCACCTCCGGGCAGGTCGGGTCCGGCTCGCCGCAGAAGCCGAGGTTGCAGACCTGGCCGGCCGGGCAGTCCGCGTCGACGCCGCAGCTCGGCGGCGGCAGCGGCACGCAGGCCCCGTCGATGCAGGCCGGCTCGTTCGGCGGCAGGGCCGGCGGGCAGTCGGCGGCGACCTCGCACTCCGAGCCCTGGCAGGTGCGCCCGACGCACATCTGGCCCGGGAAGGGGCAGTCCGCGTCGGACTCGCAGAAGGAGCCGGGCCAGCAGCGGCCGACGACGCACTCCCAGCCGAAGAGGCAGTCCGCGTCGCCCATGCACTCGGTCGGCTGGCAGAAGCCGAAGTCACAGCGCAGCCCATCGGGGCAGTCCGCGTCCTCCCGGCAGGCGTCGTCGCCCACACAGCGGAAGCCGTCGCAGCGCTCGTCGGGCGGGCAGTCCGAGCTGTCGCGGCAGCGGCGGAGCGGCGAGCAGCGGCCGAAGAAGCAGAGCTCGCCCACCGGGCAGTCCGCGTCGAGCTCGCACTCGCTCGCCGGCACGCAGCGGCGCGAGAGCGCGTCGCAGACCTCGCCCTCCTCGCAGTCCCGATCGGTCAGGCAGCCGGTCGGCACGCAGCTCGCCGCGTCGCAGCGGAAGCCCGGCGCGCAGTCCCCGTCCGCCAGGCACTCGCCGACGAAGGTGCAGCGCGCGCCCTCGCAGGCGAAGCCCACGGTGCATTCGGCGTCGCTCCGGCACTCGCCGGTGAAGGCGCAGGTCCCCCCCTCGCAGGTGAAGCCCGCGGCGCCGCAGTCGCCGTCGACCACGCACTCGGGCAGCGCCTCGCAGGTGCCCCCCACGCAGTCGAAGCCCGGCTCGCAGTCGGCGCGCTCGACGCACTCCACCTCGCGCTCGCAGACGCCGCGCACGCAGGCGCTCCCGGCCGGGCAGTCGCCGTCGCTCGCGCACTCCACCTCGCGCTCGCAGGTCGCGTCCTCGCAGATCTCCCCCGCCGGGCAGTCGAGATCCGTCCGGCACTCGACCCCCGCGACGCAGACGCCGCCCTCGCAGACGCGGTCGCCGAGGCAGTCGTCGTCGCTCGCGCACTCCCCGCCGTCGGGCCGCGGAAGGAAGGCGTCCGGCGTGTCTCCGTCGAAGCTCGAGCTCGCGTCCGAGGGCCCCGCGTCCACCGGGGGCGTCGGCGGGACCAGGCGCGAACGGCCGCAGGCGACGAGCAGGAGGGTTGCCGCGAGCAGGAAGCGAAGGACCATGCGCGACAGCATAGATCAACCCGAGGAGGGGGCCCGCCCGGCGCGAACCGGGCTCACGCGGGAGGACGCCGCGCCGTCGCGAAGCGACCGCGAAAGAGGTATGGTCCGGCGCCATGTCGTCCTTCGATTCCCGACGCCGTACGCTCGCGCTCACGCTCGCCTCCACCCTCGCCGTGCTCAGCCTCGCGCTGGGCTGCGACGACGAGTCCGAGGAGGCGGAGGCCGAGTCCCCCGAGCCGGTCGTCGGCGTCATGGAGCTGCCGATCTCCTTTCGCTTCGACTCGGAGCCGCAGAACGCCCTGCGCGTCGAGGCGTCGCCGACCAAGCTCCGCGTGAACGGTCGCACGGTCCTCGAGCTCGAGGGCGGCAGCCTCCCCGCGGCCGAGTCCGAGGGGGAGAGCATCCCCGCGCTCGCCTCCGCCATCGACGCGGCGCCCGCGGCCTCGGTCGCCGCGCTCCGCCTCTACGCGAGCCTCCCCTACTCCACGACGGCGCGCATCTTCGCGACCCTGAAGCAGAAGAACGTCCGCGAGGCGGCCATCGCCGTCCGGCGCGGCCAGGGCACGGAGGTCGGCTGGCTGAAGCTGGCGGGCTTCGACTCGCGCCCACAGAGCCAGGAGCCGCACGAGTTCCCGGCGACGCACCAGCGCCCCTGGGACGTGCTGAAGCCCATCTGGCAACAGATGCGCGAGGCCTGCGAGGCGGGGCACCAGGTGAACTGCGATTACGAGTCGCAGAACGTCGCCGAGGGCGGGAACATGCAGATCAACCTCTTCGCGCGCGGCAACGCCATGAAGGTGGAGCTGGTGCGCTTCGGCGGCCCGGACCCCGAGCCGAGCGGGGGTGGCGGCCCCGAGCTCATCGAGGGGATCGCGCCGGCGCCCCAGGCCGGGGAGGAAGAGGAGGCGCCGCCCGCCACGGACGCCACCTTCACCTGGCGCGCGCGGGCCGCGACGGAGGACGACTCGCCGATCTCCGCGACCATGCGTCCGCTCTGCGGCGCGGAGGGCTGCGGCGCGGTGATCGAGGCCGAGGGCCAGACGGCGACGATGCGCATCATCAGCTTCATCGGCGCCGCCTTCCCGAACGGCTCCCCGGACCCGCAGATCCTGTTCCAGATCCCGGAGCAGTGAGCGAGGGGCAGAGAGCCCCGAGCGAACCCGTGCCCTTGCCCGAGCGAACCCGTGCCCCTGCCCGTGCCCGTAGGAGAACGGACCTGAAGCCCGCGACGGACGGCCCGAGCCACCTCGGCCCCGGCGACCTCCCTTCCCGTCGCGCTGCCCGCAGGAAGAGGGCCCCGGCGCCCCTCGACGGCCGCCCAGCGCCGTCGTGCCCTCGCTCCGCGCATCGCACAGCGACGCGCCCCACCCACGAAGCGAGCGGCGCCCCCCTCAGAAGTAGAACGTCTCCAGCACGATCACGGTCGACGTCCCCACGAGCGCCTGCAGCGGCAACCCGAGCCGCAGGAAGTCCGCATAGCGGTACCCGCCCGGCCCGTAGACCATGAGGTTCGCCGCGTAGCCCACCGGCGTGCTGAACGCCGTCGACGCCGCGATCATCACCAGCAGCGCCACGGGCATCAGCGGGAGCCCCTGCTCCGCCGCCGCGCTCGCCGCCACCGGGAACATCAGCGCCGCCGAGGTGGCCGTGTAGACCGCCCCCGCGAGCAGGGCCGTCACCGCGTAGATGCCCGCCAGGAAGACGACCCTCCCGTAGGGCTCCACCAGCGCCACCACCGCCTCGCCGATCAGCTGCGCCGCGCCGCTCCGCTCCATCGCCAGCCCCACGCCGAGCGCGCTCCCCACGGTCAGCAGCACGCGCACGTCGAGGCTCCCACGCGCCTCCGCCCCGCTCAGGCAACGGCAGAGCAGCATCGCCCCCGCCGCCACCAGGCTCGCCGTCACCAGCGGCACGAGCCCCGCCGCGTTCACGCCGACCATCGTCAGCAGGATCAGCGACGCGAGCCCGGCCTTCTCGTGCCGGGGCGGCGCGCTCCCCTCGATCTCGCTCACCAGCGCGAAGGCCGGGTCCCCGCGGTGCTTCCGCGCGAAGGTCGGGTGCGTCTCGAGCAGGAGCACGTCGCCCGGCGCGAGCACGATGTCGCCGACGCGCCCCTCGACGTGCTCGCCCTGCCGATGCACGGCGATGATCGCCGCGTTGTACTTCGTGCGGAAGCCCCCCTCGCGCACGCTCCGCCCGACGAGCGAGGACTGCGCCGCGACCACCGCCTCGACCCAGCGCCGCTCGGGCCGCCCCTCGAGCTTGTCCACCTGATCGGTCTCCGGCAGCAGGCGCAGCTTGCGCAGATCGACGGCGGTCTCGACCACGCCCGTGAAGCGGAGCACGTCGCCCTCCTGGAGCCGCGCCGAGGGCGGGACGGCCGGGAAGACCTGCCCGTCGCGCTCGAGCTCCACCAGGTAGAGGCCCGGGAGGCGACGGAGGCCGCTCGCCTCGATGGTCTGCCCGATGACCGGCGAGCCCTTCTCCACGCGGAGCGCGATGAGGTACTGGCGCGAGGCCTGCGAGCTCGTGTCGACGCCCGTGCGGTCGCGCAAGACGCGCCGCGAGGCGAAGAGCACCCAGAGCACGCCCACGACCAGCGCCGGCAGCCCGAGCGGGCTCGTCTCGAAGACGCCGAAGTCGAGGCTCGGATCGCGGGCCTGGGCCATGCCGGCGACGACCAGGTTCGTGCTCGTCCCGATCAGCGTGCAGGTCCCGCCGAGGATCGCCGCGTAGCTCAAGGGCATGAGCAGGAGCGAGGCGCGGAGCCCGGTCTGCTTGGCCCAGCGCTGGAGCAGCGGCACGAACATCGCGACGACGGGCGTGTTGTTCAGGAACGCGCTGAGCGCGCCCACGGGGAGCATCACGCGGAGCTGGGCCCCCGGGACGTTGCGCGGCGTGCCGAGGACCCGACGACCCACGTAGTCGAGGGCGCCGGTCTCGCGGACGCCCGCGGCGACGACGAAGAGCGCGCCGATGGTGACGACGGCCGGGTTGGCGAAGCCCTGGAAGGCCTCGTCGGGCCCGAGCACGCCGGTCGCGACGAGGAGGGTCAGGCCGGCGGCGAGCACCATGTCCGGCCCCGCGAGGCTCAGAGCCATCGCGGCCACCATGGCGACGACGACGCCGACCGTGATCCAGCCGTTCGCGCTCATCGAGGGCTGGCGTACCACAGCCCGGCTCGCCGCGAGAGGGGAAGGCACGCCTCGGCCGTTCCCAGTCGCCGGCCCCGCCTGCGCCGCTCGCTCCCCGCGCTTCGCCGGGCCGGCGCGCGTCAGTCGAAGCAGAGCGCGTCGGTGCGCTCGATGAGGGCATCCACGTCCGTGACGGCCGCCGGGTCCCAGCCCACGATCTCGCAGTCGCGCGCTCGCCCGAGGCTCGTCTCGGCGTCGAGCCGTACGCCGCAGGTGCCGTCGCCCGCGATCGTCACCGCGACCGTGCAGAGCACGCCTCCCGCGCAGTCCACGGCGCCGACGGCGCAGACCGGGTCGGAGGCGTCGTCGATGGAGGCCTCGAGGGTCTCGATGAAGGCGCCGGTCTCCGCGCCCGGCTCGTCCCCCGGCTCCGACGCGCGCACCGTGAGCTCCACGGTCGCCGGGTAGGTGGCGGGCGGCCCGTTGAGCGGGTTGCAGTCCGCGAAGTCGCCCGCGGGCTCGACCAGATCGCACTCCCAGCTCAGCACGGGGTTCGAGCCGCAGGCCGCGCTCGTGGCGAGCGTGAGAGCCCCTGCGAGCGGAAGGAGAGCTCGACGAACGCCCGGTGACGCCATCCGAGCCTCAGACCGTGCCGGACGCCTCGACGCTCACCGTGCCGTCGGGCGCGAAGTGGATGCCGAAGAGCGGGAGCCCCTTCGCGAGCGCCGAGAGCGTGGCGCCGGCCTGGGTCGCGCCGAGCTCGGGGAGCAGCTCCCCCATCGCGCTCGCGTCGTCCTTGCCGAGCGGGAGCAGGTGATCGACGCGGCTCGTGAAGAAGCGCGCCGTCTGCTCGCGCATGTAGGCGACGACCTGCGGGTGGTTCACGAACATCTGCACGCCCTCGACGGAGGGCGCGAGCATGGGCACCTCCGTGAAGGGCCAGAGCTCGCCCTCGACGGTCACGTTCGCGACCGCGCCCTCGGCGTGGCTGCCGCCGAGCACGACCCACTCGAGGTCGGGCGCGCCCTCCCAGAGCTCCGTGTAGAAGGCCTCGAAGAACGAGGTGATGAGCTCGGTGCGCACCTGGTACTGGTCCGCGTTGCGCATCGCGAGGGCGAGGTGCCCGCAGCCGACGTGCTCGGGCTGGAGGAGGTGATCGAGGAGCGCGGTGCGGAGCGCCTCCGGCGGGCGGCGGAGGAAGGTCGTCCAGTCGTGGACCGTGTGCAGGTGCGCCACGGCGCCCTCGAGGCGCCGGTCTTCCTGGAGCGCCCGGGCGAGCCGGTTGAGCGCCGTGTTGTCCGTGTGCAGATAGATGCCGCCGAAGGTGTCCGCGAAGGCCCGCGTGAGGCTCGGCATCTTGCCCGTGTCGACCTTCCCGCCGGCCTTCTCGACGCAGGCGAGCCCGAGCACGAGCTCCCCCGCGTCCCCGCCTGGCGTGCCGAGAATCGCGCGGTCCTCGCGACCGTCGACGCAGGAGGTGTGCTCGACCAGGAGCAGGGCGGCGAGCTTCACCGAGCGCACCTTGCCGGGGTCACCGACGTGTCCCTCGATGGCCTCCTTCGTGAGGTGCGCCGCTCCGCGCCCCGCGTCGAGGGGGCGCCCGTCCGAGCCGTGGCCGGGCTCGGGCGCGCGCAGGAAGCGATCGAGCACCGTGCGGTCCCGCGAGGCGCCGAACCCCTTCGAGCGCCAGAGCGCCATGCCGCCGGTGAGCGCCGCGACGGTGGTCATGCCGAGGGCGCCGAGGTAGCGAGCGGCCGTGCCGGAGCGGCGTCCGTCGCTGCAGACGAGGACCACCGGCGTGTCGTGCGGGAGCTTCTCGGCGACCTCGCCGACGCGCGCCATCGGAGCGCGCCAGACGCCCGGGATATGACCCAGGGAGCCGACGAGCTCCTCGTCGTCGCGCACGTCCACGAGCCAGACGCGAGGGCCGAGCTCGGCGACGAAGTGGGGGCGCAGGGTGGGCGTACCATCGGCCCCCTGGGTGACGCGCGCCTCCCAGTTCTTGCGGAGGAGCACGTCCGGGTCGGAGAGATCGCTCAGCGGCATGCGTCGAGCCTAACGTGGGATTCGAGCAGGCCAACATGGGCGCGCAATCGATTCGTAAATACCAAAACTAAACCAAGCCCTGACCACAGCATCGGACGCGGGCCCGGAGCGCTCTCCAGGCCAGGCGCGAGCCCGAACGAAGCACCGGTCGGGAGCGAGGAGGCCGCGGGGAGTGACGGGTCGGGGTCCGCCGCGAGGAGGCTTCGTACGGTCGCTGGCTCGTTCGGGGCGCCGAACGGCGACTCAGCGAAGCCCGCCGCCGGGTCGGGGTCCCTCTCGCACGATTCACCGGTGTCCAGAGCGCTTCGAGAGCGCCCGGGGGCCCATCGAGGGACGCCGCCCATCGGGAAAAAGCGCCGTGTTTTCGTGGGCGAGAGGCCGTGAACGAAGCTCATTGCTCCCGCTCGGGCTCTGAGCCGCCGGCTCGCGCCCCAACGACCGCCGTTCACCCGATCCGTGAGGCGCCTCACCCAGATGACGCGCCGGCACCCCGCGAGCGCCGTTCAAGGTGCGCGCCATGGAACATGGCATCGCCTCCCTCGGGCTGAAGATCCCCTCCCGCTACCTCGACGTGCGCGACCTCGCGGAGCTCCGCGGCGCCGACCCGGACAAGTTCACGAAGGGCCTCGGCTGCCACGAGATCGCGCTCCTCGGGGAGGGCGAGGACGTCGTGACCCTCGCCGCCGACGCCGCCGAGCGCGCCCTCGAGCGCTGGGGCGGCGACCGGCGCGACATCGGCCTGGTCGCCGTCGGCACGGAGACGGCGCAGGACATGAGCCGCCCCCTCTCCGCGTTCGTGGCGGAGAAGCTCGGCCTCGCGGGCCGCTACCGGAGCTACGAGACCAAGCACGCCTGCTACGGCGGCACGGTCGCGCTCCGGCAGGGCGTGGAGTGGCGCGCGAGCGGCGCGGCGCAGGGCAAGGCGGCGCTGGTGATCGCGGCCGACGTCGCGCTCTACGCGCCGAAGGATCCGGGCGAGCCCACGCAGGGCGCGGGCGCCGTGGCCTTCGTGGTCGCCGAGCCGGAGGTCGCGGCCGTCGACCTCGCGAGCCACGCCTGGGCCGAGCCCGCCTTCGACTTCTGGCGCCCGGTCGGCGAGAGCTTCCCGCGCGTCGACGGCCCGCTCAGCCTCGACTGCTACAAGAAGGCCACGGCCGAGTGCTTCGCCCAGCTCGGCGACGTGCAGGCGGCGCTGGCCGAGCTCGAGGCCGTCTGCTTCCACGTGCCCTTCCCGAAGATGGTGAAGAAGGCCGTGATGCACCTCGGGGAGGCGCAGGGCTGGGAGACGGGCGCGACGAGCGCGCTCTTCGAGGACAAGGTCATCCCGACCATGGAGTGGAACCGGAAGGTCGGGAACTGCTACACGGCATCGCTCTGGCTGAGCGCGGCGCATGCGCTGGCCGGCCTCGAGCAGGGGCAGCGCATCGGCGCGTTCTCGTACGGCAGCGGCTACGGCAGCGAGCTGCTCACGCTCGCCGCCGGCCCGGCCGCGAAGGCCGGCGCCTGGACCGCCGACATCGAGGCCGATCTCGGCAGCCGCGAGCGCATCGACGCCGCCGCCTACCAGGCCTACCGCGGCGCCTGAGCGCGGGGCGCGCGGCGGCGAGGTCCGTCGCGCGCCACGACGCTTCCCAATTGGGGGATGCGGGGAGGCGGCGCGGCCCGGCATGCTGGGTGGGCCCATGCGCCTCCTCCTCCATGCGCTGCTCCTGGGCTCCGCCGCGCTCGTGCCGCTGCACGGGGCGGTCGCGCAGGACGTCCCCGCTCCGCCCACTCCCGAGCCCACGCCCGCTTCCGCGACCGTGTCCTACGGGCGCGTCGACCGGGCCACGGTGCGCGTCTTCGCCATACGCGGTGTGAACGCCATCGAGGTGCAGGGCCGGCGGGCGCGGCGCGTGGTCGCGGTCCCCGAGGCCGGCCACGGGAGCGGCGTCCTCGTCGACCGGCGCGGCGTCATCGCCACGGCCGCGCACGTCGTGGACGGCGCGCGCCACGTCGCCGTCCGCCTCCCCGGGGGGCGGGCCGTCCACCCGGCCATCGTGGTGCATCAGGACGAGGCGCACGACTTCGCCCTCCTCTTGATCCGCTCGGACGCGCCCCACCCCGACGTGCTCCCCCTCGACGACCCGCCGCCGCTCCGCGTGCGCCAGACCGTCGACGCCATCGGCTACCCCCTCGACGCGAACCGCGACGAGCCCCAGTCCACCCGCGGCATCGTCAGCGCGAGCATGGGCTCGGGGGCGATCCAGCTCGGCATCTCGGTGAACCCCGGCAACTCGGGCGGCCCGCTCATCGACGAGCAGGAGCGGCTCGTCGGCCTGGTCGTCGCCCGCGGCGATCCGGGCGCCGGCGTCCAGGGCATCGGCGTGGCCGTCCCCGTGCCGCCGATCCGCGCGGCCTACGAGCGGATGCTGCGGAGCGGAGCCATGAGCCGGGCCTGGCGAACGCTGGGGAGCGAAGGGGACGAGCGCCGCGCCATCGCCGAGGCCGTGGACGCGATCGTCCGGCTCGGCGGCCCGGCGATCCTCGAGGAGGCCGCGCGCGCCGCCGAGGGAGCCGCCGCCCCCTCGAACCTCCGCCACTTCGCCGAGCTCGCCCGCACGGCCCGCGACCCGGACGTGCTGGCGCTCCTCTCCGGGCTCTTCTGGGACGCCGCGCTGGTCGCCCTCGAGCGCGCCGGGGGCTGGCTTCGCCCCGACCGGATGCCCGCAGGCCCGGCGCGGGAGACGGCGCAGAACGCCGCGGGCTGGGCGTCGTACCTGGCGCAGCGGGCGATGGAGGCGGACCCGAGCGTCGCGGAGCGCTCGCCCTTCCTGCGGCGACTCCTCGGAGCCCCCGCGTCCCCGCGGCGGCCCTAGCTGGGACGCGCTGCGCGCGCGTGCATCGACCGCGTGGCCATCCTCTCGACGCGCCCTTCGCCGAGATGAGCTCGAAGACGCAACCCGCTCGGGCGCGGGTCGATGGGGGGCCCATGTCGCGCCTCCACGCCTTCGCGCTCTTGCTCGCCCTCGCGGGCAGCTCCCTCCTCCCCGCCCTCGCCGCCGCGCAGGCGGCCCGCCCGGCCGCCCCGGGTTCGAGCCGCATCGCCCCGCTGGACGACGTCACCTACGGGCGCGTCGACCAGGCCACCGTGCGCGTCTTCGCCGTGCGCGGGGTGCGCGCGACGGAGGTCGCCGGGCAGCGCGTGCGCCGGGTCGTCGCCGTCCCGGAGGCCGGCCACGGGAGCGGGGTCCTCGTCGACCCGAACGGCGTGATCGTCACCGCCGCGCACGTCGTCGCCGACGCCCGCCACGTCGCCGTCCGGCTGCCCCGCGGCGGCGGTGTCCACCCGGCCGTCGTCGTCCATCGCGACGACGCCCTCGACTTCGCGCTCCTGCTCGTGCGCACCGGGAGCGAGCACCCGGCCACGCTCCCCCTCGCCGAGGCGCCCCCGCTCCGCGTGCGTCAGACGGTCGACGCGATCGGCTACCCCCTGGACCCGAACCGGGACCAGCCCCAGTCGACGCGCGGCATCGTGAGCGCCGGCATGGACGGCGGCCTGGTGCAGCTCGGGATCTCGGTGAACCCGGGCAACTCGGGCGGCCCCCTCATCGACGAAGAGGAGCGGCTCGTGGGCATCGTCGTCGCGCGCGGCAACCCGGAGGCGGGCGTCCAGGGCATCGGCGTCGCCGTGCCCATCGCGCCCATCCGCGCGGCCTACGAGCAGAGCACGCGCGGCGGCGCCATGAGCCGGGCCTGGACCGCGCTCGGCGAAGCCCCCGTCGAGCGGCGGCACATCGCCGAGGCCGTCGACGCGATCGTGCGGCTCGGCGGGCCCGACGTGCTCGCCGAGGCCGCGCAGGCCGCCGACGGGGCCGTCGCGCCGGAGCGGCTCCGCTACTTCGCCCAGCTCGCGCGCACGGCCACGGACCCGGACGTGATGGCGCTCCTCTCGGGCTACTTCTGGGACGCGACGCTGGTCGCCCTCGAGCGCGCCGGCGGCTGGCTGCGACCCGAGCAGATGCCCCAGGGGCCCGCCCGCGACCTCGCCCGGCGCGCCGCCGGCTGGGCCTTCCACCTCGCCCAGCGCGCCGTCCGGACCGACCCGAGCGTGGTGCAGCGCTCGCCCTTCCTGAGCCAGCTGGTGCAGGCGCGAGCACAGGCCAGCTCGCAGGCGCCGCAGGCCGGGAGCGCGCCCACTCCCCTCGGCCAGCCCGAAGGCGCGCGCGTCGTGCCGCCGCCCGAGGGGCGCGGCTGGTTCCCGATGCTCACGGTCGGTCCGACCATGGCGCTCGTCACGCCGGGGGAGCCCGCCCCGGGCCTCGCCGTCGAGCTCGCCTTCCCCGCCTACCTCACGGGGAGCCGCCGCTCGAAGGCGCGCCTCGGCATCCTCGCCGGCGCCGGCTTCTCCATGAACCGCTTCCTGAACGGCCGCGCCGACGAGCTTGAGCTCTGGGACACGAGCGAGAAGTACTCCTTCCACGTGCACGCCCTGGCCGGCCTGGCGCTCCGGCTCGGCGGCCCGCGCGTCGCCTTCGTCGCGAGCGCCGCCTGGACCCCCGGCTGGGCTCGCGACTGGGGCTGCTGGGACGAGCGCAGCTACTACGGGAGCGAGGACACGGTCTGCGTGGCCGTGGAAGGCGAGACCCTGAGGGCGGGCCGCTTCTCGGTGGGCGTGGCCTTCGGGCGCTTCCACCTGGGGCTCCGCCTCGGCCTGCGCGACCCGGACGTGGTGGTGACGCCGGGGCTGATGCTCGGCACGACGTTCTGAGCGCGGCGCGACGGCCGCGGCGTCGTTCGCTCGCGGCCGCGTCCGGCCCATGCTCCCGCGCTTCGCACGCGCCGCGACGCCCTCGTCCCGCTCGATGGACGAGGGCGTTGCGGCGCGGGGCACGAACGACGAGCGGAGAGCGGGCGCCCGAAGTGGCTGCTCGAGGCGGGCGACGCGAACCGGAA
>MDTG01200258.1_pt1 | contig 15012 bp, 14 predicted proteins | sample 811421 | NCBI WGS metagenome assembly MDTG01 (sample SAMN05326645, study PRJNA326480) | marine metagenome | isolation source: seawater | place: Pacific Ocean: South East | collected 2011
ATCAATAGCTTTTTTAAAGCAAATATATGCCTCGTAAAAGTATTCTTGCTCAGAAAATATTAGTCCTTTTAAATTCCAAATTGACGGAATTGAGGAATTGATTAACAACGCTTTTTCAAGACAATTCAATGCGCTGGTTAAATCTTTTAAATTTTTATAAATTAGAGACTTAAGGTAATAAATTTCTATTGAGCTATCATTAATTTGTTCAGCTTTTGAGATAGTATCAAATGACTCTTCAAGCCTATTTAAATTAAATAAGCATTTTGAATGATTAATAAAAATGAGGTGATTATTATGTTTTAAAATACTACATTTTTCATAATGGACTAAAGCTTCAGAATTATTGCCTAATTCCATAAGAGCATTTGCGAGATTAAAGTTTACAGAGATATCGTTAGGCTTTAATTTTATGATATTTAAAAAAAATTTTTTCGCTTCCGCATGGTTGCCTTTTCTTCCATTAATTACGCCTAAGGCATTTAACGCATCAAAATTATCTTTATTTAAATCAAGTATTTGTCTGAAAATAATTTCTGATTCATCTAACTGATTTAGGTTAAATTTATTTAATCCTTTTTTTAATAATTTTTGAATTTTATTAGACATTAATAATTTATTTATTATTAATTATATTTTACAATACATATTGTAAAATCTAAATTTACAACCACCTTTATGAGTATGGCTAATATTATTGACATAAACCAGGATCAATTCTTGGATTCTGTTGTTGAAAAATCAAAAACAGTGCCTGTAATTGTGGATTTTTGGGCACCTTGGTGTGGCCCATGCAAACAATTAACTCCAATATTAGAAAATTTGGTAGCTAAAAAAAATGGCAAAGTAATCTTGGCTAAAGTTAATGTTGATGAAAACCAGTCTATATCTAGTCAACTGAATATTCAATCAATTCCAACTGTATATGGTTTTGTTGATGGCAAACCAATTGATGCCTTCCAGGGTGTACAGCCTGAGAGCAAAATAGAAGCCATGATAGATAAATTAATTGATGCTACGCCCGGCAATGAAGTGCCTAGATTGCTTGAAGAGGCAGATAGTTTTTTTAAAGAACAACAATTTGAAGAAGCTCAAAAAAGTTATGAAACACTTATAGCAATGGATCCTGGAAATCCAAAAATAATTGGTGGTTTACTTAGATCCCTGCATCAATTAAATAAATTTGATGATGCTAGAGAAATATTGGAAGGCTTAGATGATCAAGTATTAAACAACGAAGAAATAGTTAAAGTTAAAAAACTACTTGAGAGTGTAAACAGTGGTGAGACCACCAATGTTCAAGAGTTGGAGTCTATTTTAAAGAAAGATCCAAATAATAAACAGATACGTTTCGAGCTGGCTACAAAGTATCTCTCTTTGAATGAAACTCAACTGGGCTTCAATGAATTACTTCATCTATTTGAAAATGATCCTAAATGGAATGAAGAGGCCGCAAAAAAAAAATTACTAGAGTACTTTGATATGTTAGGATTTAATGATCCAAATGTTAAAGATGCTCGAAGAATATTATCATCTCTGATTTTTAAATAATGGAAGATAATATAAAAAAACTTTTTGCAGTTGATCCTGACAATCTGCCTAGCTCAATACCTCTATTTCCTTTAGAAAATGTTCTTCTTTTGCCTTTTGGAAAACTACCTCTTAATATTTTCGAAGAGAGGTATATTCACATGGTAATGGATAGTATTAGAGCCAATGGAATGATTGGAATTATTCAACCCAAAAATAATAATAATGAGCTATTCACGATGGGTTGTATTGGAAAAATTACCTCATATATTGAAACCCCTGATTATAGGTTAGTTTTAAATCTTGAGGGTGTATGTCGTTTTGTTGTACATGAGAGAAATTTAAATCAAAAAGGTTATTACCAAGCTATAGTTGATACCAAAGACTACGTTGATGATTTAAAAAACATGGACCCGAAGATAGATAGGAATAACTTAATACAAAAATACTCCAATTTTTTTAAAATGAAAAAGCTTGATATTGATAAAGATGTATTAGCTGAAACATCAAATATTCAATTACTCTCAACATTAGCCATGTTAGCTCCTTTTAACAAGATTGATAAGCAAGCCATCTTGGAGTCACCAAACCTTATGGAAAGAATTAATACTATTAATTCTATTTTGGATTTAAATACCTTCCAAGTTGTTAGTAATAGTTCTAATCAACTAAATTAAATTTAATCTTCCCATTGCCTGTTTTATGAACTTAGTTCTTAAATAATTAGATCTCTTAAAAATTTTAAATCCTAATCTTATAATAGAATTATTAAAAATATTTTGATTTTCGTAAAGTAGATTTATGATTGATGTAAATGCTATGTATGCAGAATTTTCAATGGCTCTTTCATTATAATATTTCTTTATTAAGTTTGTGTCGCTAAGATCATTCAAATATATTATTTTAGTTAATGATTGAATATCTTTTATACCTAAGTTCCAGCCTTGGCCAGCAACAGGGTGAATGGACCTTAAGCTATCACCAATTAAGAAATATTTATTAGATTTATCCCGACTCACATGTGGTGAGATTTGATATTGGTGATATTTGTCCTCTAGTTTTATAAGTCCGTGCGAGGAAGAAAAATATTTTTTAAGTAATTTTTTAATTTTTAGATTAGATATATTTTCTCTAGAAGAATATATAAATGTTGATTTTTTTTTGTTTTTGTAAGGTGATGGTAGCGCCGCTAAAGGACCATTAGAAGTAAAAATCTCATATGCTTTTTGATTGTGATTCTTGCTGTGAAAAAAAAAACCTACATAGGCTTTATGCGAACTAGGAATAGAAATTTTTTTTATAATTGCATTGTTTGTATAGTTCTTCCCTAAGCTCAAAATAATACCATTAAAGACATATTCTTTATTTTTAATATCAATTATTTTTTGGGGTGCAATATCATCAATTGAAATGTTGACCTCAAATATCAGTGATTTTTTTTTTAAGAGCTCGCTTCTTGCTAATAATAAGAGTTCTTTATTTAAAATTACATTCCCCATATTCTCATCTAAATTTTCAAATATTAGTGGGTCATTATTAATATTATCAGAGATTTCAATTTTTTTGATATCCTCAGGTTTACTACTTAGTTGATCCCATAGTCCTAAATTAGTTAAAAAATCTTTAGAATTAGCATTAACAGCTAATGTTCTATTATCATTGGGGTTATTAAAACCTTTATCAATTACTAAAACTTTGTATTTATTTTTAATCAAATGAAGTGCAGCCAAAGATCCAATCAGGCCAGCTCCAACAATTAAAAAATCATAATTATGTATTTTCTTTTTCATTAAGGTGCATATATTTAAGTCTTAACTATGAATAATAAATACATTCCTGACATTCTAAAAGATAGAATTTCTATATTTATTAAATTTGTTTACGCAACTATTTTACTTTTGGTTTCTATATTTATCGCTGTTTCTCTATTTAGCTTTAATATAAACGATAATTCTTTTATTAGCAGTACAGACGTTAGCACAACAAATTTAATTGGTCCATTAGGAGCTTACACATCCAGTTTTATTTTTTACACATTCGGTGTAATGGGATATTTAATCATGCTGTTTTTTTTAATTTATTCATTGCTGACCTATCTTAATAAATCCCCTGGTATTATTTTTATTAGACTATTAGCTTTTCTTATCTCTTTGTGTTTAATCCCTCAATCATTAATTTTTTGGAATGTATCTATAAATTTTCATGGTATTGAAGCCTGGGGGGTCTTTTCTAATAATTTGTTTCTTCTTCATAAGTTCAGTTATACAAGCTATTTGTTGTCTTTGATGGGGATATTAATTTTATTTCTATCTGCAGATGTTCATAAGGTCTTTTATTTTCATAAATTAAACCCTAAAAGAATATTTATAAAATCTAAAAGCAGACCAAAAACAAAGATATTTAAAAAAGACCCGATTATAAACCAAACATTGTTAAAAGATTTCGAAGAAGAAACAAATAGCAGTGGTTTACCTAGCTCAATTATTGGCGAAAACAAAAGCCAAAAAGAATATTATTCACCTTCATTAGATATATTAGACTCCTATAAAAACTCAGAGAATGGAACATCTATACAAAAAAATATTGACGAAAATTCTACCTTACTAGAAAAAGTATTTTCTGATTTTAATATCAAAATTGAAGTCATAAATGTTAAATTAGGACCAGTTGTAACTTTGTTTGAAATTCTACCATCTGCCGGAACCAAAATTAATACTATTATTAATTTAGCAGGTGATATTTCTAGGAGTATGGGAGTAGGAGCAGTAAGAATTGCTCAAATATATGGTACACAATACTTAGGAGTTGAGGTGCCTAACGACAATAGGGAAACTGTTACTATCAAAGAATTATTAAGTAATAAAAATTTTAAAAATACCGCGCACAAAATTCCTATATGCATAGGTAAAGATATTTCTGGCAATATTGAAGTAATTGACTTAAGCAAAACACCACATTTGTTAGTGGCTGGAACTACAGGATCAGGTAAATCGGTTTTTATTAATACATTACTGACTAGCATCTTATATAAGTTTTCTCCTAAAGAGCTTAGATTGATTTTGATAGACCCTAAAATGTTGGAGCTAAGTGTATACAATGATATCGCTCATTTATTGACGCCAGTGGTTACGGAGCCCAAAAAGGCGATAATTGCTTTGAAGTGGGTTTGCAAAGAGATGGAGAGAAGGTATTCCTTAATGAATGAAGAGAATACTAGAAGCCTAGAGGGGTATAACCAAAAATCTATTGAAAAACTTCCATATATAATAGTTTTTATAGATGAAATGGCAGACCTCATGATGACAGCAGGTAAGGAAGTTGAACACTATGTTCAAAGACTAGCCCAAATGGCTAGAGCATGTGGGATACACTTGGTAATGGCTACTCAACGCCCAAGTGTCGATATTATTACTGGAAGCATTAAAGCAAACTTTCCTTCAAGGATAAGTTTTCAAGTTGCTAGCAAATATGACAGTAGGACTGTTCTTGGTGAAATTGGAGCAGAACAACTTTTGGGTAATGGTGATATGTTAATGTCAAAAAATGGTGCAAATTTAGTGAGGTACCAGTCAGCTTTTATCACTGACGAAGAAGTAAATAAATTGATAAAGGAGATACAAAAATCCCAAAAAGTGGAATACTTGGAAGAACTGGAAGAAATAATTAAAAACAATGATGAAAATTTTGACTCATTAAGCGATGAAGATGAGGCGTTAATTTCAAAGTCAATTGATTTAATAAAAACTTCCAATAAGGCCTCGACAAGCTATCTACAGAGGAATTTTCAAATTGGTTATAATAAAGCCGCAAGAATTATGGAAGCACTAGAACAAAGGGGCGTCGTATCACAACCCAATCATACTGGCAAAAGAGAGATATTAATCAATTAAAAATTTAATTATTCCATTTTGCGATTGAAAATTTAATTTATACTCAAAATTTTCGTAGAGTAGATTTTTTAAATTTGTTAGATGTGTGTCAAGTTTATTTATGTGAATCTCAACATCATTCGGCCAAATAGTTTCATACACATCACTCTTTTTCATCGGTTTTTCTTTATTCATTAATACCTGTCTTAAAATTAAATTATGCGTATGGCGTAGTTTTATTGATATACCATCTGAGACTATTGTTTCTTGCAATGGAAAATAAAAAAGATTTTTAAAATTTATCTTATTTTTAGATACAACTGAAAAGATATTTCTCCAAAGAATATTAAAAGTAAAAGGTGTTTTAATTGAAACATTTTCATTATTAAAAGAGATAGATAATTGAGTTGGGTTTAATTCGAAATTTATTTGACCATAATTCTGTAAATCGCTATCTATCATGATAGGAAAATTTTTTTGGTGTAAAAGATTATTCAAGCTTTTGAGAAAAAATTTATCGTTTGAGTTAATTAGATACATAATCAATTAATGGTTTAAATTCGAAATATTTTCTATCAAGTGTTTTACTTTGGCAGTCGATAAAATATATACTTAAGTTAATTTCATTGGAATTTATAAAAATTCTTTTAATAAAATTTTCAGAATTTTTTTCTATATTTATATTAAATTGGTTTTTTTTATATACCTTTTTGAAGTTTGGATAATCTTTATATATACCAACAATTAGAGGTACTAAATTATTTTGGTTCTCTAAAAGTTGTGCTTTTGATCTTTGAGAATTATTTATAATGAATAGTTTTTCATTTACATACACTAAGGTGTATAAATCTAATCTGTTGTATTCATACCTTAATTCACCATTGCTGAATAAGAAAACACCCTGCTGTACATCACCATTTTTATAAACCTCCTCGAATTTGCAAGCAATTGATAGTGCAAATGAGCTTTGATAAAAAAATAAGATAAACATTATATATGCCTTATTCATAAAAAAATTTTGGACCCAACCCTTATAAGGTTTGACTCACATAAGAGTGCTTGAGAATAATCTTGGCTCATACCCATACTTAATTTTAAGTTTGAGTTAACATTATTTTTGATTTTTATCATTTCTTCAAAATAATATTTAGGGTTGTTATCATTAGGTGGAATACACATCAAACCAACAATATTTAAATTTAAACTTTTTGAATAATCGTAGATCTCACAAACATTTTCAGGCAAGACTCCAGATTTCTGAACTTCTTTACCAATGTTTACTTGAATAAAAAAATCTTTAGTACGCACTTTACCTGATTTAGTAAAACCATCATAAATAGCCTTTATGATTTTTTTTCTATCTAATGTTTGAATAGTATCAAATATTTTCAATGCCTGAGATGATTTGTTAGATTGTAGTGGTCCGATTAGGTGAAGGTTAATGTCTGGGTATTTATCTCTGATATTCTGATCAAATTTTTTAAATGCCTCTTGAACTCTATTTTCCCCAAACAAACGATAACCCAAATTAAGCATTTCAATTATTGTCTCTTTCGTTTGGTTTTTAGATACAATCAAAAGTTGAGATTTTTTATATTTTTTAACCTCGTCCTCTATTTCAGTTAAATTAGTTCTATTAAATGTCAAATTTGATAGTTAAATTCTTCTAATAGGTCTTTGTCAAGATTGTTTGAGAGCATTTTAATTTCACTACTAGACTCATCTTGACTAAAATCCTCTTCAGTAAAGGTATTTTCATCGACAAATTTTTTTATTAGATCAAAATCAACGTCAATATTCATTCCACTTTGTTTAAGATGGTAAACTATCTCAACTAAAATATCGTTTGTATTTTTCATAAGATCCTCATACCTAATTTGTTTACCCCTAAATGTATTTTTAACATTTTCATCAGACCAAGATTTAGTATTTGCATTCCAATTTTGACTGTTTTCAATTAGAGAATGTGTCATAGGGCTATTATAATTTTCATTTTCAACATCACTTAAACTAAAGTTAATTAATTTGTTGAGGGCATCTTGATTATTGACAGACATGCTTTTATATTTTCTGTAAAGGGATAATGGATTTCGTATAATAGAAAAAAATGTGAGTGAATTGTTAGGGTAAATAAGAAATTTATTATCAGGAGCTTCGTAAAAAGCTGCTTTTGTTGTCATAATAAGATATTGGGATTTGTCATTCAAAAGGAGAATATTTTGTAGTAATCGAGAGTGAGCAATTACTTCATCAAAATTTAATTTTTTTGGGAACTGATTTAAATTAAGAACTGACATATTCTTTGAATAGTAATCTTTATAATTATCTTGAATGAAACTAGTTTTTTGACTAGTTAAATACTCGTTTAGAAATTTATTAATATAAGTGGTGTCTTCAAGATCATAGCTTACAACCCAAACAAACTTTTGATGAAAAAAGTTATTATGACTATTATGAGTTAAGTACTTTTGGCAGACATAGTTGGTCAGACTGTAAAATAAATTGGGGTCAGATATTTTATTTTGTAATAATTCATTAATTTTTTTGTATTGTTTGTTAGAAAAAAAATCATCAATAATTTTGATGTTGTAATTTAATTTAATTTTATTAAATATCATTTTATATATAGTTAGATTATGAATGCAAATTTGTCAAAAATAATTGATCTCTTAAATTCGGGAAATTACCTTAAAGCAGAGAATGAGCTAAGAAAAATTTATTCTTCAAACCCTTATAGCTTTGATCTAAATAAGATGCTAGGCCTTAGTTTTTTGGCACAAAAAAAATATAATTCATCACTAAAATGTTTTGAGCGTTGCTACGCAAAGAAAAAAGACGATTACGAAATAACTCTAAATTTATCATATTTATTCACAAAAATTCAGTTTTATGAACAATCTATTAATTTCTGCAATGAAGCAATTGTAATCAACCCTAATCACCCTAGCGCATATCAAAACTTAGCAACAACATATTTTTTTCTCAATGATTATAAAAAGGCTGAAGACTTTGCATTAAAATCAATTAATCTTAGTGGGGGTTTTGAATCAAGAAACTTTTATGATGCAGCACCAGAGTTGGTCGAGCTTTACGGCAATATCTTATTAGCACAAAAGAAAGCAGAAAAGTTTGTTGATTATGCAAATAAAATATTAGGTTTAACATATAACCAAACGATTTTAATTCAATTACTAAGGGAAAATAAAAGCCATATAACTGATAAACATTTGAGTACAATTAACCAGGTTCTTAACAAGGGTGAGGATTTAAAAAGAAAAGTTGATCGTAATACATATTTGTCTGGAGCTCATTTTTTTCTAGCCGAGTATTATTCGAAATCAGATAAAAAATTATCTGAAGCAAATTATATAAAAGCAAATGCCATAATATCTGATATGCAGCGTGAATCTTTGTATATAAGACAAAAAACTTCAAAAGAAGTTTTCAATTTTTTTAGAGAATTTGATTCAAAAAATATTGAAAATTCTATCGACCCCAGTAAGGGCGAAGGGTTAATTTTTGTTTTAGGAATGCCAAGATCTGGTACAACGTTGACAGAGTCAATTTTAGCATCTGCAGACAATATTGTTGCTGGTGGTGAAAAGTCTTTTTTTTCCTTACAACTTCATAGTATTGCCAAAGATCTATCTAATCCTGAACTTGTTCTTGATATTGATTTCTTTAGTGACCTTGGGGATAGGTATTTGGAAAATATAAGCTTACACAAAGATAAAAAAAAATTTTTTATTGATAAACTTCCTGAAAATTACCTTTTTTACAAATTCATAAAATTAGCATTGCCAGCAGCTAAATTTATAAACTGCTATAGAGAACCTTGGGATAATGCTATTTCTTTGTTCAAACAAAATTACTCTGTTAATGTTTTTTTTGCATCAAGCTTCTTTGGCATTGCTCTTGAATACGCAAATTATGAACAACTAATTAAGTTCTGGAAAGAGCTAGATGGTCCAGCCAGTTTTTTTGATGTTAGATATGAAGAGCTAGCAACTAAAAATGAGGATTTAATCAAGCAACTATGGGATTATTGCGGGATAAAAGGAGAGTTTTCAGAGAAAAAAAGAAAAGATTATGTTGGATATACTGCTAGTTTCCAACAAGTATCAAGAGATATTTATGATACATCAATTAAAAAGGCCGATTTTACTGAATTTAAGGCCAAATTCTTTGAAGATTTAGATAATCAAAGATCTTATTGGGGTAGTTTAACCAATTAAATTTATGTGTTGCAAAAAAGCAACACTTTACCATAAAAACATATTTAAAGCTTAAATTTTGTATTAATTTTATTGGAAATTAATAGGTTTAAGTCAGTTTTTAATTAAAAACATAAACTAACAATCGAAAGGAAAAGTTATTATGAAAAAACTAACTTACTTAATATCCGCTGTAGCAGCATCACTTGCTGGTTCTGCATATGCGGATGTTTCCGTATCGGGTTCTGGTTCTGCTAACTACGTAAGTAAAGCAACATCAGGCGATAAAGGAAACATTCATATTGGTAGTGCTGTGAACTTCGGTTTATCAACAACTACTGCTAACGGTATGACAATCTCAACAGGATTATCAATTACTGTTACTGCTTCTAAAGAAGCTTCTGCTGCTGCTGGCGGTGGTCAATCATTAACATTTGCTACTGGCGGCGCAACAATTAAAGTTGGAGACATGACTCTTAATGATACTCCAGGATCTGTTGGTGGTGTTGTTGGTATGATCGGTGATGCCGGTGGTATCGACAGAGATGTTCAGGTTGGTTTCGGTGATGATGACGGTACTGGTGTTTCTTTATCAACTTCTGTTGGTGGAGCTACTATTGGTGTCGGTTACATCTTTGATACATCTAAGAACAGTGCATCAAGCACAGACTCAGCTTTAGGTATGAGTGCTTTCACAGCATCTCTTCCTTTAGGCCCAATGACTGTTTCAGCAGGTGTTGCTGATCATGACAATGGTGAGACTGCATCAGGTGCGAGTGCTTCTATGGCTATGGGCGGTGGAACACTTACTGTTGGATATTCAACACAAACACTAAACGCAGACAGTGCTACAGGTACAACAACTGGATTTACAGCAGGTTATGGTGTAACAACAGTTGGAACTGCAACTACAACTGCGACAGTAGTTCTTGAGTCAGCTTCTGACTTAAGTACAGCTGGTGATTCTGAAGTAATCGGTGTTACATACAGCATGGCTTTAGATGCAGATACATCTGTTAGTCTTGGTTACCAAAGTGCTAAAGATGCTGATAGTGAATCAGATACAAGATTTGATGCTTCAATCAGTAGATCTTTAGGTGGCGGTGCCTCTGTTTATCTTGATATTAGATCACTTAGCGGTGACGCTGATCAAGATGGAACAGACGTAGGTGTTGGTACATCTGTATCATTCTAATCTAAGTTAAATCTTAATTTTAAAACCAGGAAGTCTTAACAGCTTCCTGGTTTTTTTTATTTCTAGTTGTATAAAATCCCCTTTTAATTATATTTCTATCATAATGTTAAGAGTTTTATTTTCCCTGTTTTTGATAGCTTTTCTTACTGGTTGCGGCGGTGGAAGCAATCACCAAAAAAATATGGAGAAATTAGATAAAGTATACGGTAAATGTGATAATCCTTATAGGCAGTATAGGGAATTAGAATATAAAATTTGTAAAGATCAAGAACGTGCTGCGGGACCTGATGGAGAGATAGGTGAGCCTTTAGATATAAATCAACTTATTTCAGGGATTGGTAAAAATCAGACTGTCATTGCAAATTCTGATACTAACAACCATCTTTGGGATGCCTCTATAAAAGTGCTAAATTCTTACTCCTTTAAGATTATTGATTTTGATGGCGGTTTTATAGAAACAAATTGGATTATAGAAGAAGGAAATCCAAATCAAAGATGTTTGATTAAAACACATATTACCTCTGCTGAACTCGTATCAAATGGTGTAACTAACAAAATTTTATGTGAATTAAAAAAAGATAATGCTTGGTATACTTCTGATGAAAATTTTGGAGAAGCAGAAAAAGATTTAACGCTTGTTATTTTGAAAGAGGCCTCAAATCTCTCCTCACAAAAATCAAATTAACTATTTAGTTTAGATGTCCAAAAAATATATTTTAGAAATGTTTCCATACCCATCTGGGAATATACATATGGGTCATGTAAGAAACTATGTTATTGGTGATATATCAGCTCGTTATCATAAATTAAAGGGTGATGAGGTAATTCATCCAATGGGTTGGGATGCCTTCGGATTACCAGCAGAAAATGCAGCAATACAATTTGATACCCACCCGAGAGATTGGACCCTTTCTAATATTGAAAATATGAAGAACCAGTTAAAAAAACTTGATTTAGATCTAGATTGGAGTCGAGAACTGGCAACATGCAACGAAGATTATTATCGATATCAACAGGAACTTTTTATTGACCTTTATAATGCAGGACTAGCATATAAAAAAGATGCTTTAGTAAACTGGGATCCCGTTGACCAAACTGTTTTGGCAAATGAACAAGTAATAGATGGAAAAGGTTGGAGAACAGGGGCAGCTGTAGAAAAAAAAATTTTATCACAGTGGTTCTTTAAAATTACAAATTATGCTGAGGAATTACTTAACGATCTAGATAGTTTAGATTTATGGCCTGAAAAAGTTAAAATAATGCAGCGTAATTGGATTGGAAAATCTAAAGGTGCAGATATTAAATTTAAAATATCTGGTAGTGAGGAAACACTAAATATTTTTACAACAAGGCCAGATACGATTTATGGGGCTACATTTATTGCTGTCTCTATAAACCATCAAATTGTTAAACAACAACTTAGCGATAAGAAAATTCAAGAGATAAAAATACAATTTGACAATATTAGGGATGAAAAGGAAAAAATTGGAATAATTTTAAATATGTCATGTAAACATCCTTTACTTGACAGAGATATCCCTGTGTATATTGCAAACTTTGTTTTAGATACTTATGGTGAAGGTGCAATTTTTGGCTGTCCTGCTCATGATGAAAGAGATTATGAATTTGCCATAAAATATGAATTGCCAGTTATTAAAGTAATTGACTGCCCAGATGAGAGCTTACCTTACACGGGAGATGGCTTTATTGTCAACTCCCCCTTACTTAATGGTCTATCTAAAAATGAGGGCATTAATAAAATTATTAAACATTTTGAAGAAAACAAAGAGGGCAAGGAATCTATAAATTACAAATTGAGAGATTGGGGCGTTTCGCGTCAAAGATATTGGGGTTGTCCGATACCAGTGATTTATTATGAAGATGGCTCATATAGAGTTCTAGACAAAAAAGAGCTTCCTGTCGTGCTTCCCTACAATGTAGACCTCAAAGTGAAAGGAAATGCCCTTCTTAGCCAAGAAAAATGGAGAAAGGTTATTTGTCCAAAAAAAAATAAAGTTGCTTATAGAGAAACAGACACACTCGATACTTTTGTAGACTCTTCATGGTACTTCATTAGGTTTTTAGATAATAAATTAGATAAGCCCTTTGACAAAAACCATGCAAATAAATTTTTACCAGTAGATAAGTATATAGGGGGTATTGAGCATGCAATACTTCATCTTCTATATTCTAGATTTTTTATGAAAGCATTAAGAGACATTTATTCATTAGAAATTGGTGAGCCATTTAAACAGCTTTTTACCCAGGGAATGATTACTCATAAAACATATAAAAACCAAAATGATGAATGGATCATGCCAAAGGATGTCGCAATTAAGGATGGTAAATTGTTAGATATAAGGACACAAAGTCAAGTTATAGAAGGACCCTCTGAAAAAATGTCAAAATCAAAAAAAAATGTTATCGAGCCAAATGAGATACTGGAAAACTATGGGATAGATGCCACTAGGATATTTATGATATCTGACTCACCACCAGATAGAGAATTAGAATGGACAGATGAAGGAATACAGAGCTCTAAAAATTTAATAAATAGGATAGAAAGGTATTTTCAAAAAGATCAAAGTAAATTTGAAAAACTCTTGATAGAAAAAAAAATAGAGAAATATATTTTTGAGATGGAGAATAATATTTTAGATTTCTCACTAAATAAGTGTATTGCTAATATCTACTCATTATTAAATTATTTGGAAAAATCTAAAGTATACTTAGGAAATAACATTTTAAGTCATAAGATACTTTTGTGTCTATTCCCTATTATACCAAGATTGTCATCTAAAATTTATTTAAATCTATTTAATAAGGTATTAGCAAGCACTAGTTGGCCAGCCATCAATAAAAACCTTCTTATAGAAAATAATTTAGAATTACCAATACAAGTGAAAGGTAAATTAGTAACTACCATCTCTACTCAGAAAGGCTATAATCAAGAGGAGGTTCTTAATTTAGTTTATAAATTAAATAAAATTAAAAATAAAATAGAAGATAAAAAAATAATTAAAATTATCAATGTGCAAGATAAAATTATTAATATCATTACTGATTAGTTTATTGCTTTTATCATGTAGTGTTAAAAATGACGAAAACAATAGGTTTGACTTGTCTCTGGGCTACGTAGGTGGAGGATATGAAGGATTAATTTTATCTAATATTTTAGAGGGTTATTTAAGAAGCAAGAGTATATATGACAAAGGATCAATCTATATAATTAAGCCTAAAATAAAGCACTCTAAAAGTCTTTTCATTACAAACATAGATAACACTTCTGATAGAGAGAATGTGACAACTAGCATAAATTTAGTGATATTTAATAATGATATTGGTTGTAACATTTTTAGTTTCGCTGATGAAATTTCTCAGTTTTATATTTATTCGTCTGGAGAGAAGTTTATTAGCAACACAAAGGCTCTAGAGAAAATTAAATATAACAATACTGAAGAACTGGTAAAAAAGTTTATGAATAAAATAAGGCATATTGATAAAAACTGTGAAGAATAATATTAGAGAGATAAGTGCCTTTTTAAGTGAAAATAAAGAAAAAATACTAATTTTAAATCAAGTTAGAGATGAAATAGGAGCATTCTACCTATACGTAATTAAATATTTTTCAAAGTCTTATGATATTAACTTAAGTTTGGAGCATGAAATAATAAATAAAAATGAAACTAATGATTTATTCGAAAAAAATTTAATTAAGGTATTTACATTAACATCCAAGATAAAAATAGAAAGTGTGATTGAAAGTAATAATAATTCTATAATATTTACGGACTATAAAAATTATAAAAAATATCAATCAAGACATAAATATATTAATGGGTATGATTATATTTTGGACATAGAATATTTTGTTAAAGATATATTAAACATTCATGATACGAATTTAATTAATAGTATTAAACAAAATCCTCAGTTTATATATTCTGAGACCTCTAAATATTTAGTAAACAATAAAGGTTATTTAAGTGATAAGTCCTCTCATCAAATAACTAATTCTATTCTTGAAATAAGAAAATTTATTTTTAATTCAAAAAATAAAACGGACATAAAAAAGATTTTTTTAAAAATAAAAGAAGAGGCACATTACAAAAAATTTAATTTTTTAACTTATTAATTAAGAAATTATATTGCTCTAAGTTTTCATAAAATATCTTTATATTTCCCTGTCCCTTTTTGTTATAGG
>MDTG01271865.1_pt1 | contig 15010 bp, 2 predicted proteins | sample 811421 | NCBI WGS metagenome assembly MDTG01 (sample SAMN05326645, study PRJNA326480) | marine metagenome | isolation source: seawater | place: Pacific Ocean: South East | collected 2011
ACAAAATGCTAATGAAAGAAGCGAAGAGTATATTTGATTCATGCGAATACAAAAAAGCACACCAGTTGTTAACCCGCGCAGTAGTACTGTGCAAAGAAATGCTTTCTGCTGAGTTTGTAAAGACCCCTTACGTTAGAGGTATGCCAGAGCTACAGAAGGAGCACGCTCTAGCTTTGCTGCTGCGTACAAAGGCGACTTATTGTTACAATATGCATATGATGAAAACAACTCCTAGTGTAGCTCTGATGGCTTATAAACTAGCAGAACTTTCGAACGCAGTTTGGCGAAGAGGTGCGAACCCTAATTATGCAAATAAACTCAAGGCACACTATCATTTTGCGGTCGCAAGTACGTCGGAAGATCCGCAGGAAACTCTTAATCACAGCACTCTCGCGGTTTCTCTTCACAATGATGCAAACTTTGCAGAACTGCACTCTTCAATTATGGAAAAAAATGAGCAAATTCATTTTCTAACTGCGGAAGATATTGAAGTACCATTGTACACTGTTGAGCAAGGTTACGCAAAATGTTGACACGGTATAACCCTGACTTGAGCGTACGCTAAATGGAAAGAAAAAGGAAACGATCAGACTCCGTGTTGAGGCATGCAAAAAGGTTTAAGAACCGGTTTGGCAAGCTTGATAAGCGTCTAGAAGCGTTAAATGCACTTGTTGGAATGGACGAAGTTAAGAAACACGTGTTAGGACAACTAAAATTCCTCTTGTGTAATGACGGGAAAACCGATGATCACTTTCTCAACTGTTGTATTACTGGACCTCCCGGATGTGGCAAAACAACCTTAGCTAAAGTATTGTTTCAACTATGGAGCTCTTTAAGCGTATTTTCAGAAGGCGCGGGCTTTAACATATTAAGCAGATCGCATTTGTGCGCAAATTATATGGGCCAAACTGCTGGAAAAACTCGCAAAGCTTTACATAGGCACAAAGGTGGATGTATTTTTATTGACGAGTGTTACAGCCTAATCAATTCAGACAACGATTCTTATGGATTAGAGGCCCTGACTGAATTAAATGTTTTTATGTCCGAAAATACAGACACAGTTGTAATTGTGGCAGGATATAAAGAAGAAATGGAAAAATTGTTTGAGGTACAACCTGGGTTGAAACGGAGGTTTGCTTGGAATTTTAATATTGAAAAATACACGCCTGAGCAGATCTTTGACATTTTTAAGATACAATTAGCAAAACACGGCTGGACGGTAGAAAAAAAAGCGTTGGAACTTTTTAAAAAAAAAGAATTTAATTTTGCAGGAGGTGACACGATGAACATAGCCTTAAAAGCAAAGATTCAGTATAGTGAACGAAACTGGATGACGGGTGGTGATAAAAAGTTGCTTTTCGAAGATGTTGAAAAAGCTATGGAATTACACTTTGCAGACAGTAATGATAAAATAAAACTTAACATGTATATTTAATTTTTTTTTCCACCGTGTGTTTTTGGAAGCCAATTCTCTACAAGTTCTTGCGCAATCGGTGTCAGATCATGACAAGGTAGATGAAATTGACTAAGAAACTGTTTCATAAGTGTCACGACACAACCGTCAAGTTGCACCCATTGTTTATAACGTAGAATTAAATCTTCTACGCTTCTTACTCCCGCGTTTACAAAAGCTTCCTCGCACGCCGCGCCCACCCATTTAATATTTTGAAGTGGCGTTAAGTACTTGGGGTACATGTACAGCCCTGTGGGTGGAACGTGATCAAGTATCTCCTTTAGCCCGATAGCATCTTTTAAAGCAGTGTGAGTGGGATTAAACACTTTGCCGGTTACTGTGAGGTAAACATCCGGTAATCTATAAGATATGCACGTCAGCTGGCTTCGAAGGAAAAGGAGCGAGTCATAGAAGTACCAGCATGGAAGCAGGACGTTGTGTTTAAGACATTCGCACTCCAGTACTGGCTTGTCAGAACGGAAAGAATTGTGGCTGATGATAACCGCTTGTGGTCCAACCCAATCAACAAACTTTTGAAATGCTGAAGAAAAATCCTCGGCATTGTGTTCACGAAGGTACTCTTCCGTAACTTCAACGCACCCCGGATGAGTTTCGTGTTCCGTGCTTACATTAATGTAAACTTCAAAAGTATTGCCGTTTGGCTTTACAGCGCCTATATGCCATATCTCACAAGCCTCTGGGCCATTTTGAATATTTCCGACGAACTCGTAGTCTGTATATACGTGATTAAATTGCACCAGCTGGTGCGCCATTTATGTAATTCGCCGAACCTAAATACGTGTTAGTTGAATACTACTAGTCGCAGCTGCCTGATCAAATGCCGCAGATCCCGAAGATCCATCTTTGCATGGGATGCTTGCACATTCATCATCTCTAATCTGCATATTCAAAGGAACGCACCACTGCCATGATACGTCTATAATAACCGTCATCCAAGATCCTGAATTATCATTCCATCTATTTCTCATCACTTCATTACAAGTACCGTAACCTGCCCTGGACAACCAGCAGAACCGTCTTGCAAAAATCCATTTAGCCTGTCTGTTATTGGTAGCAGAAGTGGCATAACAATCGAACAAGTCCCCAAAGTAATTTGAAAAAGCCAAACCTCTATAGGTATCATCCGCATATGCTGCAGGATCTAATATTGAGTCGCATGCTGTCCCCCTGAACGTAGGATCTCTTAGTAGCGCAGGCCTTATGTAACTGTATGAGTTTCCTCCCATATTAACTGCCCCTGGCATAGCAGGACAATCGGTGCAACTGCCCTTCCCCATTTGTTCTTGATATTTTCCTGCAGGGCAAAGAGTACATGATGAAGCACTGCCTTCAGAATATTTACCAGTTGCACACGATACACAGGAAGTCTTGCCACTTTGACCTTGATATTTTCCAGAGTCACAGCCTTTACATGATGCAAGCCCTTCTAAGTCGCTATAATACCCTGGATTGCAAGTGTCACACGAAGTTTGTCCTCTATCGGGTTGTGCTTTCCCTGTTCCGCATTTTTTACAGTATGGAACACCTATTGTATTTGAAAACTCCCCAGCAAAACATTTTTTGCATGATGTTTGACCCTTTTGGTTCTGAAATTTTCCTACTCCACACAGTTTGCATTGTTGCTCTGAAACTAATGCATTTTCGTCGCCGTATTTTCCTTCTGTACAACCCTTACAAACTCCCTGTCCTTGTTCGTCTTCGTATCTTCCGGTATCGCATTCGTCACATGTCGCGGAAGCTGCAAAACCGCTTGTGTCATATCCTACAGGACATTTATTACAAAGTAAGCCTTCTGCATTATCAGTATCAAAAAATCCGGCTGGACAAGCTTTACAAAGACCTTGGCCTTGCAGCAGATTAAACCGACCGATCGGGCAAATTTCACAAGCGTTGTCCACAGCAGTCGCGAATTGACCTACATCGCACATTTGACATATTTCACCAACAAGCACTCTGCCAGATGGACACCTTTCACAAATAGAAGAACCCATCTCTGAAAATTGACCTTGAGGGCACTTTGTACACTCCGACGTGCAATGCCCACTGCTTTTAAAAGTATTCTCTGGACAAGAAAATGCCTCACCTTGGTGAATATAGTAACCTGAGCACCTACACTGCTTCGTGTTGCTCACCTGAGGGTCCCTCCGAGCTAGTGATCGCTCAACTGATGAAAAAGCACCACTGTATCTGTATACTTTATATTGTGCAAATGTAGAATCGAACTTTAAAACGCAATCGTCAAACAATGTTGTTGAGCAATAGCAATTAAACGTGCTTTCATCAACATCTCCTCTTGAAAGTATCCAATCTTCGTTACCAATCATAAGCTCTTTTCTACACTCTTGCATACAGTAATGAGGGTTGGCGTGCGCATGTGTTGAGGTTACGTTATATTTTAATGTTTCGCCAAGATCACAGTAGCGATTTATTTCGTTGTTTTGGAGTTGCTTCATTGCCCGGACGCCTCCAGTATTAGTAGTGAATGCACCATTTTTCAAAACCTTATATGTTGGAACTAAGAATTGTGAATCAGCAACACCAGATGCCTCAAAACCTGAAGCTGCGCTAGGTACAAAACCGGCGCTTGAAGATGTCGTCCCACATAAAAATTTTGGAGTTCTAGGATCCATTCGGTTGTCTGCCCACCCAAGTGCTCCATCATTTGTTATATCATTATAGTAGCAGAAATTATCGTAAATGTTTCCTCTTGGAGTTGCCCACCCGAAAATCGCTGGCAACGTCGGAGATTGTTCAAAGCTTGCAGCTGCACACTCCTCTGCACTACCGTATGGTTGCGGACTTCCAGCATTGCCAAACGAATCATAAGTTTCCACACACATTGCATCGCTAATCTTTTTCACCTGCCATTCTTCTGGATAAATGTTATTGTAAAATGTCTGATCATAAATAAAACCAAAACAATCGAGACCATTACTAGCACCACCTAATGCGTCGACTCCAGCACCACCACCTCCCCATGTAACCTCCACACAACCCCTTATGTTATTACATTCAGTCTTGCAAGCAGATAAACTACCCGCAGATCCTAAATGTCGATACTGTTTGTAATGCGTACTCTGCAACATCCAGTCTGCGTCATATGTGCGATCAGAAGGCATGTCTATGTAATTTGTTGTATCTTGATACAATTTTTCGGCATCATAAAGAGGACATTCACATTCACCTGTATCTACAATTGACCCAATATGGAGATATGACTCAATATTACAAACTATAGGATTAGCAGGTCTTACATCATATTCAGGAGATCCCGCAAATGGTTCAGTATACAATCCTGTTTCCATTTCCATTAAAAATCCATCAACTTCGTCACAAGAGTCTCCAAACGGTTTTGCAACATCATAAACTTGGAAGTTCGGGTTATTGTTCTGCAGTTTGCAGTAATTCAAGTCACCTGCAGCGTTGATAGCACAAAAACAAGCTTGATTGTCTTGTTGTATCATAAAGGCCTTCATCTCTGCATTGGTGCGTAAACATCTACTTCGGCACTCCAGTTCTTTATTCTCATTGTAAAGAGGATCTGATATTGTAAATGGGAGACCTTCTGATTCGTAGACAGTACATTCTCCTTTCACATTTCTCTTTGTGTAAAGCGTGCACACATGTTCAGGGTCGTGCTCTATGCACCGGCACTCTAACGTCTCGGTGTAAAGTGTTTTACTAACCCCACAAACTTTTTGCTCCTCAAGACCAGGGTCGTAACAAAAGTCATCGTCATCAGATACAGATCCTATGTCAGTGTTGTCGCATCCAGGAACAGGTTGCAAGCCTTGGCCAGAACTTCTTTCGAAACACTTTAAATCACCAGCACAATCAGCATCATTATCACAATCTCCTTGGCAGCGGTTTAGTGGTGTCGCTGGAGATCCCCCAAGAAATTCAATCGGTGGAAACCCATAGTATTGATCTTGAACATTTTTCGGTTCTAGACAACCATGAACACCGTTACTCTCTAGAGGATCAGGAGTCTCTCTCGTCTGGCATGTCGAATCTCCTTCGCACTGTGCGTCAATTGTGCAAGCACCCCAGCATCTTGGAATTTTATCTGCACCAGGTTGACCTGCATAAACCATTTCTATTGTTGCGTATGATGGCACATAAGCAAAGCTATTTATTTGTGTATGCTGTTGTTTTTGTTCGGAGCAATAGGCATAACACATTTGAAAATCAAGTCCTGATAAGGTTTGAGATGCTGGCACTGATTTTACGGACAAAGATTGTGGAGTGATGGAATAAGGAATACCTATTTCGTTTTTCACGCCATTGCCCGTTTCATCTCTGCCGTCAAGGCCCTGTTGATCCACGTGTTTAAGTATTTCATTCTGTGTCTGAACACAATCCAAGTTCTGAGTTTCTTTTGGATACACAATATCGTAAACATCACCGACCAAAGAAGTTTCTTGCGTGTCCAGAGAAGCTGCACCACCAGTGGGGAATATACTGGATGACAAAACAGTAAATTTACTTAATGATGGAATTGTCTCTGAGCCACAGTCTGTAGTGTCCTTAAAACAACGACACGCGTTGAATTCCGGACTCCCGCCAGTGCCTGCACTTGGAGAAGCAAAATTCGGGTCATAGTTGAAAAACTTAAAGCCACCGTGGTAGCACGCTCTTTTGCAGCCTTCTTTAATGTCAGCATTGTTGTGATTACTACACAGATTTGCCGCGTTACTTTGGTCTATGTCCACATCCACAACCCAGTTCCCGTTCTCATTTCTCTTCACTAAATCTACACTGTCCAAGCACTGGCATAAGTTGTATGTTGTATCAGAATCAGTAAAGTCGTTCCATATCCAAAATGTATCAAACCCTTCGTGGGCACATCTGTTCGAGCACTCGAGCTTGGAATCAATGTTGTAAAACGAATGGTCTGCTTCAAGGCGAAGACCATAAGTTATACCGTCGTTAGTTATTGTTTGTCCAGTAGGTGGTGTTCCTCCTCTTTTGTAGTTACCAACTACGCAGTTCACGACTGTTGGCTCTCCTGTAATAAAATCAAGCATAGAAACAAAACTTCCTTTGTTACTATTTCCAGTTAAACTTCCATCACAACTGGTCGCGTCAATTACGTCGTTCGTAGAAGGTCTTGCCGTAAGGCTAAGTCTTTGAGTAGACCATCCTAAAGGTGGCTCTAAATATTTCTTATCGAATACGTAAGACTGCTGATTAACGCACACGCACTTAAACATATAAGGAAGATCGTTTGAATCGCCTACAACGCCTGTGTCGTCAAAATTTGCACCCTTATTGACTGTGTAAAGCGCAAAAGATTTCGATGGTTTACCATCAATAAAAGCCGATGTCGTGCAATGGTCAAGACATCTCATTTTTGCATTGTGATCAGAAAAATATGCGACAGTTGCGTCTGCAAAAATAAACAATGGTAATACACTTTGCATCGCTTCTTGGGGTGTCGAAGGTGACGCCCAGTTATTGAAAGACGTCGTGTACTTAAACACTGGTTTGTACAAAGAGACCTCTCTTTCGTTGACACACGCTGTTGATGCTAGAACTTCGTGATCTGATGTTGTTACAACGTAATTGTGTTGCCTTAAAGACTTCGCCACCACCGTATCCTCTCCAGGACTTTGCATTGCGCGGGTATCAGCTGGTTTACAGACTTGATTAAGAGCATCTGTGTAAAATACATTATTCGGAATTTCTACGAAATCTTGTAATGGAGAAAAACTTGAATAACGAACCTGATCCCAGTGCATACCCATTGCGCAACAACCTCTTGGATTTTGCTTCAAATTTTCAATATTATTTGTGTCACAATCACATATCGTTCCGTCTGTTTCCGCTCCACCCAAAATACACATCATTCTAGGCGTCTCGCACAATGGTCCACTAAATCCAAATTTGCAATTGCAGTCGTTTATATAATTATCTAGAATAAAGTCACCAGGTTTACAGACCCTGTTTCCGTCTTTACGACAGACGAAGTTTTCATACACTAGTGTTGGTTCTTGTAAAGTGAATGGAGTTGGGAACGTATTTGGAAAATCCATCTCAGGGAGATGAAGTGTTGAAAAACACTGTGGAACAATCGAGGCCGATGAAAAACCCCTCCCACATCGACATTCGGCATTCTCTGTATGCTTAAAGACATTAAAGAACGTGAAATCAAAGCGTCTGTAAGCTGGATTTGCAACTGTACAGTCACTTGAATATCCTTCACAGTAGCACTGTGCATTTGTCTCCTGATATGCAAAACCAACCGAGTCAGTAGCACCATTTCGGTACAGTTGACATTTGCGAGCACACATTTCTAACCTCTCCTGTGGATTTTGACCCGGATTCGTGTCCACTGTAGCAACGTCATTTGAGTAAACCAAGTAATTATTTAAAAGACAGAGACCGCTATCATCATTTTCCGTGTAAGGTAAAACAATTTCAAAGTGTCTCCAGTCTGCGTCTAATATTATAGGACCTTCTGTTTCACAGTAGCATTCCCCTTCACTACTTACTGAGAATCCCATGACACTGTACTTGTCAAAACTATCTTGACCATTAATTGCAACGTTCCTGTTCATACAGGCAAAACCACATTTTTGAGTTTTTTCCTCAAATGTTCCTGTCTGATCATGAAACATTTTTACTGGGCTTTGAATTTTTCCATTCGCTACAAACTTGTAGTGGCTAAAGCAAGCAGCGGCACACTTAAATTGCTGGCCACTTCCGTCAATAACTAAGTCACCTGAGGCAGATACCCTATTGATTATTTCTGTGTTCGTATCAGTGTCGAAAAAAGCACAATCGTCATCAGTAAGTGAAAATTCTGCATTTTCAGTAACAATCTTGGCGTCTAATTCAGTAAGATCTCCATCCTTTGAAAAATCGCACTCGCTTTCATCAACTGGAATTAAACCTTCTGGGCAATCAGTCTCGTTACCTTCAAAAATTCCTATCGGATCAACATACAGCGGAACTCCAAAACTTTCTGCGTGAAGCATAATGTCTCCAGCACTGTTCCGTGGAGCGATAGAAAAGTTTGTATCGTTCCCTGGGTTGCCGCAGAAACAATTGGCTGAAACAGGTATATCTATGCCTAGACCATCAGTCGAGCCCCAACTGCACGTTCCACGCCCATTACAAGGCTTATGATCGACCATCCCGGGACAACTTGTAATGGCGTCCTCTCCTAAATATCCAAGCGCCGGAGTACGGCAATTATAACCGGTCCAATAACCAGCAGCCAGTGAAAAGGAACACACGCATTCTGCACAAATAACGGTGTAAGCAGTTTCTAAAGTCCCTGTTTGGAGTGCGCAGTCGAGATAAACATCCGGAGTTGAAGTTTCTATTAAAGGATGCACGGCTTGTTCTCGCTTGACCGAAATTGAATCAGCACACGGCATATAAGGATAAGGATCATCAGTACCGAACGGTTTCCTGTACGCTTCTCCTTTCACATAAAAATCATCGATAGTAGCGTTCCTTGATTCTTCAGCTGCACATTCCTCAATAATTAGTTTACCAGACATTTCTGGATTTTCCGTACAAAAATATGTATACGTTCCATGATGTGCTGACAAAACTACTGAACCGACTGAACTCATATTGTTAATAATAAAATTACCACTACTATCAATAATGGAAAGAGGATTACCCTCAAATGTCTTCATCAACGTGCTCAACCTACAAACTCTTATTTCAGGATCGTTCAAAATGTCTCCATCAACACCGTCTGTGCTAATAGTTACGATGTAATCAGAACTTGTAAATGCATTGAATGCAACAATTGTGTCCACATTTGTCCTGTAAGTATTTACAAGAAGATCAGGCCCTTCCTGGAACATATAGTAGATAATGTTACCAGTCTTAATAACTGTGTCTCTTGAAAGAGGAATAATTTCAGGTATACTTCGGTTGCAATCCAGAGATTGAATTGTCTCTAACATGTCTGGACGAACTGGCGTGTGAATGACGTTGCAAACGCCGTGCCCAGAGCAAGTCAAATCTGAAGTTTCTTGTTCACAAGGCAGATGGCATTTATAACCAACATAACCTTGGTCGCAGGCACATCTGCCATCAGATTCGCAACGCCCATGACCACTACATACTGAGGACATGCTCTTTAAGTCATAACCGGGGCACATTATCTCACAAGCCTTGCCTCTGAAAGGAGTTTGAGTTAGCGTGGGAAGCTCGAACGAGAGCCCTACACCCGTGTCTTTCAACTCTATATTTTCGGCGTAATCGCAGGCACACGTGCCTCCAGTTAAGAACCCATGACCGCTGCATGGAATTTGAGAATTCACACCAGTACCAACCCCAGGAGCAAGGTTGTGACAGTCGCCAACCCTGTACGATCCACCGCGAGCAAAATGTTTCAGCGCACGTATCCATTGACAGTCAACTCTGTCAAGATGATCAAGATCCGTAAAGCATTCTATGTTAGGATCTACGTTATCCCATCTTGTAAAAAACTCGTTTCGATCTAATTGTGTAGTTTCCATTTGGGTAATGTAAGCAAAAGTAGTATACTCATCAGCCCCCACTGGGTCAAAACAAGCTGATGTACATTTGCACTCGTCTCTTTTGACAGAGAAGTAACTTTTAGATCTGCACAGTCTTTGACAATGATCTATAACCTCGCTCAAAAGCATGTTCTCATAATCCCCAGGAATATCCTCAACATCTTCACAGTATCCCGTAAAGTTAGACAAGACATACGCAGACTCGTTTCCTGTAAATGAGTAATCCCTGAAATACTGTGTCCAGCCTATGCTTATCTCGCTACATTGACTAATAGGTGAATAGATGCATCCGCGTGTAACACCGTTTTCATTAAAGAATGAAGTTTCAACATCAAATATTTCTCCGCCTCCGCAGATAGCACACTGCTCTGTCGAATTAAATACCACAACCGTCTCGTTTGAAAAACATATGCAATTTTCTCCGTCATTACACTGGTCTGCTTCGTGTTTACATAAACGGTCACACCCTGCAATTCCTCTTAATTCTGCAAAAAAAGTTTTAGCGGTCTCACACTCTGGTCCACCAACCGATGAAAAACCAACGTCACATGTTTCTCCATCTTCAATGACCACATACTTGGAATCAATCTTTGTAATATAGTTCGCTACAGAGAGCGTCGGAAACCAAGGCACGACCTCAATAGATTGATCCATTAATTCAAGGCTTATCGCGTTTGCGCAGAAGCAAGGGCGCCCGGGAGTACACACGTCTACTCCGTTTCCTGTAGGTGTGTAGTAAGCATATCCGGTTACAGTGTGAGTGCATCCTCTGCGCTGATCACTTACAAACGTGGCAACGTCTCCCCATCCCCCGGCGCCAACAGGATGCATGCCATTAGCCCTTAATCCTAAGGAAACTACTGCTAAATCACACTCGTACTGGTTTTCAATTGGAATAAGACCATTCACTGCACAGACTTCACCAACATCGTTTGTATCATCCCAAATAATCGTAAACAATTCGCTTGGATAAGATTGCTTGCGGCAAAATACATCACCTGAAAAGCCTCCTGGAAGCGTACCCTCATTAAAAGCCCATTTGGTGTACATGAGTGTTGTAGTACCACTAGAACGAAGGCAGCCATTATATGCGTTCTCAGAATACGAAATCGCACCATCTTGAGAAAATATCATAGACGCAGCTTCGCATTCCTGCCATGTTTTTATAGCGTAAAGGCCGCTCTCTGCACATGTTTTACCAGCTTGAGCCTTCTCGTACAACGTAGTACGTTGGCAAATACATGTTTGTGTTGAGCAATCAGAGCTTCCGTCACCAAAATATGCTCTCACATTATGTGAACATCCAAGTGGCGCTGGTTCAAAGTGTGGATTATCTCCAAAGTAAAGGTAAGGAAGATTCCCAACATCAAGACCAAGTTCACTTATAGCTTGAAAGCAACGACTTCTAGAAGCAAGAGTTATGTAGCCGTTACTCTCGCATGTTCCTGTGTTAACCTGAACATATGGCGCAGTGTACTCGCCATCTCCTTCTAAGCAAATACATTCTTCACATTCTGATTCTTGGTTAAGGTTGGTAAACTTATTCATACTACAACCTCTTGGTGTAATCTCAACGGGGCTGTCCCACGTCTCATAAGTGTCGTCTTCAGATTTGTAAACTAAATAGTGACTATTGGATGGTGTCGTACTATCTGGATCATCAGTACAAGTGCAAGTCACAGTAGTATCATCATTCATAAAATATCGGAACCCTGAGTTTGCGACACAGTACGTTCCGCATGGACCGACAGGCCAGGTAGGTCTAATCCAATTCAGGTCAAAACCGTTAAAGTTTTGTAAATTTAGACTATTCATAACCTGTTCGTTTAAAACGGTAGAATCGTAATTGTGATAAACATATAACTCGTCAGTCTGTCCAATCGCGCCTTCCTTGAAAACTATACACTCCGGGAAATAATCTCCGTTCAAGTCTCCAAATGATCTGAAACCATCTTTAACGTACAAAACTTCGTTTTCTGCCTGGGGAACAGCCTCGTAAGCATAGTTGTTTGTAATTGATCCAGCACGCCACATGTCCACGCTGTTTCCGTTTGGATATGTAAACAATTCAGGTTTCGAGTCAGAATCTATGTCTAAAAGACTGTAAACGTAATCATCCACTGCGTCAAATGGATTAGCTGCTCCGGTTTGTTCAGTAAATGCTGGGCTGCCGATAGAACCAGTGTTTCTCCAATATTTTACTGTTCCTACGCCATTTCCACCACCTGACATTCCAATAACTAGATCAACTAATCCATCAGTATCCACGTCAAAAAACATTGGAGTCAAAGTTTCAAAACCCGGATTAGGATATGCAATATTGTAAAATGGATTGTTGGCGGCACCTGATTGGAAAACAAAATTAGGTTGCTCAGGTGACCCATCATTTCGATAGTAGTCTTTCATGTTAGTTCCGGTTGCAAGCAAATTAAATGATGACGCTGAGTTAGCAAAAACGTACTCAACATCTGTGTAACGTGCAAAAACTGCGTCTAAGTCTCCGTCTTGGTCAACATCTGCGAATGCGAGATAGCAAGGCGACCAATACCAACAGCAAACGTTTCCTGCTATGCATTGGCCGTTTGGAGTACAGCCTGGGTTAGGGCCACCACTGCTCAAAGTACTACACCCGATCCCATCCAATGGATTGTCAACCCCAGTTGTTAATACCCAATTCCCTTCTGTCGGTGTGCCAATATTCTTGTAAAACAATGTATCTCCATCGTAATAATTATTGGTTGATGAACGCGACACGAAAATGTCATTATCGCCATCGTTGTCAATATCGACTACAACCGGATGAGCTTTCTGCCCATCGTAGCTACCTACGTTAAGAGAATCCAACAGACCGATGTCGAGAACATTATTAGGAGGATTTAAAGTTGATGAAGGCCCTGTAGTCGGAACATCAACATTACGTCCTACGAAAGAGACCATGTTAATAGTACATGTTTCGTGCAAAAAGATGTTTCCTGAATTACTCCCCGCACATCCGCAATCTAACGTTTGTGTTAGTGCCCATGAGTCAACAGCAGCACTTGCATCTAACATATTCATTTCAAAACATTGTGACATCATATGGCAGTGCGTCGCGTCTTGGTGCAAAAAATTACAGTTCAGATCTCGAGAACACGCAGTTTTGCATTCGTCCAAATCAGTTGTCTCAATTTTATAAAGCACATCTCTTAAAATGCACTTCAAAGGAATGGCTCCAAACGATTCCGTTATTCTTTGATCAGTCCATTCGTCATTGTACCTAATAGTAAAAGCTTGACACTTCTTCGCGCAGTCTAACACGGAAGCAACTGGTTCAAAAGGGAGTAGAGTTTCGCATCTGCCAAATTTTCGACCATCAAGAATATTTGTAGGGCTTCCACCAAATTCTATTGCGCCTCGTTTACATGTTTCTTCGTCCATAATTGTTTGGTGTCCATAATGTTCACATGTCTTATCTGTAATGGTTACAAAATGATCAACCGCTTCAAATTTGTTGTTTATTCTGAACACCGTGTCATGAGGAAGAAATGGCGAGGTTGTTGAAACTTCCGTTGTTGCGTCATTGCCGCAGCAGTTGCAGTAAAAACCAAGAGTTGAATGTGGCCCGCTTGTCGTAAATGCATTATATCCTTCATTCTCACAAAATTCTCTACACTCGTGAAGATCTTTACTGCCCTCACTTTGGGTTACAAGCGAAGTATCAGTGCATTGTATGCCATGTCCTAGAAGAGTGATGTCGCAATCATCAGGCTCCCACATAAAAGAAATAGCCCCAACCTGAGCAGTTCTTAAAGCGCATAGCATAGGGTCGCAATAACACCGTAACTCTGATCCATCGTGTTCTATATGAAACGCCGAACCACAAGCTTCTGAGCACTGTATAGCATTCATATCATCGTCAGAGTAAAGTGTAGCATAAGTGCATTTTGCGTCACGTTCCAAAATACTGTAGTGACACGCATAGCGTTTCTTCGTGAAATTTGTTTGCATAAAATTGTAAAATGTTACCTGATGATTATCGTCCATGCAGCCGGTTTTTTCTTCGCTGTACTCTATATTTGCAGCAGTCGCCAAAGGTCTCACTCTTATTGAATGATGCATAAAATTGTTTGTGAAGACTTTATATTTTAAGAAGCGACTTTTAAATCCAGTGTGCTCGACTCGTTGTTTGTAAACACATTTATGAGTCAGCAAATTTGGCGTGTAAGAGTTGTAAGTTTTAAAGTAACCGTCTCTACCGGGATAATGCTGTGGAGAATCTGCTCCCTGATCAGTATAACCGCCTTCATCCCTCAAATGCCGAAATGTGAGTTCGTCGAAGTAACCATTTGGAGATTCAACCATTTCGTAACCTTCTGGGCAAGACCAACTTACATCTGTATGGTCATAACCTTCACTGACATTACAGGTTTGAAAAATTTTGTAAGTTTCCACTTTGTAGGGAATGTTATTGCCACCAGTGTTGGCTCCCCACATATCTATCCATTGACTATCATCGTAGTCTTGAGAATAAGAAGAAGCAGAAAAATCAACGCGATTTCCTTCGCATTCAGCAAATTGTTTGCACACGCATAATTCCTGTTGAAAATCCATTTCAGCGTAGGCTGCATCGTTTCTTTCGTGATACTTGTAAAAAATTATAAATTCATCAAAACCTGCTATGTAGCACCGTTCGGAACATTCTTGCTTTTTATCATCACTGAAGAGTCTAAACGACGGTGGTATAGGTCTAAAATATTCATCAGTAGGAGAGCTACTTGCGTCCCTATTCGTATCCGCCATATACCACCATTCTTCAAGATATTGACTCTCAATAGGCTGACCTGTCGGCCCAATGTTTTCAGGGCATACTTGGTCTGTTAAGTACACGTACGAGGGTGTATCCTCACAACATTCGTAATCATTTTGATACAAGTACTTGTGCCTTTGGTTAACCAAACTGTTCAAATAGTTGTAGACAGAACCTTCTACAAATCTGCCTTCAAAATTAAAATCAGCTTCGAAATCGTGTTCACCGTCACAGCAGTCCTCT
>MDTG01372590.1_pt1 | contig 15010 bp, 13 predicted proteins | sample 811421 | NCBI WGS metagenome assembly MDTG01 (sample SAMN05326645, study PRJNA326480) | marine metagenome | isolation source: seawater | place: Pacific Ocean: South East | collected 2011
TAGGTTTACATAATATAAAAAATGCAGCATCTGCATTAGCAGTAGCATTTTCGATAGGTGTATCGGATAAAATAATCAAATTAGGACTAAAAAATTTTAATGGTGTTCAAAGAAGATTTAATTTCTTATTCGATATAAATAAAGTCCCATTTTTTGACGATTACGCTCATCATCCGACTGAAATTTCATCCGTATTAGAAGGTGTAAGAAAGGTATATAATAAAGAAGAAATAGTTTGTATTTTCCAACCACACAGAATCTCAAGAGTGAAAAATTTAAAAATTGAGTTTTCTAATTGCTTTAAAAATGCAAATACAGTCTTACTTTGTCCCATCTATAAAGCTAGTGAGACTATAAAACTGGGATTCTCATACACCTCATTTGCAAAATTAATTGCTAAGAATTCTAAAGTAAATTTGATAATGCTTAAAAATGACACTGATTTAAAAAAAATTGTCAAAAATATAGCATTTGGAAATAAAATTTTTATTGCTATGGGTGCTGGATCTATAACTAATTGGGTAAGAAATCTTAATTAATATGCAATTAAAAGATATTGAAAACTTTAAAAATAAATTTAATTCAGATATTTTTTTTAATCTTGATATTAAAAAGTTTAATTGGTTTAACATAGGTGGTAAAACAAAAATCTTTTTTAAACCAAAAAATCTTATAGAACTAAAGGATTTCCTACAACTATATAGTAATAGGGGAAAAATATTTACATTAGGCATGGGCTCAAATGTTTTATTTAAAGATAATACTTATGAAGGTGTAATCATAAAACTAGGTAATAACTTTAGTTCACTCTCAAAATTAAATGCAGAAACAATAATAGCTGGCTCATCTTGTTCACAGAAAAAACTTTCAGAATATGCATTAGATAATGCAATAAGTGGTTTTGAATTTATGTATTGCATTCCTGGCTCGGTTGGGGGTGGTCTTAAAATGAACTCTGGTTGTTTTGGAGCAGAATTTAAAGATAAACTAATTTCACTGCAATGCATTGATACAAAAGGAAATATTAAAGTTATACCATCCAATAAAATTAACTTTAAATACAGAAAGATAGATTTAAATGAAGATTTAATTTTTTTAAGTGCTACATTTAAAGGCAGTTCATCAAATAAAAACAAAATAAAAAGTCTGGTTGAAGAATTGGCAATAAAAAAGAATAATGCTCAGCCTTCAAAAATTAAAACTGGAGGAAGTACTTTTAAAAATCCAATCGATCAAACTACAAAAAAAGCATGGGAACTTATAAAAGAATCAGTTCCAGAAAATGTTAGCTTTGGAGACGCTTGTATATCAAAAAAACACTCAAATTTTTTTGTAAATAAAAATAATGCTTCTTTCGATGAAATGTATTCATTGATAAATTTTGTAAAAAAAAATGTTAAAGATAAAACAGGGATTAATATTAATTTAGAAATTAAAATAATTGAATAGTGAAAAAAATTTTAATTTTAGCTGGTGGTTACTCAAATGAAAGAGAGATAAGTCTAAAAACTGCAAAAAGCGTTTATTCAGAGTTATTAAAACTAGATAAGTTTAAAGTTAAAATTCAAGAACCAAATGGAGAGTTGGTAAATAAAATAAGACAATTTAATCCAAAAATAGTTTTAAATCTCTTACACGGTAGATATGGTGAAGATGGTTATATACAAGCAATTTTAGAAAGTGAAAAAGTTAAATACACTCATTCAGGAGTATTATCCTCTTCATTAGCAATAGATAAAGAGCTGTCCAAAAAAATTTATGAAAAAAATAAAATTCTCACTCCCAAGTACATAAAATATTCCTTCAGAAACTCTTTAGGAAAAAAAGTTCTTCGAGAAAAATTAAAGAAAAAAATTGGCTTTCCATTGGTTATTAAGCCTTTAAATGAAGGATCTAGTGTTAACGTGTTTATATGTAATAGTAGAAATATATTTAAAAATTTAAATAAATTACAAGATTACGGCGAGATACTTATCGAGCAATATATTCCTGGAAGAGAAATTCAAGTTGCGATTTTGTCTGAAAAAGTACTTGGAGCTATAGAGTTGAAGCCAAAAAGAAAATTTTATGATTATGAGGCTAAATATAACCCAAGCGCACAAACAGAGCATATAATTCCTGTAAATATTGAAAAATCTGAATATAAAAGAGTTACTCAATTAGCATTAAAGGCTCATAAATTACTGAAATGCAAAGGTATTTCAAGATCTGACTTTAGATTTTACAAAAAGCAATTTTACCTTTTGGAGACCAATACTCAACCTGGTATGACATCCTTATCATTAGTTCCAGAAATAGCAAAATTTAATAACATTTCTTTCAAAAGTTTGATAAAAAAAATTTTGATAGATGCATCAATTAATAAATAAAAATAAAATCTATTTTTACTTAACATTATTAATATTATTAACATCTATCACCAATGAACATTTTTCTAAAATTTTTAAAAATTATTTTATAGTAAATAATATTATAGTTGAAACTCCATTACCTGAAATTAAATCAAAAATTTTTTTAAATACCAAATATTTGTTAACAAAAAATATTTTTTTTATAAATAAAAAAGAATTAACAAATTCGATTAAAAAATTAAATTTTTTAGAAAAAGTCCACATAAAAAAAAGATTTCCATCAACTTTAGTTATTAAAGCCAGTGTTACAAATTTAATAGCAGAAACATATATAAATCAAGAAAAGTATTTTTTGGGAAGCAATAAAGAATTTATTAAATCGAAGCACATCGAAAATAATAAAAATTTACCAATTATTTTTGGTAATTTTGAAATTTCTGATTATTTTGACATTAAATCTAAAATTCATAAACAAAATTTTAACGGAGTACAAATACTAAAATATTATTTTCACAAAAATAAGAGATGGGATTTATATTTTCAAAATAATATTGTGATAAAACTACCAAACAAAAATATAAACAGCACATTGAATGCCTTTGAAAAATTTAAAAAATTTAATGATATAAAACCTAATACCGTAATAGATTTAAGAATACCTAATAGGATAATCATAAAAAGTGGATAAGAAAGAGAACTTTAATATTATAGATTTCGGTTCATCAAAAATTAGATTTACAGTTTTTGATAAAGATCTAAATAATAGATATATTGACACAGTCGAAATTAAATTAACAGATAATTTTTCAAATCAATTAACAAATGTCCAAAAATTAATAAAACAAGCGGAGAAAAAAAACTCATTACATATAGAGAATATAATATTATTATTTGATACTGCTGATGTATTTACAATAGATGTGTCTTTAAATAAGACTTTTAGTAATAAGTTAGATTTAAAAAAAATTTATTCTTTAACAATTTTAGAACTTAAACAAATTATAAACGCAAATTATCAAAATCAAGATATTGTTCATATTATTCAAAATAAATGTGTAGTAGATGAAAAAGAGTATAATCAAATTCCCAAAAATAAGTTTAAAGCAAAAAATCTTAAAGTTGAATTTAAAATAATATGTTATCCAAAAAAAATAATTTCTAATTTAAATAAAAGTTTTAATGAAATTGGTATCAAAATAGAAAAAATTTTTTGTACAAGTTTTATTAAGTCGCAAAGCTACTTTAATAAAATTGGAAAAAATAAAATTTCATTTCTAGAAATAGGATTCAAAAGGTCAACATTTATTATTTACGAAAAAAAAAAATTAAAGTTAATACAATCTATCCCAATTGGAGGTTCTCATATTACGAATGATATTTCAAAAATTTTTAAGATTACTCCCGAGGAGGCAGAAAGAATAAAAATATCATTTAGTAAATCAGACATAGAATTTTCATATAAAAATGAATCAAATATTAACTATGTATTAACTGAAGATATTTTAAAAAAAAATGTTTCAATTGATCTACTAAAAAAAGTTATATTATACAGAATTCAAGAGATAGTAGATTTAATATTTAAAAAATCTACAAATTTAACTAATAATATTAATGCTAAAGACTCAGAGCTTTTATTAATTGGTGATGGATCAATCTTATTTAACAACAATTCATTTTATTTGAATGATAAGTTTATGTTTAAATCTATTAATTTTTATAAGGAAACCAATCTAGAAATATGCAACTCCTGCTTAGTTTACCATCTAAATAATTATGAAATTCCAGAAATTTTAGAAAAGAAACAAGGTATTTTTGAAAAGTTTTTTAATTTATTCAGCAAATAATTGTATTTTCTTGTAACATTTCTTGAGTACTTTAATTAATCAGTATTAATTATAAGCTTAGTATGTCTATACTCACACAAAAAACTTTATCTAAAAAAATTTCACTTTCGGGTATAGGAATACATACTGGCAGAAAAGTTAATATTAATATATTACCTGCTAATCCAAATTCTGGAATAATTTTTAAAAGAATAGATTTACAAAAAAATAACTTAGTTTTTGCAAATTATTCAAATGTTGTAGATACTACATTGTGCACAACAATTTCAAATGAATATGGCACAAAAGTTTCGACAATAGAACATTTGATGGGTGCATTTTATGGTATAGGAATTGACAATGCTTTAATCGAAATTGACTCTCAAGAAGTTCCAATTTTGGATGGATCTGCTAAAATTTTTATTAATACGATAAATGAAATTGGATTAAGATTTAGTGATCAACCAATTAAAATAATTAAAATAAACAAAAGTATTAAGATTCAAGATGGAGAGAAATATATAAGTTTAGATAAATCTAATATAAGTGGAGACATTGAGTTTGAGTTAAAATATAATAGTAAAATTATTCAAAATCAAAAAAATAAAATAAATATATTTGAAGATAATTTAGATGAAATCTTCAATTCGAGAACTTTTTGTTTGTACGAAGATATAGAAAAATTAAAAAAACTTAATCTTGGAAAAGGTGGCAGCTTAGAAAATGTAATTGTTATCAAAGATAATAAAATTTTAAATATTGATGGACTAAGGAATGCTAAGGAATTTGTTAATCATAAAATTTTAGATTGCATGGGAGATTTATTTTTGTCTGGTTATAAAATAATAGGTTCTTTAAAATGCTCTCAAGGTGGCCATAAACTTACAAATCAGCTTTTGAGAAAATTATTTGCTGACAAATCTAACTACTCACTAATTGAGATAAAAGGTAAAGAATTACCTCATTCATTCACTAATTATAACAAGCTAAAATCAATAGCTTAAAGATTAGAATTTTACTTTATATTTGATAAAAGATTCAAATGAATTCGAAATCTATTTATTTTTACATATTAATTTTATTATTAATAATATCTTGTAGCAAAAAAGAAAAAGTCCAGGTTCTAAAAGAAAAAAGTTTAGAAAGTCAAATGATAGAAACTTACAACGAGGCAATGGAAGAATTTAATAAAGGGGATGTTATTTATGCTGGTAAAAAATTTAATGAAGTTGAGACGTTATATCCGCAATCGATTTGGGCTTCAAAATCTATTTTAATGTCAGCGTATGGATACTTTTCGCAAAGCTATTATAATGATGCTATTAATGAGTTGGAAAGATTTATTGTTAAATATAAAAATCATCCACAAATACCATACGCTTATTATCTACTAGCACTTTGTCATTACGACCAAATCGTTGACGAAAAAAGAGACTCAAATGAAATTATAAAAGCTAAAGAATTATTTGAATATATAATTGATGAATACCCTGATACTGATTATGCAAGAGATGCAAACTTTAAACTTGAGTTTATTAATGAAATTATAGCGTCAAAAGAAATGTACTTAGCTAGATATTATGTAAGTAGAGAAAAATGGATACCTGCAATTAATAGATTCAAGAAGGTTGTAAATGAACACCAAACCACAATTTATGTAGAAGAGGCATTGTTTAGATTGGTAGAATTAAACTATAAATTAGGTTTGGTTGAGGAAGCAACAAGTTACGCTGCTTTATTAGGATATAATTATCAATCAAGTAAATGGTATGAAGCATCATTTATTATTTTAAATAAAAATTACACAAAAAATAAAAATAAAAAAAAAGATGATAGAGAAAATATTCTGAGTAAATTCAAAAAAATATTTAAGTAATATCTTAATTGATGATTAAAAAAGAGCTAATAAAAAATTACAATTTAAAAATTAAAGAATTAAAAAAACATAATAAATTGTATTATGAATTAAGTAAACCAATTATTACAGATTCTCAGTATGACTTCTTAAAAAAAGAAGTACTTAAACTCGAATCAAATTATAAATTTTTAAAGAATAAATATTCTCCTTCGGAAACAGTTGGTTATAAATCTTCTAAATCATTTGATAAATTCGAACATAAAGTCCCTATGCTATCTTTATCAAATGCTTTTTATTCCGATGACTTAAAAAATTTTGAAAAAAAAATTTATAATTATTTAAATAATAAAATTAAGTTTGAATATAGTGTAGAGCCAAAAATCGACGGAATTTCAGCATCACTAACCTATACAAACAAAAAACTAAAATTTGGAGTATCCAGGGGAGACGGCAAAATAGGAGAAATAATAACCGAAAATTTAAAAACAATAAAAGATATACCTATAGAAATAAAAAAAAATGATTTTCCAAATGAAATAGAAATTAGAGGTGAAGTTTTTATAAAAAAAAAAGATTTTTTAAAAATACAATCTAATTTTGCAAATCCAAGAAATGCTGCATCAGGGTCATTAAGACAAAAAGACCCGAATGAAACAAAAAAAATACCACTCAACTTTATTGCTTACACATTTGGTTATGTTGAGGATAATTCTTATAAGTATCAGTCAGAATTCTTAAAAAAATTAAAAGAATGGGGTTTTAAAGTTAATAAAGATAATAAAATTTTAAATAATATAGATGAATTAATAAATTTTCATAAACATTTTGAAAGTAAAAGATATGATCTAGACTACGATGTAGACGGATTAGTTTATAAAGTAAATGATTTAAGTCTTCAAAGTAGACTTGGATTTACATCAAATGCTCCTAGATGGGCAATTGCACACAAATTTTCTGCTGACAGCGCAGATACAAAAATTATTAATATTGAAATTCAAGTGGGACGTACAGGGGCATTAACACCAGTAGCAAAAGTTTCACCAGTAAATATAGGTGGTGTAGTTGTATCGAATGCAACTCTTCACAATGAAGATGAAATAAATAGAAAGGATATAAGAATTGGAGATATTGTCAAAATAGAAAGAGCAGGAGATGTTATCCCACATGTTATTCAAGTGGATAAAACTAAAAGAGATAAAAATTCAAAATTATTTAATTTTCCAAAGAAGTGTCCATCATGCGGGTCAAGAACAACGAAAGAATTTAATAATGCTACAAAAAAATACGATGCTGTAAGACGATGTACAAACGATGGTTTTGGATGTGAAAGAATTTCCATTGAAAAGCTCAAACATTTTATTTCAAAAGAAGCCCTTAATATAGATGGTTTAGGCAAAAAAGTTATTGAAAAATTTTGGGATTTGAATTTAATTAAAAAACCTCAAGATATTTTTAATTTAAATTATGATAAAATAAAAAGTTTAGAGGGATGGGGAGAAACTTCAGTAAATAATCTTAAAAAATCTATTGAAAATTCAAAAAATACAAATTTAGAGAGACTTATTTTTTCATTAGGAATAAGACATATAGGAATTGAAAATGCAAAACTAATAAGTGATAACGTTAAATATTTATCAACATTTATTGGTCTAGTTAAAAATAAAAATTTTGATAAGTTGCTAAATATAGATGGCATTGGTGAAACACAAATTAATTCTTTAAGAGCTTATTTTTCAAATCAATTAAATTTGAAAATTTTATCTGAATTAAATAATAAACTCAAAATAAGAACTATAATTTCTTATAAAAATGGTATTTTAAAAAACAAAACATTTATGTTTACGGGAAAATTAGATGGAATAAGTAGAGCTGAAGCTAAATCCATGATTGAAAAAAATTCGGGAACAACATTAAGTAATGTTAGTAAAAATCTTAATTATTTGGTGTTAGGAGATAAACCAACTAAGAGAAAAATTGATCAAGCCAAAATACTTGGAATAAAAATTATATCTCAAGAAGAATTAAAAAAATTACTTAATTAAACTTATTAACCACTTCTTTTCGTTCTTATTAAGATATTTGGATATTTTAGAATAAACACTTAAGTGATATTCAAATAAGTAAGATCTCTCTTTCTTTGTTAACAACTTAAAATTAACTAGTTCTAAATCTATAGGCGTGAGTGTTAAATTTTTAAAAAATAAAATTTTCTTAATTTGATCTACATAAATTAAATTTTCAATTCTAATCCCATATTGATTTTTCCGATAGTAACCTGGCTCATTACTTAAAATCATTCCTTTTCTTAACCTTATTTTATTATATTTTGATATATTTTGTGGGCCTTCATGAACATTTAAAAAGAAACCGACTCCATGACCTGTTCCATGTGAATAATTCAATCCAACATTATTCAATGATTTTCTCGCTAGTTTATCAATTAAATGACCATTAAAGTTTTTTTCTAAATTACATGTAACAACTGCTATATGTCCTTTCAAAACTCGTGTAAAATTATTTTTAATTTTATTTGAAATTTTACCAATAAAGGTAGTTCTAGTAACATCGGTAGTACCCCATTTGTATTGACCCCCAGAGTCGATCAATAAGAGTTCATTCTTCCTAATTTTTCTATTTGTTTGATTGTTAGATTTATAATGAATAATTGCTCCATTTGGACCCGATCCTGCAATAGTATCAAAACTTGGATATAAATAATTTTTTGATTTCTTTCTTAATTTTTCTAATTTATTTTCAATATTTTTCTCATTTAATTCTTTCTTATTTTTTTTAAACCAATATAAAAATTTAGTTAGAGCAATACCATCTTCTATATGAGCTTTAACTGTATTTTTAATTTCAGTGCTATTTTTTATAGATTTTAATTCATATATTGGATCAGTTTTACCAACTATTTTGAACTTACTTTTGATTATATCTTGTTCAAAAATAGAACAAGTATTTTTATCTATACAAACAGATCCATTTTTTAATCCACTTATTGTTTCTAAAAGCTTATTTTCTTCGCAAAAAATAACTCTTTTTAAATGTCTCTTAATAAAATTTGTTACTTTATGTTTATTGATAAAAAGAAATAGTTTACCACGACATGTTATCAATATTTTACAATTTATTACAGGACTATTGGGTAAATCTTTACCTCTAATATTTAGAAGCCAGTTGACATTTTCACAGGCACTACTGTAAAGATAATCTACTTTATTTTTTAACATATATTTTTTTATTTTTCTGATTTTTGAAATTGAACTTTCTCCAGAGATTTTACTATTTAATTGGTATATTTTATTTACTTTATTTTTAAAATTATTATTAAAATTAAATTCAATAGGTATTAAATCTGCTTTACCATTAAAGTATTTTATAAGTGTGTTTTCTGTAAACAATTTTGGATCGAAGCCTATTTTTTTACTTTTTATATTTAATAAATCTTTTGGCCAAATGTAAGGAATTTCTAATATTTGAAAATCATTCCCTGATTGTTTTTCCGCTTGTAGAGTATACCTTCCATCAACAAATAAGTAATTTTTTTTCTTTAAAACTAGAGAAAATCCAGCAGAACCTTTAAATTTACTTAATTTAGCTAAATTATTAATTTTTGAATATTCTGTAAAATAATTATCATTTTTTGGAACTAAATATCCATCGAGATTATTATAATTTAAAAACTTTTTTAACTCTCTTATCACTTTAATTTTTTTTGATATCTTAACCAACCTGGACTTCTAATTTCATTTTCAAACTCAATATCTTGATTAAATTCAAAATCGCTTTCACCTTCTTTAAAATTATTATTTTTTTTAATATATTCGTCTGGTAATTCATCAACAAATCTTGATGCCATACTATCCATCCAATCTCCCTGGTAAAACCTATTCATTGAAAAGGAAATTTTCGCAATTTTTTTTGCTCTTGTTATGCCTACATAGGCTAACCGTCTTTCTTCTTCAAGCCCACTTTCTCCCTTTTCTTCGATACTTTTTTGATGTGGAAATAATCCCTCTTCCCAACCTGGTAAATAAACAATTTTAAATTCTAACCCTTTAGATGCATGCAAGGTCATTAAATTTACTTTTTCAGTCTCCCAATCTTGATCTAAAGAAGTAGCAAGCGCAACATGTTCTAAAAAACTTTCTAAGTTATCAAATTCTTTCATAGCATTTAAAAGTTCTTTTATATTTTCTAGCCTATTTTCATTTTCTAAATCTTTTTTATTTTTTAACATATCGCTATATCCAGATTCATCTAGAATTAATTGTAAAAGTTTAATGTGATTTATCTTTTTGCTTAAATCATATCTCCAATTTTCTAATAATTTTAATAACGAGCTTAGACCAACTTTTGTTTTTGGTTTAATTTTGTTTGTTTCTATTAATTTTTTTGCAGCAATTTCTAATGAAAAATTATGCCTTCTTGCAAATTCAGAAATATTTTTAATAGTAGTATCGCCAATAGATCTTTTTGGAACATTAATAATTCTCTCAAAAGATAAATCATCTAAAGGTTGATGAACACATTTTAAATATGCAACGCAATCTTTTATTTCTGCTCTCTCATAGAATTTTATTCCACCTATTATTCTGTAAGGCAAGCCAACTTTTAAAAATCTTTCTTCAAATTCTCTTGTTTGAAAGATTGCTCTTACCAAAATAGCTATATCGTTTAATGAATTTTTTTTTTTATAATTTTCAATTGTGGAACTAATTTCTGTAGCTTCATCTTTGACATTCCTAAAACAATCTAATGTTATAAGATCTCCATTTTCTTGATTTGTATACAACGTTTTGCCTACTCTATTTTGATTATTTTCTATTAATTTTGATGCAACATTTAAAATATTTTGAGTCGATCTATAGTTTTTTTCTAATCTAATAACTTTGGTATTTTTGTAAATTTTGTCAAAGTCTAAAAAATTTTTAATTTCTGCACCTCTCCAGCTATAAATAGATTGGTCATCATCACCAACACAACATAAATTCATATTAGTAGCAGATAAATACTTAAGCCATTCGCTTTGAATAAAATTCGTATCTTGATATTCATCAACCAAGATATATTTAAATTTTTTTGAGTAAATGGATGCTATATCTTTATAGTTTTTAAAAATTTTAACTGTATGCAAAATTAAATCACTAAAGTCAGCAGAATTAAGATCAACGAGTTTTTGTTGATAAATTTTATATATATTTAAAAAATTTTTCTCTAATACTTCTTTTTTTTTTAAAATAACATCATCTGGATATAGGCCTTTATTTTTCCATTTATCTATAATCGCTAAAATATATTTTGGAGAAATTTTTTTAATATCTATATTTTCAGCTTTGCAAATATTTTTAATTAATCTTGTTTGGTCTTCTTGATCTATTATTGTAAAATTAGATTTTAATCCAACCGCCTCAGCATGTTTTCTTAAAATTTTTGCACTAATTGAGTGAAATGTACCAAGCCAGGGTAGGCCTGTTGCTTCTTTTCTAAGAAGTTTTGAAACTCTAATTTGCATCTCTTTTGCAGCCTTGTTTGTAAATGTTACTGCCAGCACTTGGCTTGAAAAAGCTTTATGAGTTCGAATTATATGTGCAATTCTAGATGTTAATACTTTAGTTTTGCCTGAGCCAGCTCCTGCAACAATTAGAAGTGGACCATTAAGGTGTAAAACTGCTTCTTTTTGCTTTTCGTTTAAATTTGACAAATAATCAGAAACTAACATTTTTTTATTGTATAAGTTTTATAATTTTTATGAATAAAATTAAGCAAAATAAAATAACTTTTATTTTAATTTTAACTGCAATTGTAATAATTTTTTCATCTTTAACAATTTTATCTTTACCAGTTTTATTTAATTATAAAAGTAAAGTTGCAAAAATTGAAAAAAATTTTTATTACAACTTTAAATTACAATTAAAGTCATCTGGTAAAATCGTATATAAACCGTTCCCAAAGCCACACCTATTAGTAGAAAGTGCGACGATTAATTTACCTAATTCAAAAAGTAATAGAGAACTAATAAAAACATCTAACTTAAAAATATTTATTTCTATTAGAGATGTATATTTAAGTTCATTTAGAAATTTCATATCTACAGAAATTTCCAAAACTAATATTGACCTTGATATAATAGAATTAAAGGAAATAAGGAAACATTTTTATCAAAAAATCAACAAACCTATTTTTATAAAAAAAAGTAATATTTTTTTTTAAAAATAATAAAAATGAGGTAGTTTTCATTTCTCCATTAGATAAAATTTCATATAAAATTAATACAAAATCTAGAATAAAAAGTTTTATAATTGATGGTAAACTTTTTGGATTAAATTTTGTATCTGACTGGAAAAGAGATTATGATAAACCAAAAACAAGTGTTCATATTATTGATATATCTAATCCAAACATTGAGATTAAAAATTTTTTCGAATTTATAAATTCAAAAAAATTTAAAGGTGACTCAAAAATATCTTATTCACAAGATAGGATGATATATAATTATACATATGATAATGGTGTTATTTCTATCAATTCACCTGATGAAAAAAATGTAAATTTTAAATTAAATAGTAATATTCAAACAAATCCATTCCATTTTGATGGTGAAATCATAATAAATAATAAAAAAATAGAAAAAGTAATTGATAATTTTTTATCAAATCTATTTATGTATAATGAAGATAACCTAGGTAACCTCAGTGGTAATTTAAAAATTAAATTTAATAAATTAAATAATAAATTAATAAAAAAAGGTGAAATAGAAATAGCTATAAATGAAAAAAAATTAATTTTAAAAAAAGCAAATTTCGAACTAGATAAAATAGGAAATATTATGACAAATATTAATTTTGTTGAAGATCAAGGTGAAATTAAATTTATTTCTCAAAACACATTAGATATAAAAAATCATATAGAGTTTGCTAAAACTTTTCAAATTGCATCAAAAAAAGCAAAAAAAATAAATCAAATTTATTTTGATTTAGAAAAGCTAGTATATGATACAGATGTTAAAATAAAGAATGTCAGGATTAATAATATTAAAAAATTAGATGAGATCTTTATTGTGAGCAATATACAAAATCTAAGATCATTTCTAAGAAAATTAAGTGATTAGTTAGGCTTAATCATTTTTATAGGATTGATTAACAGATTATACTCTTTTTCGTTTATTAAACCTGATTTAATCGCTTCCTCTTTCAATTTAGTTTCATTTTTTAATGCTTTTTTTGCTATTTTAGCTGCATTATCATAACCAATCTTTGGTGCCAGAGCAGTTACTAGCATTAATGAATTATCTAAGTGCTCTTTAATTTTTTTTTTATTAGCTTTAATTCCTTGCACACAATATAAACTAAAATTCTTTACACTATCTGCTAATATATCAATAGATTGTAAAATATTATAAGCAATCAAAGGTTTAAATACATTCAACTCAAAATGTCCATGACTCCCAGCTACTGTTATGCCGGTATGGTTTCCTATTACTTTTGCACAAACCATAGTCACAGCTTCGCATTGAGTTGGATTTACTTTGCCTGGCATTATTGAAGAGCCAGGTTCATTTTCTGGCAGCAAAAGTTCGCCATAACCAGCTCTTGGTCCTGAACCTAAAAATCTTATATCGTTTGAAATTTTCATTAAAGCAACAGCACATGAATTAAGTGACCCTGAAAAATTGACAATTGCATCATGAGCAGCAAGTTCAGAAAATTTATTCGGAGCAGGTCTAAATTTTATTTTACAAAACTTTCTAATTTCTTTTACAATTTTTCTGTCAAAATTTTTTTTTGAGTTTATTCCAGTGCCAACAGCTGTTCCTCCTTGGGCCAAAAAGTATATATCATTCAAACAATAATTAATTCTATCAATACTTTTTTTAACTTGTTCATGATAACCAGAAAATTCTTGTCCAAGAGATAAAGGAGTTGCATCCTGAAGATGTGTTCTTCCGATTTTGACAATTTTTTTAAATTCATTACTTTTTTTTGCCAGCGATCTCTCCAATATTTTTAGACCAGGTAAAAGTTTATTTATAGTTTCAACAGCTACTGAGATATGCATTGCTGTTGGAAAAACATCATTTGTAGATTGAGATTTATTTACATGGTCATTAGGATGAACAGGTTTTTTCGAACCCTTTTTACCTTTTAAAATCTCTATTGCTCTATTTGAAATTACTTCGTTAACATTCATATTTGTTTGAGTACCAGAGCCAGTTTGCCAAACTTTTAAAGGAAAATTTCCACTCATTTTACCAATAATAATTTCATTAGAAGCTTTAATTATTGCTTTTGCAATTTTGGGTGAAATTAACTTATCTTTTAGATGGACTATTGCAGCACTTTTCTTAATGATTGCTATAGATCTTATTATCGAGTGTGGCACTAATATTTTACCAATATTAAAGAACTTTTTGGATCTTTGCGTAGAAGCACCCCAATATTTATTATTTGGCACGCTTATGCCACCGATGCTATCAAATTCTTTTCTAGTTTTCATTTATTTGAATAAATAACTTAATAATTTATATACTAGTTTTTATTAATCTTATAGGAGTAAAATGACAAATTTTCAAAAAGTAAAAAAATTTATGGAGACTTTTGGTCAAGAAGTTAAATCAAGGCCATCCTTTAGTTCTAAAAAAATCAATGAGCTAAGATTTAATTTAATTAAAGAGGAATTAGATGAGTTTAAACAGGCATTAGATAATAATGATCTTTTAGAAGTGGCTGATGCTTTAACAGATATTTTATATGTAACATATGGAGCAGGGCATGCATTTGGAATTGATTTAGACGCTTGTTTCAGTGAAGTTCAAAATTCTAATATGAGCAAACTCGGTGAAGATGGTAAGCCTATTTATAACGAACAAGGTAAAGTGATGAAAGGTCCCAATTATTTTAAACCGGACCTATCTAAATTTATTAAGTAATTTGTAACCAATTAGGTTTTTTAACTTTAATTTTAGCAGAACCACA
>MDTG01428394.1_pt1 | contig 15008 bp, 14 predicted proteins | sample 811421 | NCBI WGS metagenome assembly MDTG01 (sample SAMN05326645, study PRJNA326480) | marine metagenome | isolation source: seawater | place: Pacific Ocean: South East | collected 2011
CAAAAGATGGTTATAAATTAAAGCCACATAGAGATGATGTCACAAGACTTTACAATTTTTTAATTTACTTAAATGATATTCCAAAAAAAAGTGGTGGATCTTTTAGTATTTTTAAAAATAAATCACAAAATATTTCAAAAAGAGTTTTTAAAAGATTTCCAAGTATCAATCAACTTTATAAAATTAAAGAATTTAGACCGTCAAGAGGAACTATAATATTTTTTCAATCTACACCAAATTCATACCATGGAGTTTCTTTGTTCAAGGAAATAAAAAATAAAAAAAGATTTTTTATATACGGAAGTTTTGCACTAAGTAGACCTGTGATTTGGAAATATAAAAAATTAACTTACACACCAAGAATAAAAAAAACCAGTAAGCGTTTATTAACGCATAGTCATACGACCGATTACATAACTCATGATATTTAAAAATAAACAAGCGCTCATGTTAAAAATTAAAAAAAAAATCTTGTTTTCAATCATAATACCTACAAAAATAAATAATAAGACTTTTTCTTATTTTAAAAGTTGCATTAATAGTTTGGTAAACCAAACTTTAAAGTATTCTTACTTTGAAGTTATAATAATTGACAATGGTTCAAAAAAAAAAATTAACGCTTTTCTTAATCAAAAAAACAAAAAGCTCAATAATATAAAACTTATCTCATTTAAAAAAGAAATTGGGCCCGGCATAGCTCGTAATTATGGAATAAAAATCTCCAAAGGAGAGTTTTTAGTATTTCTTGACTCTGATGATTTACTTCCTAATTATTGTTTGGAAGAATACTACAAGATTATAAATAAACAAAATATAGATTTAATCACTTCTAATTGGTCATATATAAATTCAAACAAACCTAAACGTAAAGATTTTAAATATTTAAATAAAGGAAGATTAAATCTCATAAAAAAATTTATCAGTATGAATTTTGATGGTTCAGTTATATTTACTATAGTAAAAAAAAAAGTTTTTACTGATAATAAAATAGTATTTCCCAAGGGTTATCATGAGGATATTTTTATCATTTTTAAAAAATTTTTTTTCTCTAAATCAGTTAAAGTTTTGGATAAGATTATGTATCTTAAAAGAAATAACCGGTATTCAATAATGAATTCTTTTGATGAAAAAAGAATTATTGGATATCTAAATTCTTGGAAATTGATAAAAAAATTTTTAATAAAAAAATTTGGGAAAACATATTTTTCAAGGAATTTTGAAACATATTTTGTTAAAGGAATTTATGGAATAGTTGCAATTATGATTTTAGAGAATAAAAGACTTAATAAATTAAAAAAAAAAGAGTTTGATATAAATATGAAAATTGCGAGCTCAACAAAAAAATTTTTCAATCAAGTTATTAGAAAAAATAAGCTTAGAAATAGAACATTTTATGATAAAATAGCAAAAGGTTTGATAGAAAATTACATTATGTTTAATCAGAATATTAGTAATAAAATTTAGGTCGATATATGAAAAAAATTAGTTGTAGATATCTTCAAAGAGGGCTTTTTTATGCTCCTGGTGAATTGCGCCATTGTTGTAAAAGATATTTTTATAAAGGAAAATTAATGGGGGATGTAAAGATTTTAGAGGCTAAAAATGATGAAGATATAAGTTTAAAAAATATCATTAATGCTAAAAAAGAAATAATTAATCAAATCAATGAAGGAAAGAAAACCGATTGTTATGGTTGTCCGGTTTTAGAACGTAAGGAATGGAAAGAAGTTGAAGATGAAAGTTTTGATCATATATCTATTGAACATCATGCAAAATGCAACATGAGATGCACATATTGCAATGAAACATATTTTGGAGGCCAACTAGCAAAATACGATGTCATCAACAGTCTTAAAAATTTAGTTAAAGAAAATAAATTAAGAAAAGATTTATTAGTTGCCTGGGGTGGAGGTGAACCAACCATTGCTAAAGACTTTAAAAAAATTTTTGAATACGTAAATTCGTCAATAAAACCAAATAGACAAAGATTTTTTTCCAATGCAATTAATTATTCTGAAGATATTGCCCAACTTTTAAAATCTGATCTTGCATCTTTAACCACTAGTGTGGATGCAGGAAGTATAGAGGTTTTTAAAAAAGTAAGAAAGGTAAACCAATATGAAAAAGTTTTAAGGAATTTAAAAAAATATTATGATTGTTCTCCAAAAAATGTAGTAATAAAATATATTCTAACAGAAACTAACTCTAGTTTTTCTGAAATCGAAAGTTTTATAAAAGATATAAAAAAGAATGGATTAAATGGAGGAAATTTTTTAATTAGCACAAATTATTGGAATGAAAATATTACATTAGAACAAGCTGCATTAATTGTTTTTTTCCAAAAAAAATTATCTGATAATGGGGCAACAACAGTTGTTCTTGATGAACATGTAAGACCAAAGATATCAAAAATTGGAGTCGATTTATTTCAAAATTTAAATAAAATTAAATTTTTGCCAACTAATGTGAGAGAAACTCTTGAAGAGTTAAAACAAAAACAAGACCAACCAAATGAGATCATAGTTTGGGGCGTTGGAGAATACGCTGATTTATTGTTAGATAATTCAATTACTTTTTCAAACACTAAAGTAAAATTTTTTGTTGATAGTAGTACTTTTAAACAAGGTATCATTTTTAGAAATACAAAAGTACTTGAACCTGAAAAGATCATTTCCTCAAATCTACCAATATTAATTGCCTCAAGTTTTTGGTATCATGAAATCTTGGATCAGATAAAGAGTCTTGGTGTTAAAAATAATAGGATTTTATCAGGATCTTTTATCTAATAAATGAAAAAAATTTCAATTATTGATTATGGTTGCGGGAATCTTTTGAGTATGAAACGTGCTCTAGAAAAAATAGGTTTTCAAAGCAAAGTTACTAATAACAAAGAACAAATTTTAGAGTCGGATTTTTTAATTTTGCCTGGTGTAGGTGCTTTTCAAAATGCCATGGAGCTTTTGAAACAAAATGATTTAATAAATGTTTTGAACGATTACGTTTCCAATAAAAAAAAAAGATTATTAGGTATTTGTTTGGGCATGCAAGTTTTATTAACCAGAAGTTATGAAATGGGTAATCATAGTGGATTGGATTTTATTAATGGTGAAGTTGTACAAATTAAGGATAAAACAAAAAATCAAAAATTGAAAATTCCTCATATAAGTTGGAGTAAAATTTTTTTGAATAAATCTGATAATGAAGATAAGTTGAATTTTGATTATTTAGATTCAGAATATTATTTTGTTCATTCTTTTTTAGCTTTGACTAAAGAAAAAAGTTCAATTCTAGCTTATTCTAATTATGGAGATGTATTAGTGCCCGCAATAGTTATAAAAGACAATATTTTGGGATGTCAATTTCATCCAGAAAAGAGCGGTAAGAATGGACTTAATTTTCTAAAAAATGTAATTGATAAATGGTAGATAAATAAAAGTGACAAAAAAAAAAGTATTTTGATATTGGGTGGTGCAGGCTACATAGGAACAGTGGTAGTAGATTTTTTTTTAAAAAAAAAATACAAGGTCACATGTATAGATAATTTACTTTATGGACAAAAAGGTATTCTAAAAAGTTTTAAAAAAAATAAAAACTTTATCTTTTTAAATATTGATTTAAGAGATAGAAAAAAAATTGACAAAGTTCTTAGTCAAGAGACGAATATACTAATTCTAGCAGGTCTTGTTGGTGATCCAATAACCAAAAAATATAAAATCTCTTAAAAAACTAGGTAATTTCAATATTAGTGTTGCTAAACTATAAATATTTTTTCAATTATTAATTGTAAAATTTTTTAAAAGCTTTTTTTGTAATTTCAATAAAATGATTTATATCTTTTGAATTAGTTGATGTAGCTATAAAAATTATTCCATTATTGGGATAATAAATTTTATTTTTAAATAGATATTTTTTAAAATCATTTATAATTGTTTTTTTCTTATTTTCAAAAAAATCTCTTTGTGTACGATTTACTATTTTCTCATTTGAGAAAACTATTCTCATCATAGACGAAAATCTTAGACATTTAGCATCAATATTTTGTTGCTTAAAAAACTGATTTATTTTTTTTTGAGCAAATTTACTTTTTTTTTCCAAATTACTAAAAATCATTTTTTTATTTTTATAAATATAATTTACAACTTTATTTGAGATATACATGCTTATTGAATTGCCAGAAAACGTACCACCAAAAAAAATTTTTTTTTTATTATTATTAAGTTTTTTAACAATATCTTTTTTCAATGCAATTATACCTATTGGCATACCACCTCCAAAGCATTTTCCAAAAGTTGATATTGATGGTTTTAAATTAAACTCATCTTGAACACTAGAACAATTAAATCTTAATCCAGTTATCATCTCATCAAAGATTAGAATAAGTTTATTTTTTTTACAATAATTATCTAAAAATTTTAAAAATTTTTTGGCTTCTGTAGGCAAACATCCTTGTATAGGTTCAATAATTACACACATCGTTTTTTTTTTATATTTATCAAGAATTTTTTTTGAATAATCGATATCATTGTATGGAATAAATTTAAGATTATTTTTAAAATTTAAATCAAGGCCACTACTTAGCTCAATATTTTTAAGTTTTTTATTGTTTGTATAAAGAAGCTCACTGGTTGAGCCATGCCAACTTCCAGATACAGAAATTATAATATTTTTATTTGTCACTGCTCTAGCCACTCTAAGTGATTTCATAACTGCTTCAGTTCCAGAGTTACAAAATATAAATTTTGAATAATTAGGTAAAATTTTTTTTAATGTTTTTGTAAATGCTATTGCAAACTTATTTTTTGTAGCAAAATTTGAGATATTTAATCCAGGTATTTCTTTAATTGATTTTTTAAAAATTTTTGGATTATGCCCAAGAATATGAGAACCAGCACATAATGACAAATCAAGATATTTTTTATTATTTATATAGATGTTTGAGCCCTTACCAGCAGAAAATAAATTACTTAAATTATCGTAACCTTCGTTTAGTATAAAATTTTTCATTTAATAGCGTTTCCATAAACTTTTTTGGTTAAAAACTATATTTTATAACAAATATTTATTGTTTAACATATAAAATCATTATATTGTTCAATTATTGAACTGTAAATAAATATAAATATATATAAAATAGAACTTATTATATCAAAATAATTAACTTTGTGACGCACTTATGGATCCTAAAGAAACAATAAAAAAAAACATTAATCGACGATCCAAGTTTGTTGATGTAGTACCCGAATACGAGGGCATTCCCATGCCTACATGGGTAGAACTAAGTTTAATTGATGTCTGCAATAGAAAATGTACTTTTTGTCCAAAAGCAGATGAAAAAGTTGCACCAGATACTTTTCAAAAAATGACAAGAAAAATTATAGATGAAATTCATGATCAATTATTAGAAATTAATTTCAAAGGAACAATATCTTTATGTGGATATGGAGAACCTCTATTACATAATGATATTTCTTATATTACAAAAAAATTATCCAATGTTTCAAGGGTAGAGATAATTACTAACGGTGATGTTCTTTCACCAAAAAGATTACAAGAATTGTACCTCTCTGACGCCAGTAAAGTTTTGGTCAGCATGTATGATGGGCCACAACAAATAAAAAAATTTAATGAAATGACTAAAAAGGCAAATGTACCTGAGGATTTAGTTATTTTAAGAGATAGATGGTATGATAAATACAATGATTTTGGGGTAAAATTAACTAATAGAGCGGGCACTATAAACACTGGAGAACAAGAAAAAGTTGGAAAATATGAAAACTGTTTTTATCCAACATATCAATTTTTAATAGATTGGAATGGAAATGTATATTTATGTCCACAAGATTGGCAAAGAAAAGTTTCAATGGGAAATATAATGCAAGAAACGATATTTCAAATTTGGAAAGGAAAAACAATTACCGCTTATAGAAAAGATTTATTATCTGGCAAAAGATGTTCAGGCCCTTGCAAATTATGTAATGCTGACGGAACTCTATTAGGTAAAAATCATGCTGCAAGATGGAAAGAATTTTATAAAATTTAAAATAGACTAGGGTAAAAGTGGCTAAAAAATTAACTTGGGATACTACATTAGACCCTCTTTATTATCCTTCAGAAATAAAAAATAAATATTTTACATTATCTATTAAATACAGAAAAAAATTTGTTAATTGGGTAGGTAAAATTTCATCAGATTTTAGAACGCATTATCTATGGTGGATTAAATTACCCTCATCAAGGGATCCATTTAAAAGTAATTTATATAAAAATATATTAATTTTATTAGTACTTAAAGATAAAAAAATTTTAAAAAAAATTGGAAAGATAGTATTTGAAAATAGATCAATTTATAATTCAGCTAAAAAAGATAACAAAATTAATTTTAAAGATATAAATGTAACAATAAAAGAAAAAAATTATTTTTTAAAATTAATAAATTCGATTATCTTTAGTTTTGTTACTTTTTTAATTATAAAATTTTTAACTAAAAAACATCAGTTTTCAGGTAAAAATTATGTTCTGATAAATACTATTTTAGATACAAAAAATAAGGTTTATGATAACGTTTTTCCTCGATTAAATAATATATTAAAAAAAAATAAGAAAAATCATGTTTTTTTTGTCCCTAATTTTTTAGTTCACAAAAATATTTTAAATTTTTATAGAAATATAAAAATATTGTCTAAACAAGAGTTTATTTTAATAGAAAGTTTTATTTCATTTTATGATTTTTTAAATTGTATGTTTAAACTCTTATTTTTCGATAAACTTAGAAATACTCAAAAAAAATTTAAAGAATTTATTTCAGTTGATTGTTCACTATTAATTATCGAAGAGTATAATTCTAAAAAAGATTTTTATTCTGAATTTCAATCAAAAATTAAAATTATTTTTATAAAAAAACTAAGTAAGATAAACATTAATATTTCAAAAACTATTTGTAGATTTGAAAACCAGTCAATTGATAGATCATGGTGTTATGGTTTTAGAAAATATTTTCCAAATATAAAAAATTTGGGATATCAAGGTTTTCTTTATTATCCTCATCAACCAAACCAATCTCCTACATTATATGAAGAAAAAGCCAAGGTGATTCCAAATGAAGTTTTAGTACCAGGAAAATTAGCACTTAAGCATCGAAAAGAATTTTACAATAAATTAAAAATGAAAATTGCACCATCATTTAATAGAAATAGAAATATTCTAAAGAAAATAAAAAATAAACAAATTAATAAGTTTTCCCTAGCTCTTTGTGGAATTTATTCTATTGATAAAAACTTAATTTCCTGGATAGTTTTTGTATTAATAAGAAACAAAAATATTAAAGTTATCATCAAGCCCCATCCTATGCTTTCAGCTATTAAGTTTAAAAATCTAATTCCAAATAAAATAGTAAACCAAATTATTATTTCTAACGAACCCGTAAATAGTCTACTCCAGAGATCAGAATTTTTAATATCTTCTGGTCCAACAAGCATTGTTTTTGAATCATTAATTCATGGTTGTAAACTTTTATACTTAAATTTAGATCCTAGTGATATTTTAATGGTAAAAAAAAAACTTATAAAAAAAAAGAGTTTTGAATTTATTAAAGATAAATTTTCTTTATTAAAGATTATGTCAAACTATAATAGTTTATTGATAAGAAAAAAAGGCTATTATAAAAATTCTTTATTTTATTCAAAATTAACAAATGATAATATGAAAATTTTTTATTAGTGAAAATTAATCATAATGAATAACAATATTTATTTAAAAAGATTTAAGGGAAAAAAAATTATTATTACAGGCCACACTGGCCTTAAAGGTTCATGGTTATCTTTATGGCTTAATCATTTAGGTGCTAATGTTTACGGTATTTCAAATAATTTTAATATCAAACAAACTAATATCAAAAATTTCAGAATGAAAAAGAATATTAAAAACTTTAATATCGATATTAGAAATTTTGAAAAACTTAATAAAATTGTAAAAAGGATAAAACCAGATTTTATATTTCATTTCGCAGCTCAAGCATTGGTTGGTTCTTCATATAAAGATCCTATTTACAATTTTGAAACTAATTTTAATGGCACATTAAATTTGCTGGAAGTATTGAGATTATCCAGTTTTAATTGCACCACCATAATGATCACAAGTGACAAAAGCTATAGAAATTTTGAAATTAAAAGAGGATATGTAGAAAATGATATATTGGGAGGAGATGATCCATATAGTGCTTCAAAGGCATCAGCAGAATTTGCTATAAATTCATATTTCAAATCTTTTTTAAAAAATAAAAAAAATTTAAGAATTGCAGTATGTAGAGCAGGAAATGTTGTTGGGGGTGGTGATTGGTCAAATGATAGGTTAATTCCCGATATCATGAAATCAATTTTTAAAAATAGAAAAGTTAAATTAAGAAATCAAAATTCCACTAGGCCCTGGCAACATGTATTAGATGTTCTTAATGGATATTTAATTTTAGCAAGTGAATTAAAAAAAAATAAAAAATTTAATGGTCAAGCTTTTAATTTTGGACCACCTCAAAATAGCAATTATAAAGTTTTAGATGTAGTTAAAGAAATAAAGAAAAATTGGAAAATACTTGAGTGGAATTTCAGTAAACGAACATATCATGAGTCAACACTCTTAAAATTAAATAGTAATAAAGCTCTAAAGTTTATGAAATGGAAAAATAAATTAAAGTTTAATGAAGTAATAAAATTAGTTACTGATTGGTATAAAGGTTTTTATGAAAATAAAAATATTTATGATCTCTCAATCAAACAAATTAAATATTTTGAAAAAAAATAAATGAAGGTTGTAATTTTAGCTGGAGGATTTGGAACTCGTATTTCAGAGTATACTAAAACAATTCCAAAACCCATGATACCAATCAATAATACTCCTATTTTAGTTCATCTTATAAATCATTATATAAAGTACAATTTTAACGAATTTTACATAGCTGTTGGATATAAATCTGATGTTATTAAAAATTATTTTAAAAAAAATAAAATTAAAGATTGTAAAATAAATTTAATCGATACTGGGTTGAACACCATGACAGGAGGTAGACTAAAAAGATTATCAAAGTATTTGAAAAAAGAGACATTTCTAATGACGTATGGTGATGGATTAAGCAATGTAAATTTAAAAAAATTAGTAAAGTTCCATAAGCAAAAAAAAAAGTTAATGACTTTAACTGCTGTTAGACCTCCAGCAAGATTCGGTGCAATTAAGATAATAAATAATACAGTTAGATATTTTAAAGAAAAATCTAGTCTTGATGAAGGTTGGATAAACGGTGGTTTTTTTGTAATTGAACCTGAAATTTTTAAATATATCAAAAATGATAAAACTTATCTTGAAAGAAGTCCACTTGAAAAAATTGCAAGTTTAAAAAAATTGACAGCTTATAAACATCATGGTTTCTGGCAGTGTATGGACACACTTAGAGATAAAGAAATTTTAGAAAAGAAAATTAAAAATAAGAATTATCTTGAAAAAAAGTAGAATTCTAATTGCTGGAGGGACGGGATTTATTGGTTATCATTTAGCCAAAAAATGCTTAAAATTAAATTGGTCGGTTGATAGTATTTCTACGAAATTACCAAGAGCTAAAAGAAAATTAAAAAAAGTAAAATATTTTAAACTAGATATTTCAAACAGAAAAAGTTTAACTAAAAATATATTAAAAGATTATGATTATGTAGTTAACTTAGCTGGATATGTTGATCACTCAGACAAAAAAAAACAATAGATAGCCATTTCGACGGATGCAGAAATTTAGCTACTTTTTTTTTAAACAAGAATATAAAAAGATTTATTCAAGTTGGATCAAGTATTGAATATGGAAAAATAAAGTCACCTCAAAAAGAGAATAAAAAAAACTCTCAAAAAACATATTCATTTTATGGTAAAGCAAAACTTTTGAGTACAAAATTTCTATTAAAACTAAAAAAAAAACATAATTTTCCAGCAACTATACTCAGGTTGTATTTAGTTTATGGGCCCTATCAAGATGTTAATAGAATAATTCCTTTTACAATAATGAATGCAATAAATGATGTAAAATTTGATTGTTCTTCAGGCAATCAATTAAGAGATTTTATTTATATAGAGGATTTAGTAATCGCAATTATTAAAATTATAAAAAATGAAAATTTAAATGGTGAAATAATAAATATTGGGTCAGGCAAACCTTTAAGTATTAAAAAATTAATTATCAAAATTTGTAAATTATCTAAAGGTGGCAAGCCACAATTTGGAAAAATTCCTTTTAGAAAAGATGAAATATTAAAACTTTATCCAAATTTATCGAAAATAAAAAAGGTAATAAAATGGGAAACAAAAGTAAATCTAGATCAAGGTCTTAAAAAAACCATTAAGTATTTTAAAAAGCTATCATGAAAAAACTGTATTTGATTAGTAATGATAAAATTTGGATGAAGAGAAGAAACTTTAATTCAAACAATGATTTAAATAATATTTTATCATGTCTTACAGGTGAATATAATATTGAATTAATTTGCAGAAAAAGTTTTAAAAAATTTAATTATTTGATAAATGAAAAATTTAATTTTTGTAAGATTAATAACATCAAAGAAAAAAGTATAAATATCTTTATGGTTTCTATCACACTATTCAATTTTTTTTCATTATTAAGACTAACTTTATTAGGTAAGAAGTTTAAAGGTTTTATCTTTTTACGAAGTGATGGTTTCTTAGAATATAAAATTCGTTATGGAATATTAGGTTACTATTTTTATTACATAATGTTTTTGTTTATAAAGAAAAGATTGAAGATCTTATCTGTTTCAAATCATTTTACTAAAGTAAAGACTAGAAATATTGTCCATCCATCTGAATTAACAAATAAGTGGTTTAGAAAAAAAAAAACTAAAATAAAATTTAAAACTGATTTTTTGTATATAGGCAGGTTTAAAAAAGAGAAAGGAGCTCATTATTTAACTCAAATTTTTAAAAATAATTTAAACACTTTTAAATTAACAATTGTAGGCACTGAGCAAAAATATATTAAAAATTTTTTTAATAGTAAAAATATAAGATTTATTGGCCCTGTAGTTGACCAAAAAGAACTTATTGATTTATATGATTCTTCAAAAATATTTATATTACCATCTTATACAGAAGGTTTTCCTAAAGTTATATCAGAGGCTCAGGCTCGACTAAAACCTATAATTATTTTTAACGAAATAAGACATGTTCTAGATAATAGAAGAGGAATTTTTGTTTGCAAAAGAGATGAGAAAAACATAAGAAAAATGATTAATTTTATCCTTAAAAATTATGAAAATATCCAAAAAATGATAAGTAAGAATAATTTTTATACTAAAGACAATTTTAAAAAAGAATTATTAAACTACATTAAAAATGAATTCAGAAATTAGTTATTCGAAAATATTTTTTAAGTATGGATTGGCTGCATTTCCTCTTTTATTACTAACAGGTCCCCTAATTCCTGAACTATTTTTAATTTCAGCTATTTGTTTTTTTTGTTATTACTCAATTAAAGATAGAAATCATCGATTTTTTAATAATAAATATTTTATTTTTTTTGGAATTTTTTACTTTTCAGTATTATTTTCAACAATAATTAATTACTATAATTTTGATTTAAGTAAGGGAGGCTTAACATTCTTTAGAATACCATTATTTGCTTTTTCTATTTGGTTTATATTAGAAAAATTTAAATTTAATGATAAAAAAATAGTAACATTTTATCTAATCTTTTTCGTAGTTATAATTTTTGACTCTTTATTTCAATATTATTTTGGAAAAAATTTATTAGGATATGAAATTAACTATGGTCGAATATCAAGTTTTTTTGGTGATGAACTAATTTTGGGTGGCTTCATTTTAAGAACCTTACCAATTTTTTTAATATATTTGGTTATGAATGAAATGTTAAGTGAAAAAAAAATTAATATTTATCTTTTAATTTTAATTTCTTTAGCATGTTTTGTCATTTATATATCTGGGGAAAGAACTTCATTCGTATTATTATTTTTGTTTTTTTTTACATTATTATTTATTACGAAATATCTAAGGAAATTTATAATACTAGTAATGATAATTTTTGCAGCTTTTTCAGTGATATTACCAAATTTAATAAGCTCAAAAGAAATCTATCCGGCATCAAGAATGTTTAAAAAAACATATGACCAAATCCTAGGTGTAGGCGATAACTATGTAAAACATAAAAAAAAAATAGCTGATAAAGTTTATATTTTTTCACAAGACCACCAGGGACATTATATTATTTCTTATAATATCTTTAAGGACCACATGATATTTGGGGCTGGTGCAAAAGGTTTCAGGCACTTAAGTGCAAACAAAAATTATATACTAGAAAAAAATCAAGGATGGTCAACACATCCTCACAATACTTATGTGGAAATTTTAGTTTCGAATGGCTTAGTTGGTTTTTCACTACTTATTTTAGCTTTATTCTTCATCATTAAAGAAATATTTGTTTGTAGAAAAAAAATAAAATCTCATAATAAATTTGAGAAATATGAAATTTCAAAAGCAATAGCTATTTCTGCAATTTTTATCAATATTTGGCCATTAGTACCAAGTGGGAGTTTTTACAATAATTGGTTATCTATGTTTTATTTTTATCCTATTGGGTTTTATTTATATTTTAAATTAAGAAATGAAAAAAAAATTAATTAGCATAATAGTAAATTGTTATAATGGTGAAAAATACTTATCTCAAACCCTACAATCAATTTTAAATCAAAAATATAAAAATTTTGAAGTAATATTTGTAGATAATTGTTCTACGGACTTTAGCTCAAAAATTTATAAAAAGATAAGAGATAAAAGATTTAGATATTTTAAAACTAAAAAAAAAATTAAACTTTATGATTCACGAAATTTTGCTTTAAAAAAATGCAAAGGTAGCTTTATAGCTTTTCTTGATACTGATGATTGGTGGGATAAAGATTTTTTGAGTTTAAAAAAAAATTTTTTTTCGTCATCAAAAGATTATGCTTTTGCATTTTCAAATTGTAATTACTTTTATGAAAATAAAAAAAACACCAAAGTTTTTTATAAAAAAAAACTTCCTTCCGGATTGATTTTAAATAATTTAATTGAATATTATTTTGTAAATTTAAGTACTTTAATTATAAAAAAAAAGATAATTAAAAAATTTAAGTTTAATTCCAATTATAACATAATTGGTGATTTTGACTTGGTTTTAAGAATGTCAAAGAACTATAAAGCCATGGCTTTTCAGGATAATCAGGCCACTATAAGAATTCATTCTAACAATTTTAGCCATAATAATCGTAAAATGTTTTATGAAGAATACAAGAATTGGGCAAATAATCAAAATTACAATAATCATTTTTTCAAAAAAAATAAAAAGAATATTTTTTTGAGATTGGAATATTTAAAAATAATTTATTTATTGCTAGAAAAAAAAAAAATTAAACATATTTTTGATATTATAAGGTACCCAGTTTTTTTTCTAAAAATGAAATTATTATTAATTTATTTTTTACCTAAATTTTTGATAAGATTAAAATTGAAATATTTTTAATAGATTATTTTATTTTTTTTATTACGATAAGACTTATCAAATTTAACTTTAGTATAAATAATGATCAATATTTACTGCAAGTTCATAATTAATATTAGAATTTTTTTAAAAATTGTAGTATGAATTTTCGTTATGAAGGGCAAGTTATCCTATAAAATCTTTAACTATTTCAAAAATTAACAAAAATAATGGAATTTTTTTTTTTATTTCTTACCATAATTTTATTTAATCTTTTGATTTTTTTAAATTTTAAAAGAGTATCTAAAGGTTTTTTCTTTTTTGATAAACCTGATGGGAAATTAAAGAATCATAAAGATCCTGTATCAATTGCAGGAGGTTTTATAATCTTAATAAATTTATATTTAATATTTTTTATTATAAAAACTTTAAACTTAGATGATTTAATTTTTAATAATAATTTTTTGAATATAATTTTGATATTAGGCTCGATTTTTTTTGTAATAGGTTTTATTGATGATTTTAAAAATTTATCTCCAAATATAAAACTTTTTTTAATAATAATTGCAATTTTTTTTGTAACTTTTTTTTTCCCTGAAATTAAATTGGAAAGTATTAAAATTTCATTTCTAAAAAATCATTATTCTTTTGGGAGTTTTTCATTTATTTTTACTCTTTTATCTTTTGCATTGTTAGCAAATGCTATAAATATGTTTGATGGAATAAATTTACAACTTATTTGTTTTACTTTATTCATTTTTATAATATTTATTTCAAAAGGTTTCCTGCCGATATTTTTTATTTTACTTTCAATTAGTTTGATTTTTATTGGAATACTTAATTATCAAAGTAAGGTTTTTATTGGTGACGGAGGGTGCTATTTAATTAGCTCAATTATTGGTGCAACATTTATTTATCAATACAAAATATTTAGTAATTTTTTATATGGGGATCAAATTTTTATAATATTATTTATTCCTGCAATTGATATGCTAAGGTTATTCATAGTAAGAATTATTAAAAAAAAACATCCATTTAAAGGAGATTTAAATCATTTGCATCATATAGTTCATAGTTTTATAAAAAATAAAAATCTCACAATTTTAATTACTTTAAGTTTATGTATATTTCCTACTTTATTAATGTTTTTAAAATTAGAAACTTATTTCATTTTAATTTTAAATCTAATTCTATATCTAGGTCTAATATCATTTTTTGTGATTAAAAAAAAAAAATATAAAAGTTCTGAATAATGCAAAATATCATAATAGGTAAAAATAGTTCTTTAACAAAAAGGAATATAAAATTTCTTAAAAACTTCACTGTTTTATCAGTTAATGAATTGAATCAAAAAAATATAGAAATGAAAATTACTCAAAATAAAAGAGTAAACTTAATTTTGAATAACTTTTTTCCTTCTAAATTTTTAAATGATTTGAGTCATTCTAACTATCGGCAATTTTGTAATCTTTCATTGGAAAGATTAATTTTTTTA
>MDTG01123726.1_pt1 | contig 15007 bp, 16 predicted proteins | sample 811421 | NCBI WGS metagenome assembly MDTG01 (sample SAMN05326645, study PRJNA326480) | marine metagenome | isolation source: seawater | place: Pacific Ocean: South East | collected 2011
AAGATGTTTAATTTTAGGAAAACGCGTAAGAAAGAAAAAGGATGCACAGAACCATTATATGGAAAAAAATCAAAATGTATTATTAAAATAGTTCCACAAGAAGAAAAATGTAAAACAATGCAAATTGACAAAAAATGTATCAAAACAAGGTAATATATTATAAATTATATAATTATAATATATAATGAAAGCTTCAACTATAAAAGGTGGCAAAATGGTATTATATAGGGGTGGTGCTGCTCCTAATGCTACTGCAGAACATCGTCAAGATGATGGTTGTGGTGGTTGGTATGAAACAGTAAAAGCAAAAACAGATTATGTAGCTATATTGATAATAATTTCATCACCTACGTTAACCGATGCTGCACACAATTGGCTTAGAAATACAGAATATGGGGCAGGATATGATAGGACTCTAGATGCGATGGGTCAAATATTTACTATATTAGATAATTTGGGACAAGACTTACTTGGTAGAAGAGATGTGTGTACTGGTTACGGAGATTTAGCATGGCAAGCGATGGGGTTGAAAAATTGTAGAACTGGAGAGGCTAGAATGAACGGTGTTATAGGGGTTTTAATAAACTATATCCAGCAATATGTAGGTACTGACAACGCTACTGGTTGGTTATCAAGGGGTTTTGGTACTGGTGCTTTGTTAACATCAATGAAGAATTATATTTCTCGTTTATTAGCAAATATTATTTGTGCAATATATTATGTTGGAAATAAGGGAACCATAGAAACATGGAGATTGATAAAGATTATATTACAGACTACTACCCAATATGTATTCGATTCAGGGAGAATGGTGGGGAGTATGGCATTAGCATTTGGGGGTGGTTTGGTAACATATTTAAGTCATTCGCCGAATACACTAAATGATGATGTCCCAAGAAATATGGATAATCTTCAAGAAAATATAAATAATGTTGTGGAAGCGGAACCCAATGTAGATGAAGTTGTTCAGGCAGTTGAGAATTTAGAAAACGCAGAAAACATAGATGAGGATACATTGCTTGACGATTATGAACAAAGCGACGAAGCTGAAAATGATAATCAAAATATGGATGATACCGTTAATATGATGATTGATTATTTAAATTATGCTTTAACAGAAACCGAAAATAGTGATGGAAAGGAATATAACGACCATCAAATTCTAAGAGAAAATATTTTAAGGTTGTCAGGAAGATACGATGATGATATGGAGGTTGATGAACAAGCTGCCAGTCAACCATATTTTGACGATTATGACGAAGAAATGGATTATGAGGACTATGAACCTAAAATGAAGAGATCATCATCGTTTGGTGGTATTATTAATAAGAAAGATATACCTTTTATTAAAAATCTTAATAAATCTATACAAAAAATTAAGAAGAAATATAAATTTAAATTTAAAAAAGTAAAGAAAAGCAAAAAAAATAACAAAAAAAATAAAGCAACAAAGAAAAACAATAAAGCAGGTTTTAGAAATAAAAAAACACGTTCAAATAAACGTTCAAGTTTATTAACACCATTTATTATTAAAAAAATCAATACAAAAAAACGTAGAGGCTCATCAAAAAAACTAACAAAAAAATGTCCTTTCTAAAAATTTAAAAAATATAAAAATTTCTATTTTTTAAATTTTTTTACATTCCAAATTGACTAAAATCAGCTAAAACAGGTCTAGGAAGACTGTCATTGTGTTTTGACGAATAATTAGGAACCTTTTTACATTCAAATGAAGGTTCTGGACAACGAGCACAAGGTGGACACGGTGGACAAGGTTTTTCTCTTGGGCACGCTTTTACTTCGGGGCAGGCTGGACAAACAGGAGGAATCATTTGTGATTTCAACATATAAAGATCTTCATCGCCTTCTGGGACGGCCGATTTCTTATCATCTAAACTCTCAAATTTATCATCATTATTTCCTGTTACTAATAAAGAGCCATATGATGTTTCTTTCCCTTCATCAAAACCACCATCTTGGGTTGTGTTATTAGTATCTATGTTATTAGTATCTGTGTTATTGTTTTGATTTTCAAGACCCTCATAAAGAGAATTTCCTAAACAATTACATAATAATAATGATGCTAAAATTATTAAAAAAATAATTAGTGTATTCAGTTTCATTGTATAAATTATATACGGAAAAAAGTTTGTAGTAATATAAAAATATTGAATTTAAAAATACATAAATATTTATATTTAATGGCTACAAAGCGCAATAAAATTGTATTAAATAAATATTATAATAATGATGACTTGTTAGAAATTGGCGTTGATGAGGCGGGACGTGGTCCTATGTTAGGTCGCGTATACACGGGAGCTGTAATATTACCAAAAACAGATGATTTTAATCATAGTTTAATGAAAGATAGTAAGCGATTTTCGTCCAAAAAAAAATTAAACGAGGCGGCCGATTATATAAAGGAAAGTGCAATAGCATGGAGTGTTTCTTATTCAACTGAACAAGAAATAGATAAGATTAATATTTTAAATGCCACGCATAAAGCAATGCATAGTGCAATTACCGATTTAATTAATAATCATATTAATAGAGATTATACTGAATCATATAAATTATTGATAGACGGTAATAGTTTTAAACCATATACAAGATATAATGAACAAACTGGTATAGTTCAAATTCCACATGTATGTATTGAAGGAGGTGATAATAAATACACATCTATTGCGGCGGCCTCCATATTAGCCAAATATGAAAGGGATAAATATATTGAAGAACTTTGTAAAAAATATCCTTATTTGGACGAATATTATCAAATATCAAAAAATAAAGGTTATGGAACACAAGCACATAGAGACGGAATATTACAAAATGGAATTAGTGATTTTCATAGAAAAACCTTTGGTATGTGTAAAAATTACAATTAATTTAAATATCTAAATAATTAGTTTAAAATTGAAATAATATAAATAATATTTTTAAATACAAAATAATGGAAAGATTCAACAGTAACAATCCTAAAGTATTTGATGGATGTAATTATTATTTGATGTATAGGATAAACGATAATAAATGGAATTGTATATTTAAATCATTTGTAATGTCATATGATGGCGAACATTTATCGGGTCAATATCTATCTTCTACTTGGTTTAAAGAAGAAATTAAAAATAATAATTCATTAGATATATTGATAATTAAATTACCCCGCCGAGACAGTAGTATTTGTCCTGAGGAACACTTAACAATAGATATGATAAGAGAAAGATTAATTGAATATGAAAATGATACCATTTATAATATTGACTATTGTGAGTTGGAGTTTGTGGTTGCTTACAGACATTGTAACTCTAAATATCTAAATAATGTGTATGATAAAATAAAAGAAAAAATTGTAGACAATGAGAATAGGATATCACCTTTACTAGAAATGGCTTGTTACACTGAAAATGAAACTGAAAATGATTTTATATCATTAAAATATGAAATAATACATGAAGAAGAATATGAATATAACAATATACTAAATAATTCAATTATGGCAAATAATTCAATCATTGCAAACACAACAATTAATCAACCAGAATTAATGCGTAGTGATAATTCATGGAATAGATATTCAATAAATGAAAATGAAAATGAAAACTATAAATATTACATAACAACCCCTAATTTTAAAATAGTTGTGAACTAATAATAATAAAAATTGAATATATTTATATTTTTTATTATTAATTAAATATGAAGATACTAGTATTTGATACTGAAACTACTGGATTACCTAGTGAGCGAAATGCGTCTATACGAGATGTTGATAAATGGCCTCACATAATACAAATTAGTTACATATTATATGATACAGATATTAATAAGATATTATGTTGTGTTGATAATATTATTAGATTGGAAGATGATGTAGAAATTTCTGAGAAAAGTATAGAATTACATAAAATAACTAGAACTCTCTCAAAACGAAAGGGTATTCATATTCGTATTGCAATTAATAACTTTAATCTAGTATTAGAAAATACAGATTTAGTTATAGCTCATAATTTATCTTTTGATAAGAAAATGATTATGGTTGAATGTGTGAGATTAAATATGAATCAAAATTTTACAAACAGTTGTGGTAAGGGGGTTCGTGAGTATTGTTCGATGAAGAACAATGTGTCATTGTGTAAAATAGAAAAGGTAAGTATAACAGGAGATAAATATTACAAATATCCAACATTATCTGAATTACATAATTATTTGTTTGAAGATTATCCTGAAAATGTTCACGATTCAATGGCAGATGTTTTAATTTGTCTTCGTTGTTATTATAAAATAATAAATGATGTAGATATTCTGGTTAATGGATGTTCAATATTAAAAAAAATATATAAATTATACAATTAATTACGGTATATTTTAAATAAGTTATGCAGAACAATTTTCACACACTTCTTCGTTGTTCTGTAATTTGGTTGGATCAATAGTAAATTGTTGGGGCTGATGTTTTGGTTTCCTTCGTAAATAATAAATACCCGTTTTAAGACCATTTTTCCAACCATAAAAATGCATTGCGCTTAGTGTTTTGTAGCTGGGGTCTTCCTGCCAGAGATTAAGACTTTGTGATTGACAAATAAATGCTCCACGATCAACTGACATATCAATTAAGTGCTTCATTGGTATTTCCCAAACAATTTTATATTTTTCTTTTATCTTGTCAGGAATACCGTCAATTTGCTGAACACTACCTTTATTAATAATAATATTGTCTTTTAATTTTTCGTTCCATAATCCTAAGTCAACTAATTCTTGCATAAGATGTTTATTAGCAACTACAAAATCACCGGCTAGTGTTCGCCTTGTATAAATATTGCTAGTAAATGGTTCAAAACATTCGTTGTTGCCCAATATTTGTGATGTAGATGCCGTTGGCATAGGGGCTAAAAGCAATGAGTTTCTTAAACCATATGTTTTGATGCTTGTTTTTAGTGTATTCCAATCATATCTATCACTAGGCGTCACATTCCACATATCAAATTGTAATATTCCTTCGGATGCAGGTGAACCGACAAACGATGAATAAGAACCGAGTGTAGTTGTTCCAGAAGCATATATTTCACCCCTAATAGGTTTTACGCGATCGATAATTTCTTTGTCATGTTGAGAAACATTAATATACTCCCGACAAGCTTTATCATCAGTTACAAATATATCAATATCATTATCTTTATAACTTTGAAGTAGTTTAATATCCATTTGACGTTCGATAGATAATTCATTTGACTTTTCTAATGCTCCATGATAAATAGTTTCAAAAATATCCTTGTTTATTTGTTTTGCCTCATCACTATGGAAAGCTACATCCATCATTGCAAATGTATCAGCTAATCCTTGAACACCGATACCAATTGGGCGGTGTAAATAATTGCTTCTACGTGTTTTTTCTGTTGGATAAAAATTAACATCAATAATCTTATTAAGATTGCCAGTAATTACCTTTGTAACTTCGTGTAATTTGTTATGATTAAAACTTTTATCATTGTTCACAAATTTACTTAGTCCAATACTGGCTAAATTACATACTGCGGTTTCTGTATCGTTACTATATTCTATTATCTCAGTACACAAATTACTTGATTTAATCACTCCTAAATTTTTTTGATTACTTTTTTCATTTGCTGCGTCTTTATACAATAAATATGGAGTTCCTGTTTCCATTTGTGAATCTAAAATTTTATACCACAAATCGCGTGCTTTAATTTTTTTAATCATTTTGTTTTCCGATTCATATTTTGTATATAATTCGTTAAAATTACTTCCGTAACAATCGGCTAGCCCAGGACACTTGTCTGGGCAAAATAAAGACCATTCTTTGTCTTTCTCAACCCTTTCCATAAATAAGGATGGAATCCACATTGCGTAAAATAAATCGCGAGCACGCAATTCTTCATCACCGTGATTTTTCTTCAAATCCAAAAAATCTTCAATGTCACCATGCCAAGGTTCTAGATAAATTGCGAATGAACCGTTTCTTTTACCGCCACCCTGATCAACATACCGCGCGGTTTTATTAAAAACCTGTAACATTGGAACAATTCCATTTGAGGTTCCATTTGTTCCTCTAATATGACTGCCTGTAGCTCTTATATTATGAATATGAAGACCAATACCACCAGCCCACTTAGATATGCTGGCACAATCTTTAAGTGTATTATATATACCGTCAATACTATCGTTTTCCATAGATAGTAAATAACATGAACTTAATTGAGGTCGCGGGGTTCCTGCATTATACAATGTAGGGGTTGCGTGTGTGAAATATTTTTGAGACATTAAATCATAAGTTTCTTTAACTGAATCCAAATCGTTAAAATGAATACCTATTGCAACACGTAACCACATATGTTGTGGACGTTCTACTACAATTTTATTAATCCTCATTAAATATGCTCGCTCGAGTGTTTTAAATCCAAAATAATCAATTTCGTAATCTCTACTATAATCCACTATGGAATCAAAAAATTCTTTATTATTATCAATAATATTCCAAATTTTCGAATCAATAATAGGGATATTATTGTTGTGTATATCTTTAAAATTATACAACTTCTCCATAGTTTCACTAAATGAAGAAATAGTATTTTTATGATTATTTGATATAATAATTCTACTCGCCAGTAATCCATAATCAGGGTGTTTTGTACATAGTGAAGCACATTGTTCTGCTGTAAGTTCGTCTATTTTAATAGTAGATATATCAGGATATAGTTGTTCAATTACACCCATAACAAATGGACTGTAATTTAGTTTTAATTGTGGTTCCATAGTATTACCTAGGTTCTTTACACGTTTTAATATTTTATCGAAGGAAATATCTTCAAAAGAACCATTTCTTTTTAGCACCCTCATTTCTTGTTCAGACATATATAGATATATCTATGACTAAATTTTAAATAGTAGTTCTTAATATTTATAAAAGTATTAAATATCTATAAAAGTATTAAATATCTATAACTATTACTGTGTTTTTTGTATTAGATGTATTATTTTCACTAATGCACGTATTTATGTTTTTTTGTTCGTTTTCCACGACGACTTCTGTATCATTTTCTATATTTTTTACATCATTTTCTAAAACTATATTACATATAACGTCATTATTGGAAGTTTTTTTTTTATTTTTCCTGGGTGCTCTATGTTCATAACCGTGTTGTCTGTCATAAATTATATTATTCCATATCTTAGTTAGCTTATGTTTTGTTGAATTAAACCAAAATTTATTGCGCAATACTAATACACAGCTTATTTCATCCAATTTCCAATATATATTTTTAAGCCATACTAAATGTTTATGTTCTTCGAATACGGCTTCTTCCCATTTTTCATATTCTTCCTTTTGAATATATAAAGGAGCGTAAACATATAGTGGCTTATCGTCTTTAATAAAACAAATTATAATTCCTTTTGTATTATTTGTTTTACTTGTATTGAAATCACCGTCATTAATAAATGAATTATAACTATCATATTCTATAAATCTTGTTTCAAGAAAATCACATTCATTTAAATTACATACTTCCATTTGTATTTGCATTTGTATCCAATATTCCATTTTCGGAATACCAGTTATTTCACGATTAACGATATTTTTAACTTCTAACATTCTACCGTATCTGTCAGATTTAGGATTAGTATTAATTCCATCTGGTGAAGCACCAATATATGATAATTCGGAATGTGGTATACATCCAAAATCTGTAATTGTAGTTTTGTAATGCTTTTCATACCATTCGATTGAAATATCTTCGTATTTTTGTCCCCAGTGTAATGTTGAATCCATATTTACACTATTGTATTTATCCAAATCAATAGGTTTACATTTTTCATATATTAATTGGTTTCGACAGCTTACACTACCGTAAGCTTTCCAAATATTACTCGCCGTCAATAAATTATACCTGAATAGATACCATTCATTTGTTCGCTGTTCTGGTTGAGGAATTTTTTTTAAATAATCTATTTTGTTTTTAATAATATTATTGTTTGGTTTTTTCAAAATTATTGTATTTGGATAAGATCTACATGGATAAAAATAAGAGAAATAATAATTCATAGACAATTTAATAATGTAATTAATATTATAATTTTCTATATTTTCTATTTGTAATGTTAGTAAATAAGAAATATTATTAACTATGGTAGTTTTAATATCTGGACTGGAAAATATCATAGGATCGTCCAATATAATATCGTGAATTAAATGGAGACAACTTTCAATTAAATCAATAAAATCCTTTTCATTATAATCAACATTATTATATTCAGCAATATTTTCCATATGTGTTTTATTATATGTTATAATATCTTTAATATTATTCAATTTTTCATATTAATTTTTTAGGGGGTGGAAAAAATTAATTTATGTGTTTTTATTATTATTTTTTTTTTCCTTATCTTTCTTGTCCTTTTCTTTCTTGGTATCTTTCTTGCTTGATTTAATACCTTTTTTATTTTTAGTTGTTTGTGTTAAATGTTTTACGGTTGATGTCCGTTTTTCACTTCTTTTAAGAGTAAATTTACGTGTAGTAGTATTAAATTGTAACATTGGTATACCTTTAATAACCCCACTATCTTTGTCATATTGAACATCTTTTAAATTTGTTAATCTTTTTCTGTCAAGAGAGGTTAATAAATATTTTTCAAGATTGTTTTTTTCTGCATCATTTAATTTATTGTTCTTAGCGTATAAATTAATATAATCTTTAATTTTTGAAATTTTTGCAGTTTTATTTAATTTACTCCAAGGTTCTGATTTATTTTTTAACAATTCATTATCCAAAATCAAACTTATGTTTTTTTCATTACCTGTTTCTATAATATTGTTATTATTAATACCGCCGCCAGTAATAAACATTGTTTTATACCTGATATCGTTTAATTCTTGACAATTATTGTTTGTATCATTCATTATATAATATATAAATTTAAGTTTAACCTCTTTTAATATTGTATGTTTATAATATTATGAAAAAAATTATTATAAATGGAAAACATAATATAGAATCGCTTGAAGGAAATAAAAAACAACAAGAGAGAAATGTAGCTAATTATGAAGAACCCTCATTAAAAGAACAAATTGCGTCTATTAATAGATATTATATGAATGTGGATGACAATTATAGTAAACCTATTAAAAGTGAAATTAGTAGAAAAATAAACGGTTATAAAAATCAAGATGTTAAAAAAGAAATATACAACGAAGCACTATTAATAAATGCAGATAATATTATAGAAAAATTAGTTTCTTGTAAATTAAAATGTTATTATTGTTGTAAAAATGTTAAAATTTTATATAAAACTGTGAGAGATGAACAACAATGGACACTTGATAGAATAGATAATGACGATTGTCATAGTAAAAATAACACAGTTATATCTTGTTTGAAATGTAATTTACAACGTCGTGTTAAAAATTCGAATGATTTTGTTTTTACAAAACAATTAAAGATAAGTAAACTAGAATAATATAATTATAATATAATGGTTATATCCTATGTAATGTCATAAATATATTTATATTAATTCATTTTTTTCCACCACATCCATGATTACATATGTAGTATATTTCATCATTTAATAACATATGTCCAAAATCATAATCGTGAATATGGAATAAGTGTTTTATTGATTGTAATTTTTCCTTTAATTTATATAAATTCTCTCTACTTAAATATTGTTCTAACAAACAAATCATTCGGTTGATTATATCTTGTGTGTTATTACAATCGTTTATTTCAATTGTTCTTTTGAAACCACCAAAAGTATCACAAGAAATAAAAAAGGTTCTTTTAATCTCTGATACAGCAAAATTCATTATAATTGATATTCTTAAAAGTCATTTAAATAAATATATTAATGGTTATTAAATTATAATGAATCAAGATATAGAAAATAATATGAATAATGATATAGAAAATAATATGAATAAAGACGTTGATATAAAAAAAAATAATAGATATATTAACTATATTATATTAACATTCATAATTATTATTGTATATGCTGCAACATTTCCGTCTGGTCATAAATATAATAATACAAATACTACAATAATAAAGTGATTACATTATCTCAATAATAATTAACATTAATATCAAAACATAAATATAATTATTTTTGTAGCTAGATAAATATTTATTTAATAATGTTCCTATATAAAATCCAATTAAATTAACGAATATTTCTGCAATAGACCCATGCCATCCGTGTTTTTTAGAATTTTTAATACCAAATAATCGATCAATTGGATTAAGATATTTTTCTTTACCTTCTGTAATTAAATATTTATAATACCATTCATTTGATAATTTATAATCTTGTTTAGCTAAGCATCCACCTATAGAAAAAGCAAATTTCTCATTCTTATCTAAATACATTTCAAATAACTCCCATAATATACCAGCACTTTGTATGATATAAAAATAATCACTAAAAAAGTAACCTAAAAAAGCAAAAAAGTATAAATGATTAGTTTGAACACCAAATATTTCGAAACGATAACATCCTTTACGTTTGTTAATATTTTTATATCCACAGGGACATTTTTTTCCAAGTAAGAAAAACCATAATATAAAAAATATGCCTATAACAGATAGTTGTATATTTTTATTATTTATAAAATTATTATTAAAAAAATTTAAATTCATTATATATTAGTATTATTTAAAATATAATTTTATTATTATATGTAAATGAATGAATTAACGTGGACTGATGGAACCAAGCCACACAAGTCAAGTAAAAATGATAAAGATTTTTACTTGAACAAGAATAATAATGATAGCGAAAATAAAGTATTAATAGAAAAAAGTGACAGTATTACAAAACGTGAATTGGCTAATGATAAACTCAACCAGAGAGAAATGATAAAACAGGTATGCGATAATCCATTTTTAATGAATAATAATTATATTGATGTAATTAGTAATCAACAAGAATTTCTAACACCACAAAATTCAAATTTTTAAGGCAAATTTAAATATTAAAATAAGTATTTAAAATAAGTATTTAAAATGAATATTTTAATACTTTATTAAATGACATCATATACAACACAAAATAGTTTATTACTTGATAATTTGATGGAATTTTATAATAAAGATAATAATATAAATGTTATGTTGAGTATAATAAACGGTCAATCACCTATTTCGTTACGAATAGTAGATTGGTTTGTAACTAATTATGCAAAACAACAATTTACTGTTTATAATTTAAAAGGGGGTGGGAGATTCAAGGTTTACAACGATTATAAGTTAAAATTAAAGGCTTATTCAAAGAAACGATTTGATCCATTTTGTAGATGGGAACGTGTAAATATTCCTTATAATAATGATGAGTTAATTCAAACTACAATAGGACAATTGAATTTTTTTAAATGGGCAATGGAAAATGAAATTATAGATTATATTCAAAATAATTATAGTGAAATAGAAAAGGATATGAACAATCGCAATAGTACTTCAAAACGAAAAATAAATATTACTAATAATTCAAAGACAAGAAAAAAACGCGAAGAATTATCTATATCTGCTTCAAAAACTATTAAACAAGAGAAAGTTGAAGTAACAATAAAATTTGATTAAATATATATTATTATTTAAAAGTTGTATTTTATTTTTAATTAAATGGGTAATTCTTTAAAAATTAATAGTATTAATTTTGAAGATATGCAAGAAAGTATTATTAAAAATAAAATAATAATAAACACATTAAATACAGACAAACAAACGTGTTTAATTAAAAATACATTGTCGATTGACAACGAAGTAAATGTGATTAATAAATTAATGACCGAAGGCAATTATGACGTAACATTAATAATATATGGAGAGAATTCTTGTGATAATAATATTTATGATAAATATAAACAATTATTTGGATTAGGATTCGCAAACATATATATTTATATTGGAGGGTTATTTGAATGGTTGTTATTACAAGATATTTATGGAGATGATTTATTTCCAACCACATCTAAAATTAATGACCATTTGTCTTACAAAGGTAAAAAAAAAATAAATATAAAATTAATCGAAAATTAATAATATTATTAAATTTATTTATTATCCATTGCAATATTAGCTAATTTATCGGCTACTACATTCATCTCTCTTTTAATATGAATATATTCAACTTTTTTTATTTGTTTAATTAACGAATATGCGTTTTTATATAATGGCTTTAAATTTTCAGAATTTACATTATAACTACCATTTAATTGTTTAATAATTAATAAAGAATCTCCCTTGATTATTAGGTGTTGAATATTTAGTTCAATTGCTTTTTTAACACCTTCGACTAGACCCATATATTCAGCGTAGTTATTAGTTTGAATACCTAAGTATTTAGAATCTTCATGAATTAATTTATTGTTTTGATCATATATAACATAACCACATCCAGAAGGACCAGGATTTCCTCTGCTACCACCGTCAAACATCAATATATAGTAGGGAGTATTGTTAAATTTAATATATTCTTCAAATAATTTAATAATATCATTTACATAAGATGGTTCATTTTTAATATTAATATTGCCATTTATTTTTAAATAATCGGTAATTGAATTAAACCAATTTTCATGATAATTGCTACATTTTTGTAAATATTCAAAAGAAATTTTATTTTCCCCTTTTCTTGATCTCTCTACAATACGTGCTTCGGCAATATTCGTATCAGTTTTAATATATATATAATTAATTGGTGGAATATCTTTTATAAATTCATCAAACCATTTATTGTAAATTTGGTAATTTATTTTATCAATTTCATTATCATCATATAACATTTTTGCAAATACGTTTTTATCAGTCGATATACTTCTCTCTGTTATAATATATTCATATCCATTGTTGAGTGCTTCTTTGAGTTGCGAAAGACGTGATATATATGCCATCATTTGAAATGAAAATGCGTATTTTTTTTTATCCTCATAATATTTTTCAATGATGGTTTTATCATTATCACAAATAGTATTCCATTCGTCAACCGGTTCTAGTAAAAATATTATGTTGTCATTATTTTTAAAGTGTTCTTTTAAAATTTTAATAATAGTTGATTTACCAGAACCAATATTACCTTCAATAGAATATATTTTCGATACATTATTCAACATAGAAGCCATTTACTGTATATATTTGATAATAATTAAATCAATTTAAAATTGATTTTACATATATTACTATATATTATACCAACAGTATGGACTTTAATCAGAATAAATTAACTAAAACCGAATGGAATAGTATTGAAAAACCGATTGGTGAACAAGAAAAATATGTGTGTAATCTTATAACTAACGGATTTAATAATGTTAATATTAGTGTTAATAAATCATTATCACTAATGGCTTATTTGAAGGTATCGTATACTGATAATTTGGATAAATATATATATAATAAATATTTACAAAATGATTTATTAACTATTTACAACAAATTTAATGAAACAAAAATGGTTGAAAATGTTAATAATAATATCAATATTAAAAAAGCTGACTTAATTAGATTTAAAAATACTGATAAATTATTGAATCAAAACAAAAATGATATAGTTGAATTTATTGTCATGGATTTAATTAATAAAATGTATAAGTATAAAAATAAAAACGACAAAAAATGGTTATATTATTATTATACTATATCTAGATTTATTAAATACAATATTCTTTTGTTTAATGATATTTTTAAAAAAGAAGTACAAAGCATATTAAATAATCTGGAAGTATGTATAAATCTAGTGGAAGTAATAGAAAAGGGGGTTGAAATTATAGAAAAAAATAAGTTTATTTTTAAATATTGCGATAACAAATTATACGATCATCAAAAAGAGTTATTTTCATATTGTAAATATGAAAATCCTAAATTAATTCAGTATATAGCACCTACAGGGACCGGAAAAACTATGTCACCGCTTGGATTATCGGAAAAATATAGGGTTATATTTTTATGTGCCGCACGCCACGTTGGTCTATCATTGGCTAAATATGCAATATCGATGAAAAAAAAAGTGGCATTTGCCTTTGGATGTAATGATGCAGAAGATATTAGATTACATTACTATGCAGCAAAGGATTATAGTGTTAATAAAAGGTCAGGAGGCATTGGAAGAGTTGATAATACGGTTGGAGATAAAGTCGAAATTATGATTAGTGATATTAAATCTTATTTACCAGCTATGTATTATATGTTGGCATTTAATAAGAAAGAAGAAATTATATTATATTGGGATGAACCAACTATTACGTTAGATTACGATGAACACGATTTTCATAGTATTATCCAAAAAAATTGGCAGGAAAATCTTATACCAAATGTTGTATTATCGTCTGCAACATTACCTCAATATGAAGATATGCAAGAAACCATATGTGATTTTAAATGTAAATTTGAAGATTCTGAAATATATACAATTGTGAGTTATGATTGTAATAAAAGCATACCATTAATCAATAAAAAAGGTTATATTGTTATGCCTCATTATATGAGTAAAAATTATAAAGATATTATTACAATGAGTAAACATTGTGATAAATATAAAACATTACTTCGCTATATTGATTTGGAAGAATGTATTAAATTCATATTGTATATTAATAAAAATAAATATTATAAAAGTGATTTATATTCAATAGAGAATAATTTTGAAAGTATTGATATGATAACAATGTCAAAAATTAAATTGTATTATCTTAAATTATTGGGTAATCTTAAAGCAGAAAATTGGGATAATATTTATAATAGTATTCAAAATAATAATAAATTATATCATAAATCCAATATTCATATTGTAACTAGTGATGCAAAAACTTTAACAGGTGGTCCAACTATATTTTTGGCAGAAAATGTAGATAAGATTGCACGATTTTGTCTTCAAGAGGCAAATATTCCAAATGAAATAACTAATAACATATTCAAAATTATAAATTATAATAATACGATTAAGGAAAAGATAAATACGTTACAGAAATTGTATGAAGATGGAACAAAAAAAG
>MDTG01219151.1_pt1 | contig 15007 bp, 11 predicted proteins | sample 811421 | NCBI WGS metagenome assembly MDTG01 (sample SAMN05326645, study PRJNA326480) | marine metagenome | isolation source: seawater | place: Pacific Ocean: South East | collected 2011
CGCTCTGATTCTTGTGTTACCTCGGCAAGATTCTCTTTCAGCTGATGAATCTCACGGCGTGAGGCTTCCAGCTTTTCCGTCAGCTCGTGACTGCTCTGGCTAAGCGATGTAGCGCTTTGCACAATGCGCTCTGCCATAATCTTGAGGTCTGCCTGACTGGCATCTGTGTCCAGTTCAGCCATATGTTCTTTCATTTCTTTATTATACGTAACGGTACGCCCGCCAAATTGTGCGATCGAACTCAAAATATTCGCCAACAATTTGTGCGCATCTTCGGTTGTTTCCTGAACCTGCGTCTTATCAATCGGCACAATGTAGGTTTCGTAGAGCTGGTCATTTACCGAACGCGTAAAACTCGTTTTTTCTTCGACCAGCTTGGTCAACTCTGCGCTCAGTTTTTTGTCCGTTCCAGCTGCGTGATGATACCATACGGCATAATTGTTTGGTGTAGGCTGCACCCCATGACGTGCCATCAGTGCCAGCGCCTGCTTTGCAATCGAAAATATATCGCTGGTGGATTGAGTGACTTCGGACGCCATAACTGCCTTTAAAAAACCCTTTTTTAAGTGATACTGAATTAGCAAATGCGGGTCAAGCGCTAGCACAGCTGAAGTGCTTGATTTATCATTTCTCTTTCACTAGACCTGCGAAGTGTGTATAGTTTACCATTAAGAAAAAGGAGTTGTGTGTGGCCCAATCATCTGCTCAGCAGACCCGCTCAGTAGTCGTATCGAACGCCGCCTCTGCTCCCCGTCCCAAGCTGAATCGCCGTCCTGACTTTCTCAACAAAGCCGCTGCCCGTGCCCTGCCGGAAGAGGACAGGCCCGCGCGCAAAAAGAAATCCCGCCCATCACAACGCAGCAATAAGCAAAAAGCCGCATGGCAATGGGATGGGTCGTTCATGCTTATGCTAACCGTGAGCGTCATTGCGTTGAATCTGTTTTTATCATTCTGGTTTTCCGAGCCGCGTAGTCCAATGAACAGCGCGCCGGTAAGCATTGCCAAATCCACACCGCCGACCATAAGCAAATCGCAACAACCAACCAGCCTCTTTATGTCCGAGCGCGCCCGCACGCCTGCTGAGCTTCGCTGGCAACCCTCTGCCTCTGACTGGAATATCGTAGATTAGCCTATGCATATCACTATCGTCGCATCCGATACGGCCATAGGTGATACGTTATACAATTATGCCTCCCTGTATAGTGACCGCTATCAACTCAGCCGTACAACGCCGGAGGATTTCCAACCAACACCCGACCTGCAATATTGCATCCTCTACGCCCCTGAGTGCAGCAATGACAGATTTCAGCAGTGGCAGCAGCAGGCAAGCAGCCGCGCCAAATGGTTGTGGCTGGGACATCACCTCCCCCTGCCAACAGGCATTGGACGCATAGGCGAATGGTTAGACAGTGCCAACAAACCGACCGCACAACATTGGCCCTTACCCGGCGGATGGCAGTTTAGTCCAACCGCCAAAACAGTGCATCACAGCACCGCCGCCCCGATAGAATTAACGGAAAAAGAAAGCCAGCTTTTCGCATTTTTATGCCAGCATGTAGGAGAAACCTTCAGCAAAGAGACCTTGCTTGGCCAATTATGGGGATACGAAGAGAGTCTTAATACCCGCACCGTCGAAACGCATATTTATCGGCTGCGAAGTAAATTAGAGCCGCTTTTTGATCACACACTGCACGGTATTATCACCGATGAGGCTGGTTACCGGTTGATTATGTAAAAAAGGGTTTTATCTGCTATAGCAAATCATTATAACGAGGCATTATGCGTATTATTATTTCATTCTTCGGATTTTGCATCGCCGCGTTAGCCATGACCGCTGGCGCGCATGCTCAGCAACTTATTGATAGCTACACTCACTGGAAGGTGTTTACCACCACGCAGGGCGGCAACAAACTGTGCTATATTGCGTCGGTGCCAGTGAAAAAGACGGGTAACTATACCAAGCGTGACGACCCGTATTTGTTGGTAACACACCGCAACAGCACCACCGACGAGGTCAGCACCTCTTCGGGCTATAGTTACAAAAAGAATAGTGACGTCGTAGCGAACATCGATAAAAACCGTCACAAAATGTTCACCAAAGGTGAGCTGGCTTGGGCATACGACGCCGCACAGGACAAAAGCATGATTCAGCAGATGATCCGCGGTAATACCATGGTGTTAAAAGGCACGTCATGGAAAGGTACCACGTCAACGGACACCTACTCCTTGAGCGGATTTACCGCCGCCTATAAACGTATGAAATCGGTCTGCAAATAGCGGATATCCTTGCGTTTACGCTTCTTTTCTGCTATAGCCGCTGCTCTTTGAAAAAATGTGAGAGCACATGCTAGACGCACCGTTAATAAAAACACCCGAATGTTCCAGTGATGCCGCAGAAGATGCGCAGCACCGTAATCTTATCGGCATGTCGCGTGATGAAATACGCGATGCGCTGGCGGGTCTCAGCTTAGAGCCTTTCCGTGCCAAACAACTATGGAACTGGCTGTATGTGCGTGGGGTGCGCTCATTTGATGCTATGTCCAACATGTCCAAGCCCACACGCGCGATGCTGGCCGAGCATTTTGCCATCGACCGTGCAGAGATTCGCGAAGATGCGCTCTCCGAAGACGGCACGCGCAAATGGCTGCTTGGATTTGGCGATAAAAATGAAGTGGAAACCGTCTTCATTCCGGAAGCGGATCGCGGCACTTTGTGTATTTCATCGCAAGTCGGCTGCACCCTTGCCTGCACGTTCTGCCATACGGGCACGCAAAAACTGGTGCGCAATTTAAGTGCCGGTGAGATTGTTGGGCAGGTACTTACCGCGCGCGATGAGCTAGGCGAATGGAACACAAAGGAAGACGGTCGCAAGGTCACCAACATTGTCTTTATGGGTATGGGCGAACCGCTCTTTAATTATGATCACGTCGCGCGCGCCTGCGAGTTGCTAACCGACGGCGATGGTGTGGCATTGTCCAAACGAAAAGTGACCATTTCCACCTCTGGTGTAGTGCCGCGCATTTATCAAATGGCCGATGAGCTGGGTGTGAATCTGGCGATTTCCCTGCATGCGGTTCGTAACGAGCTGCGTAACGAGATCGTCCCTATCAATCGCAAATGGCCGCTCGAGGAATTATTGCCCGCATTGCATTACTACGCCGAAAAATTCCCTTCACGCCGCATCCTCATTGAATATGTCATGCTGAAGGATGTGAATGACAGTGAGTCGGATGCCTACGCACTGGTAGATCTGATGCGTGGCCTGCCTGTGAAGGTAAATCTTATCCCATTTAACCCATGGCCTGGATCGCCGTATGAATGCAGCTCCAACAATCGCATTCATAAATTCGCAGACATTCTGGCGGCTCATCATATTTCTGTGCCTATTCGACGCACACGCGGGCAGGATATTCTGGCAGCCTGCGGCCAGCTAAAGTCACAAAGCGAGCGCAAACGCGGCCAAAAAGTAAAACTGCATTAAGCCTGTCGCGCAACTTCACTACATAGTTGCATTTTAAACCACTTGCGTTGCCAGTCAGTTGCATCCACACTCATATTCCATTATAATTTTGCTATAAAAAATAAGGATACGGCAATGCAAGCGCGAATACTGGTGGTAGAAGACAATGATCTGAATGTTCATGTCTTAGAGGCGATCTTAGAGAATCTCAATGTAGCTTACGACGTTACCCATAACGGGGAAACAGCCATTGAGATGGCTAAAAAACAATTAGGCGAATACGATCTCATCTTTATGGATCTGCATATGCCAGGCATGAACGGATTTGACGCAACGGATACCATACGTGCACTCGAATCCTATAAAAAGAATCCTGTACCTATTGTGGCACTCACAGCCAATGCACTCATGGAAGAAAAAAGCGGATTTTTACGTAATACTGGCCTGAGCGACTATCTGACAAAACCGTTCGATGAAGAAGATATTGTGAACGTGATCGGCAAGCTATGCCCTGAATATCGCTACAGCTTGCGCCGCGCTATGTAGCGCGTTCGGCTATGCACATATACTAGCAAAAGCACACAAAAAAGGGCGCCCAGCGGGCGCCCTTTATGTTTATCGGCAATAGTGAATGATATCAGCTGCCAGTCAATGCTGGGGTTTCGCCGTCTTCACCATTGTCATTCTCGTTTGCTACATCCACAGCAGGGGCGTGTTGTGCTTCCAGCTCACGATCACGGTCTTGCGCGATACGTTTGATTTTGCTGGTCGCTGCACCTGTTCCCGCCGGAATCAAGCGACCTACGATCACGTTCTCTTTCAGGCCTTGCAGATTATCTACTTTGCCCGATACAGCCGCTTCCGTCAGGACACGCGTGGTCTCCTGGAAGGATGCCGCCGAGATGAACGAACGTGTTTGCAGGCTGGCTTTGGTGATACCTTGCAGTACTGGAATACCCGTTGCGGTTTTCAGCTCTTCGCGCATCGCTTTTTCGTTCATTTCCACGAACTCATCGCGATCCACCACTTCACCGGTCAGGAAGGTCGTTTCACCAGGGTTATCGATTTCGATCTTCTGCAACATCTGGCGGATAACCACTTCGATGTGCTTATCGTTAATACCTACACCCTGCAGACGATATACGGCCTGCACTTCATTCACCATATAGTTGGCCAGTGCTTCCACACCCATTACACGCAGAATGTCGTGCGGTACTGGGTTACCGTCCATCAGCAGATCACCTTTCTCAACGTAATCGCCTTCCTGTACGGTAATGTGCTTACCTTTCGGAATCAGATACTCAACCGTTACATCTTCGTCTTCGCCCGAACGTACAACCAAACGACGCTTGGTCTTATAGTCCTTACCGAATTCGATACGGCCTTCGATTTCCGAGATGATCGCGTGGTCTTTCGGCTTACGTGCTTCAAACAGCTCGGCCACACGTGGCAGACCACCGGTAATGTCACGGGTTTTGGTCGACTCACGCGGAATACGCGCTAATACGTCACCCGCATGCACTTCCTGACCATCGGTCACGTTCAGGATCGCATCTACCGGCAGGAAGTAACGTGCTTCCAAACCGTTTGGCAGGGTAATGATCTCGTCTTTATCATCACGCAGGGCGATACGCGGTTTCAAATCCGAACCACGTGCTTGCTGACGCCAGTCGGTGATCACTTTACTGGTGATACCGGTCGACTCATCCACTACTTCACGCAGCGACACGCCTTCTACCAGATCGCGGTAGCGAGCAATACCGTTACGCTCGGTAATGATCGGAATGGTATATGGATCCCATTCAACCAGTTTCTCACCCGCGGCAACGGTGCTGCCTTCGTCATGCAACAGACGCGCACCATACGGAATCTTGTGGCGAGCACGCTCACGGCCTTGCTCATCACGCAGAATCAGTTCGCACGAGCGGCTCATCACCACCGAACGACCCTGGCTATCTTTCACCACGTTTTTGTTCGATAGTTCGATGCTTGCTTCGTGGCTCGATTCGATGCTCGATTGCTCTGCACCACGCTGCGCCGCACCACCAATGTGGAAGGTACGCATGGTCAGCTGTGTACCCGGCTCACCAATCGACTGCGCCGCAATTACGCCCACAGCCTCGCCCAGATTCACCGGCGTACCACGTGCCAGATCACGGCCATAACATTGAGCACACACACCACCATCCGACTCACATGTCAGCACCGAGCGAATCAGCAATTGCTCGATACCTGCAGCTTCAATCTGCTCGATCTTGTCTTCATCGATCAGCTGACCTGCTTTGAGAATCTTCTCGTTGGTGGTTGGGTGATGTACATCTTTAGCAGAGGTACGACCCAGAATCTTGTCTTCCAGTGGCACCACAATGTCACCACCTTCGATCAGTGCTTTCGCTACGATACCTTTGTCCGTACCACAATCCTGCTCAACCACGATGCAGTCTTGGCTTACATCTACCAGACGACGGGTCAGATAACCCGAGTTCGCGGTTTTCAGTGCGGTATCGGCCAGACCTTTACGTGCACCGTGCGAGCTGTTGAAGTACTCAAGTACCGACAGGCCTTCTTTAAAGTTCGAAATAATCGGTGTTTCGATGATCTCACCCGATGGTTTCGCCATCAGACCACGCATACCCGACAACTGCTTCATCTGAGCTGCCGAACCACGCGCACCGGAGTGTGCCATCATGTAAATCGAGTTCACGGTCTTTGCGTCGCGCTTACCCTCTTCGTTACCGATCGAGGAAATCTGCTCCATCATGTCCTGCGCTACACGCTCAGTACAATGCGACCAGGCATCGATTACCTTGTTGTATTTCTCACCGGCAGTGATCAGACCGTCAGCATATTGCTGCTCGAACTGTTTCACTTCTTCCAGCGTTTCGTTCAGGTGCTTCTCTTTCGAATTTGGTACGATCATGTCATCCTTACCGAAGGAGATACCTGCTTTCGCCGCGTGGGAGAAACCAAGACCCATAATCTTATCTGCAAAGATCACCGCTTCTTTCTGACCGCAGTGACGATACACATGGTCGATCATTTTCGACACTTCCTTCTTGGTCAGCGCTTTGTTAAGCACGCTGAAGGAGATGTTCGGGTTCTTTGGCAGATATTGCGCAATCAGTGCACGGCCTGGGGTCGTGTCAACGATTTCGCTGGTTGGGTTTCCATCATGATCCACCGACGTCCAGCGCACTTTCACTTTGGTGTGTAGGCTAACGGCTTTGGTGTCCAGCGCCATCATCAGCTCGTTGATGTCCGAGAACGCCATGCCTTCGCCCGGCGCGTTGTCCGATTCCAGCGACATGTAGTACAGACCCAATACGATATCCTGACTAGGTACGATAATTGGCTTACCGTTCGCAGGCGACAGAATATTGTTGGTCGACATCATCAATACGCGTGCTTCCAGCTGCGATTCGATCGACAGCGGCACGTGTACAGCCATTTGGTCACCGTCAAAGTCAGCGTTAAAGGCCGCACATACCAGTGGGTGCAGCTGAATCGCCTTACCTTCGATCAGCATCGGCTCAAACGCCTGAATACCCAAACGGTGCAGGGTTGGTGCACGGTTCAGCATGACAGGGTGTTCGCGGATCACTTCTTCCAGAATATCCCAGATCTCCGGACGCTCCGTTTCCACCAGACGCTTCGCCGCCTTGATGGTCGTCGCAATACCGTAAATCTCGAGTTTGGCATAAATGAACGGCTTAAACAGTTCCAGCGCCATTTTCTTCGGCAGACCGCACTGATGCAGTTTCAGCTCGGGGCCTACCACAATCACCGAACGACCTGAATAATCCACACGCTTACCCAACAGGTTCTGACGGAAGCGACCTTGCTTACCTTTCAGCATGTCAGACAGCGATTTCAGCGGACGTTTATTGGTACCGGTGATCACGCGACCACGACGGCCATTATCGAACAGCGCATCTACCGCTTCCTGCAGCATACGCTTCTCGTTACGTACGATAATGTCAGGCGCACGCAGCTCGAGCAGGCGCTTCAAGCGGTTGTTACGGTTGATTACACGACGATACAGATCGTTCAGATCGGAGGTCGCAAAACGGCCACCATCCAGCGGCACCAATGGGCGCAGCTCAGGCGGAATCACCGGAATCACTTCCATGATCATCCATTCTGGCTTGTTACCCGACTCGATGAACGCATCAAGCAATTTCAGGCGTTTCACCAGTTTTTTGCGTTTCGCTTCCGAGTTGGTTTCTTTCAGATCCGTACGCAGATCTTCCTGCAGGGTCTTCAGATCCAGACGCGACAGAATGTCACGGATCGCTTCCGCACCAATCATCGCGGTGAAGGTGCCTTCACCATACTCATCCAACGCATCGTAGAATTGCTCCTCGGTCAACAGCTCATTCTGTGCGAATGGCGACAGGCCAGGGTCAGTCACGATGTAGTTCTCGAAATACAGTACCTTTTCCAGATCCTTCAGGGTCATGTCCAGCAGCGTACCAATGCGGCTAGGCAGTGATTTCAGGAACCAGATATGCGCCACAGGCGCTGCCAGCTCAATGTGGCCCATACGCTCACGGCGTACTTTCGAGGTGGTTACTTCCACACCACATTTTTCGCAGACGATACCACGATACTTCATGCGCTTATATTTGCCGCACAGACATTCATAGTCTTTGATCGGGCCAAAGATACGCGCACAGAACAGGCCGTCACGCTCTGGTTTGAACGTACGGTAGTTAATGGTTTCTGGTTTTTTGACCTCGCCGAACGACCAGCTGCGGATTTTTTCCGGGCTGGCGATCGAGATACGGATCTCGTCAAAATGTTTGATACCGGTCAGCTGACCAAACACATTCATCAATTCGTTAGCCATGTGGTAGTTCCTCCCTAGGCTTCTTTTTCTACGAGGTCTACGTTCAGGCAAAGCGAGCGAAGCTCTTTCACCATCACGTGGAACGATTCCGGAATACCGGACTCAAAGCTGTGATCGCCGCGTACGATCGACTCATACACTTTCGAGCGGCCTGCAACATCATCCGACTTCACAGTCAGCATTTCCTGCAGGGTATAAGCAGCACCGTAAGCCTGCAACGCCCAGCACTCCATCTCACCGAAGCGCTGACCACCAAACTGGCTCTTACCACCCAACGGCTGTTGGGTCACCAGCGAGTATGGTCCGATCGAACGTGCGTGGATTTTGTCATCCACCAGGTGGTGCAGCTTGAGCATGTAGATGTAGCCCACGGTGGTTTTGCGATCAAACGCTTCACCGGTACGGCCATCAATCAGCTGCATTTGCCCGGAGCGATCTACGCCCGCGCGTTCCAGCCAATTACTTACATCTTCTTCGCTCGCACCGTCGAATACCGGTGTGGCAAATGGCACGCCTTTGGTCACGTTCTGAGCCAGCTCGACGATGTCTTTATCTTCCATCTTCTTCAGCTCAGCCACGTTCTCGGGCTCGTCATAAATTTCAGACAGCTTCTTGCGCAGATCATCCAGCTTATTGGATGCTTGCGCCTGATCCAGCACTTCACGGATCTGACGACCAATGCCCGATGCAGCCCAACCAAGGTGGGTTTCCAGAATCTGACCCACGTTCATACGGCTTGGTACACCCAGCGGGTTCAGCACGATATCAACAGGACGGCCATCTTCAAGGTGAGGCATGTCTTCAACTGGTACGATGTTCGAGATCACACCTTTGTTACCGTGACGGCCAGCCATTTTGTCGCCGGGCTGCAGCTTACGCTTCACAGCAACAAATACTTTCACCATCTTCAGTACACCTGGAGGCAGATCATCGCCCGATTGTACTTTTCCAACCTTCTCTTCGAAGCGCTTGTTCAGCGAGTCAATCGAATCGTCGAGCTGTTTTTTCAGCGCTTCGATTTGCTTCATCGCTTTTTCGTCTTTCAGCGCAAACTGCCACCACGTACCACGTGGATACTCTTGCAGGGTCGCTTCAGTAATTTTGCCCGCTTTGAAGCCTTTTGGCCCTTTGCTTGCATCTTTACCGTCCAGCAGCTCTTGCAACGCGCCATACACGAAGCGCTCGATAATGCCGCGCTCATCGTCACGGTCTTTCGCCAGACGATCAATCTCGGCTTTCTCGATAGCCAGTGCACGCTCATCTTTCTCTATACCGCGACGCGAGAAGATCTTCACGCCTACGATCGTGCCCGAGTTGCCCGGAGGCAGCTTCAGCGACGAATCACGTACATCTGCTGCTTTCTCACCAAAGATGGCACGCAACAGTTTTTCTTCCGGCGTCATTGGGCTTTCCGATTTCGGTGTCACTTTACCCACCAGAATATCGCCCGGCTTCACTTCCGCACCGATATGCACCACACCAATCTCATCGAGATTGCGCAAGCCTTCTTCGCCTACGTTCGGGATATCGCGGGTGATTTCTTCCGGACCCAGTTTGGTATCACGCGCCATCACTTCGAATTCTTCAATGTGAATCGAGGTGAAGCGATCTTCCGATACCATGCGCTCGGAAATCAGGATCGAATCCTCATAGTTATAGCCGTTCCATGGCATGAAGGCCACGAGCACGTTTTGTCCCAGTGCCAACTCGCCCAGATCGGTCGACGGACCATCCGCAATCACATCGCCTGTTCTCACGCGGTCACCTACTTTCACCAGCGGACGCTGGTTGATACAGGTATTCTGGTTCGAACGCTGGAACTTCAGCAAATTGTAAATATCTACCGCTGGTGTACCATCGGCGTTTGGCTCGTCGCAGCGAATCACGATACGCTGACCATCCACCTGATCGATCACACCGCTACGGCGTGCTGTGGTTGCTACGCCCGAGTCACGCGCTACCACGTCTTCCATACCCGTACCCACCAATGGTGCATCTGCACGCACCAGCGGCACAGCCTGACGTTGCATGTTCGAGCCCATCAATGCGCGGTTCGCATCATCGTTCTCGAGGAACGGAATCAGCGCTGCCGCAACCGATACCAGCTGCTTTGGTGCTACGTCCATGTAATTCACCTGATCCGCCGTTGCCATGGTGAAGTCACCATTCACACGGGTCGAGATCAGTTCTTCGGTAAACTTACCATTTTTGTCCAACGCCGAGTTCGCCTGCGCAATGGTATATTTGCCTTCTTCAATCGCCGACAGATACACCACTTCATCGGTCACCTTACCGTTTTCTACTTTACGGTACGGGGTTTCGATGAAGCCGTATTTGTTAATACGCGAATAGGTCGCCATCGAGTTGATCAGACCAATATTCGGACCCTCAGGGGTTTCAATTGGGCAGATGCGGCCATAGTGGGTTGGGTGTACATCACGCACCTCAAAGCCCGCACGCTCGCGCGTCAGACCACCTGGCCCAAGCGCCGACAAACGACGTTTATGGGTGATTTCCGACAGCGGGTTCGTCTGATCCATAAACTGGCTCAACTGCGAGCCACCAAAGAATTCACGTACTGCAGCCGCCAGCGGCTTCGCATTCACCAGATCATGTGGCATCACCGTGTCGATATCCACCGAGCTCATGCGCTCCATGATACCACGCTCCATACGCAACAGACCGATGCGGAACTGGTTTTCCATCAGCTCACCCACCGAGCGCACACGACGGTTACCCAAATGGTCAATGTCATCGATCACACCAATACCGTCTTTCAACTGTACCAGTGTTTTCACGGTGTTGATGATATCGTCATTGGTCAGGGTGCCGGTTTCTTCCGGCGCGTTCACATCCAGACGTGCGTTGATTTTCATACGGCCAACTGCCGACAGATCATAACGCTCCGCTTCAAAGAACAGCGAGTTAAACAGTTCTTCTGCAGCCTCTGGTGTGGTTGGCTCACCCGGACGCATCACACGGTAAATATCGATCAGTGCATCGTCGCGGCTTGCGTTTTTGTCAACCGCCAGTGTGTTGCGGATGTAAGCACCCACATTCACATAATCGATTTTCAGTACGGGCAGCTCTTTAATACCTGCTTCGCTGATTTGTGCCAGCACGTCTTTGGTCAGCTCATCGCCCGCTTCAGCGAAGATCTCACCGGTTTTGCTGTTTACGATGTCTTTGGCAACATATTTACCAAGAATAACTTCGTCGCTCAGCACAATCTGCTTCACGCCATCTTCAGCAAATTTCTTTAGCGCGCGTGGGGTCAGCTTCTTACCAGCTTCCGCCAGTTTTTTACCCGACTTCGCGTCTACCAGGTCATGCTCCAGCTTGATGCCTTTCCATGCCATTGGCTCAAAATCAATCGCCCAGCCTTTCGCAGTTTTCTTGTATTGCGCGGTTTCATAGAACATGTCCAGAATCGCTTGTGTATCCAGACCGATCGCACGCAACAAGGTGGTTGCAGGCAATTTACGACGGCGGTCGATACGCACATGCAGAATGTCTTTCGCGTCAAACTCAAAATCCAGCCACGAACCACGGTAAGGAATCACACGTGCCGAGTAGAGATATTTGCCCGAGGAATGGCTTTTACCATGATCATGGTCGAAGAATACGCCTGGCGAGCGGTGCATCTGACTTACGATCACACGTTCCGTACCGTTGATGATGAACGTACCGTTCTCGGTCATCAGCGGAATATCGCCCATATAGACGTCTTGTTCTTTAATGTCTTTGATTTCACGCGCACCGGTGTCTTCATCCACAATCCACACGATCAGGCGCAGGGTCACACGCAATGGCGCTGAGAAATTAATACCGCGTTGGCGGCATTCTTCTACATCATATTTAGGGGTGTCAAAATCGTAGTTTACAAATTCCAGCGTTGCGGTTTCCGCAAAATCTTTAATCGGGAACACCGATTTCATTACACCTTGCAAGCCGGTGTCGTTGCGGTCTGCCTTCGTGGCCTCTTTTTGCAGGAACAGATCGTAGGAATTTTTCTGCACCTCGATCAGATTCGGCAGAACCGCCGCAGATTTAATAGTGCCAAAGCTTTTACGAATACGTTTACGTGAAGTGAAACTGTGTGTGCTAGCAGCAGCAGATTGCGCCATGATTGCCTCGCAATAAAGAGTTAGTGACGTGCTTGTCGAATTGTGCAGGAGTTACAGGCCCACACCCCTGATACACAAACAAGGAAACCCCGCAAATGTGCAGGGCCTCCTTTTTATGTGTTTGCTTCCGAAACTACTTCAGCTCTACCGTAGCACCAGCTTCGGTCAGCTTCTTCTTCATTTCTTCAGCTTCGTCTTTCGATACACCTTCCTTAACGGTCTTAGGCGCACCTTCTACCAGGTCTTTCGCTTCTTTCAAGCCCAGACCGGTGATCGCACGAATCTCTTTAATCACGTTGATTTTCTTGTCACCAGCAGCAGCCAGTACAACTTCAAATTCGTCTTTCTCTTCTGCAGCAGCAGCATCGCCACCAGCAGCACCCGGAGCAGCAGCAACCGCTACAGGAGCAGCAGCCGATACACCCCATTTATCTTCCAGAAGCTTCGACAGTTCAGCCGCTTCCAGTACGGACAGTGCAGAAAGATCTTCTACCAATTGTTCTAAGTTAGCCATGATTCACCCCTTCAATTCTCAATCACTTGAATGAAATTAAACAAAATATGTTGCTACCCTTGCGCCCCATACGCTCCGATAACACGTGCTACCTGACCAGCAGGCGCTTGCAACACACCAGCGATATTGGTCGCAGGCGTATTCAACAGCGCAACAATCTTACCGCGCAGCTCATCGAGCGACGGCATTGTTGCTAATTGTTTGATGCCAGCTTCATCCAGCATATGCTCGCCGAATGCGCCACCCACCAAAACCAATTTTTCGTTCTCCTTGGCAAACGCAGCAATTGCTTTCGCAGCTGCTACCGGCTCATCCGCCCACGCCATCGCGGTCGGACCCGTGAACATGTCAGCCAGAGGCTCATATTTAGTGCCTTCCAGCGCGCGCTTTGCCAAGCGGTTTTTGGTCACTTTGAAGCTTGCACCCGCTTTGCGGATTTCACCACGCAGCTCAGACATCTTCGCTACGCTCAAGCCTTTATACTGGGTGATCAGCACCACTTCCGCACCATTAAAGATGTCGTTAGCGCCTTCTACCCATTCTACTTTCTGTGCCCGATCCATTTTTTCCTCGCTTACGCTGCCACGTCTGCAACATCAACCTTGACCGATGGGCCCATCGTTGACGACAGCGTGATTTTCTTAATGTAGGCACCCTTTGCACCTGCCGGCTTCGCTTTGTTTACAGCGCCGATAAATGCACGGATATTCTCAGACAGTTTCGCATCGTCAAAACTTGCCTTACCTACGCCAGCATGCACGATGCCAGCTTTTTCCACACGGAACTCTACCTGCCCGCTTTTCGCCGCTTTAACCGCAGCCTCTACATCCGGCGTTACCGTGCCAAGCTTAGGGTTTGGCATCAGGCCACGCGGACCCAGAATTTTACCGATCTTACCAACAACACCCATCATGTCAGGGGTTGCGATACAACGATCGAAATCAATCTCGCCTTTTTGTACTTTCTCTGCCAGGTCATCACCACCCACCAGATCAGCACCTGCGGCCTTGGCTGCTTCGGCTTTATCATCTTTCGCAAACACAGCCACGCGCACTTCTTTACCAATGCCGTTAGGCATAGCAATTGCGCCGCGCACCATTTGATCGGAGTGCTTAGGATCCACACCCAGATTCATCGCCACATCGACGGTTTCGTCGAACTTTGCGCTTGCAGCACCTTTTACCAGCTTGACTGCTTCATCCAGGCTATACTGCTTGGACACATCAACCGTTTCGCGTGCAGCACGCACTCGTTTGCCTGCCTTGGCCATCGTTGTTACTCCGTTACTTCCAGACCCATCGATGTCGCCGAACCAGCTACCTGACGTGCAGCCGCTTCAACATCGTGGGCGTTAAGATCATCCATTTTATCCTCGGCGATCTTGCGGATCGAATCCATCGAGATCTTGCCGATAATCTTTTTGCCAGGCTCTTGCGAACCTTTTTTCAGCTTTGCAGCCTTCTTGATGAAGAACGACACAGGCGGCTTCTTCATTACAAAGGTAAAGCTACGATCTTTATATACGCTAATGACGACCGGAACCGGAGCGTTAGGCTCAACGTCCTTTGTCGCATCATTAAACGCCTTACAGAAATCCATGATATTCAGGCCTGCTTGACCTAGCGCCGGACCGACTGGTGGCGACGGGTTTGCTTTGCCTGCTGGAATCTGCAATTTAATTTGTCCAACAACTTCTTTTTTTGCCATTTTCTTGCCCTTTTCCTCGCTCAGGGAGCGCACAGTTATACTGCAATGCGTTTGCATTGCAATGATTTTTTTCAGCTTTTGGCGACTTTTCTAGCAGCCGGCACAAAAAGCTACTAATAACAACAGGTTAAACTTTCTCTACCTGACCAAACTCCAGCTCTACTGGCGTCGCACGACCAAAGATAGTCACCGACACTTTCAGCTTCTCTTTGCCTTCGTCCACGTCCTCTACCACACCGATAAAGGAATCGAATGGCCCATCCACCACTTTCACCTGCTCGCCAATCTCGAAAATTACAGCGTTCTTTGGCGCGGCCAGGCCTTCTTCTACTTGCTGGAAGATCGCCTGC
>MDTG01329711.1_pt1 | contig 15005 bp, 11 predicted proteins | sample 811421 | NCBI WGS metagenome assembly MDTG01 (sample SAMN05326645, study PRJNA326480) | marine metagenome | isolation source: seawater | place: Pacific Ocean: South East | collected 2011
TCAGTATCAATATTGATTTTACGCACCCCGTATTTAATGCCTTCACAAATCTGCTCAACGGGCACACCATAGGTTTCGGGAATTTCACCACCGTACTGATTAATAATCGCCAACCACTCCTGCGGCACAGAGGAAGAACCATGCATCACCAAATGCGTACCAGGAATGCGTTTATTGATCTCTTTAATACGATCGATGGCTAGGATGTCTCCGGTTGGCGGACGGCTAAACTTGTAAGCGCCATGACTGGTGCCACAAGCAATGGCCAATGCATCTACATGGGTTTTGGAGACAAAGTCTGCCGCCTCCTCGGGGTCGGTGAGCATTTGCTCATGGGTTAACGTGCCCTCTGCACCAACGCCGTCCTCCTCGCCAGCCTGCCCTGTTTCTAATGAACCCAAACAGCCCAACTCACCCTCAACTGACACCCCACAAGCATGGGCCATGGCAACTGATCGTTGGGTGACATCGACGTTATACTCATAACTCGAAGGGGTTTTGCCATCCTCCATTAACGAGCCGTCCATCATCACCGAGGTAAATCCTAGCTGGATAGAACGCTGGCAAATAGCCGGGCTAGTGCCATGATCCTGATGGACACAGACTGGAATATGCGGCCATTCCTCGATTGCAGCCTGTATTAGGTGCCGCAGAAAAGGCGCCCCAGCGTACTTGCGTGCGCCTGCAGAGGCCTGCACTATGACCGGACTGTCTGTCTGATCAGCGGCCAGCATTATCGCACGCATCTGTTCTAAGTTATTGACATTAAAGGCTGGCACTCCGTAGCCTTGTTCAGCCGCATGATCAAGCAATTGTCTCAGTGAAATTAACGCCATAATCTCTTCCCTCCTTCCCTTTTACTGAAAAATTTTTTTAGTCATCAGCCCTCTGTTTAAGTATCGCTACAGCAGGCAATTCTTTGCCTTCAACATATTCTAAGAAGGCTCCACCGCCCGTTGAAATATAGGATACCTGCTGGCCTATATTATATTTATCGACTGCGGCTAAGGTGTCGCCACCACCAGCAATTGAAAATCCGTCACTCTTAGCAATGGCTAATGCCAACGCTTTTGTCCCCTGTGCAAATTGATCAAATTCAAACACGCCCACAGGGCCATTCCAGATAATGGTAGCCATGGAGCCAATAAGCGATGCTAAGTGACTAGCCGAATCTGGCCCTATATCGAAAATCATATCGTCATCAGCAACCTCATCCACTGATTTGATTACAGCCGCAGCGGTTTCTGAAAATTCCTTGCCCACCACCACATCCGTTGGTAGGGGAATACTCACCTTTTTCATCAAAGCTTGTGCCGCAGGAATCAAATCCTGCTCACAGAGTGATTTTCCCACATTCTTGCCCGCTGCCGCTAAAAAGGTATTGGCGATACCACCGCCCACAATCAACTGGTCGACTTGGTCGGCAAGCGTCTCCAAGACCATTAATTTCGTTGATACTTTTGACCCACCAACAATCGCGGCAATCGGCGTAGCAGGAACCGCCAGTGCGGTTTCCAAAGCCTCTAGTTCTTTGGCTAGCAGTGGGCCTGCGCAGGCAATAGGTGCAAATTTAGCCACGCCATGGGTTGAGGCCTGAGCGCGGTGCGCGGTGCCAAAGGCATCCATAACAAACACATCACACAATGCAGCATATGCCTTAGCAAGATCGTCATCGTTACTCTTCTCACCTGAGTTAAACCGCACATTTTCAAGCATTGTTATTGAACCGCTGGCACTCTCTAGCCCCGCCTGCCAATCACGCGCCACATTGACGGGACAATCCAACAGATCAGACAAATAGGCCGCCACGGGTTTCATGCTGAAGGTATCTTCGTAGTGCCCCTCGGTGGGACGACCGAGGTGCGACATTAGAATGACCTTGGCACCTGCCTCCAAGACCAGTTTAATTGTGGGTAACGCGGCTTTGATTCTCGCGTCACTGGTAACAACACCATCTTTGATAGGCACATTGAGATCTTCACGGATCAGCACTCGTTTGCCTGCTAACGCTTGGTCGGTCATTAACTTGACGGTCATCCTAGTCCTTAATAGCTGTGATTGATGATTATTGTTGGGTCGATGCTAGCCCGCACCAACTCAGCAGAGTATCGAGCATTCTATTGGCATAACCCCATTCGTTGTCGAACCAAATTAATACTTTGACCAATGTTTGCTGACTTACTCGGGTTTGGCTGGCATCAACAATGCCGCTGCGGGGGTCATGGTTAAAATCGCAGGAGGCCAATGGCTCTTCAGTGTAGCCGAGTACACCGCGAAGATTGCCGTGAGTAGCGGCCAATAGCGCGGCATTAACCGACGCTGTATCGACCTGATTTTTGAGCATGACCGAAAGATCGATGGCGGATACATTGAGCGTTGGCACACGCATGGCCTGCGCCTGAAAGCGGCCTGTCAGTTCCGGCAGTAACCGATCGATGCCCAGAGCGAGACCGGTATCAACAGGAATAATTGATTGCATTGCTGCACGCGTCTTACGCAGGTCGGTATGATGATAAGCATCAATCACTGGCTGATCGTTCATTGCCGAATGAATGGTGGTAATAACACCTCCCTCAATACCAAAGGCCTCATCTAATACTTTGATCACCGGCACGACGCAATTGGTTGAGCAAGACGCTGCGGAAATAATCGTTTCATCACCGGTCAGGCGCTGTTGATTGACGCCATAAACAATGGTGGCATCCACTGATGACTCCGCAGGCTGAGAAAACAATACCCGCTTCGCACCGCTGACTAAGTGCTGCTCAGCGCTTTCACGGTCACTAAATGAACCACTACACTCAAGCACCACATCGACTTCTAAGGCTCCCCAAGGCAACTGATCCAATGCCTGATTGTGCAGAATTTTTATGCTATCGCCATTGACAGTTAGTGAATGCTCACTTGCGCTAATAGTGCCGTTGAAACGGCCATGCGTTGAATCGTATTTAGTAAGATGCGCAATAGTCTTGCTATCAGCGGGTTCATTAATAGCAACAACCTGCACATGGTTGCGAGCCTCTGATTCATACAGAGCCCGCAACACCGAGCGACCAATCCGGCCGTAGCCATTAATGGCTATACGAATCATTAGCCAACGACATCCAAAACATTGGCGATAACGTTATCCACGGTAAAGCCAAATTCTTTCATTAATTCACCCCCCGGAGCTGATTCACCAAAACTGCGCATACCGACAACACGACCATCTAAACCTACAAATTTATGCCAGTAGTCTGCGTGCAAGGCCTCAACCGCAACGCGAGCGCGCACCGATGGCAATAATACAGAATCACGGTAGTCAGCATCCTGCTCGGCAAAAATCTCTGCACAGGGCATAGACACAACGCGCACCAAGATACCTTTATCAACTAACTGCTCTGCGGCCTGCATAGCAAGCTCCACCTCAGAACCTGTCGCGATCAAAATAGCCTGAGGTGCATCGCAGTCATGCAATACATAACCGCCGCGGGCAATGGCGGCCACCTGTTGTTTGCTCCGCGGCATGGGCGTTAAACCCTGACGACTAAAGACTAGCGCGGCCGGACCGTCACGACGCTCAATCGCGCTTTTCCAGCAAACCGCGGACTCCACTGTGTCACAGGGGCGCCAGGTGTGGAGGTTAGGCGTTGAACGCAATGCACTTAACTGTTCTACGGGTTGGTGGGTCGGTCCATCCTCACCTAAACCAATGGAGTCATGGGTATAGACAAAAATACTCTGTTGTTTCATTAACGCTGCCATGCGCACTGCATTGCGTGCGTACTCCATAAACATAAGGAAGGTAGCGCCATAGTTAATAAAGCCACCATGCAGTGCGATGCCATTCATCATTGCGCTCATACCAAATTCGCGCACACCGTAGTAAATGTAGTTACCATCAGCATTATCACCACTGATATCTCTGGAACCTGACCACAGAGTGAGATTGGAGCCGGCCAGATCTGCAGAGCCACCCAATAGTTCAGGTAGCAACGGACCATAGGCGTTAAGACAATTTTGCGAGGCTTTACGCGAGGCCACTTTTTCCATGTCATCTTGGCACTGCTGAATATAAGCGTCGGCTTGGGCACTAAAGTCAGCAGGAAGATCACCGCTAATACGGCGTTCAAATTCAGCCGCGAGCCCTGGATGCGCGGCGCGATAAGCGGCTAACCGCTCATTCCACGCAGCCTGCGCTGCCTGACCCTTATCAACGGCATTCCATCCAGCATAATGGTCGGCGGGAATGTCAAATGGCGCATGCTCCCAACCGAGTTCTGCCCGGGTCAAAGCAACTTCATCAACCCCAAGTGCGGCACCGTGACAATCTTCCTTGCCCTGTTTATTAGGCGAGCCAAAACCAATAATGGTTTTACAACAAATCAATGTTGGTTTATCTGTCTCGGCATGGGCCGCATCAATAGCGGCTTTAATCGCTGCACTATCATGGCCGTCAACATTGGCAATAACATGCCAGCCATAAGACTCAAAGCGTTGCGGCGTGTCATCGCTAAACCAGCCCTCGACCTCGCCATCAATAGAAATGCCATTATCATCATAAAACGCAGTCAACTTACCTAGCTTTAGGGTACCTGCCAGTGAACAAACCTCGTGTGAGATACCCTCCATCAAACATCCATCGCCTAAGAATGTATAGGTTTGGTGATCGACTATATGGTGACCGGAACGATTAAATTGACCCGCAAGCACTTTTTCAGCCAGCGCCATGCCCACGGCATTACTAATGCCCTGACCTAACGGGCCGGTAGTGGTCTCAACGCCGGGTGCATAACCGTACTCAGGGTGGCCCGGGGTTTTAGAATGAAGCTGACGGAAGTTCTTTATCTCGGTAATTGGGAGATCATAACCACTGAGATGCAGCAGTGAGTAGAGGAGCATTGACCCATGACCATTTGACAGTACAAATCGATCGCGATTGGCCCACGTCGGATCAGCAGGATTATGGCTGAGATAGTCATTCCAGAGCACTTCGGCAATGTCTGCCATACCCATTGGGGCTCCTGGATGTCCACTGTTTGCCTGTTGCACAGCATCCATGCTGAGGGCGCGAATAGCATTAGCAAGGTCTCGACGTGAGGCCATGGATTATCACTCCTGAAATGGGAAATTTGGAAGCCGCTATTGTCGCCTAGACGAGGTTCGCAGTAAACCGATATTCGGTATTTACCGTTGCTTTTACCGAACCCCGACGCTTATTGAATAACAATACAATCTCTTATATAAAAATATTTTGATATAATGCCGGCCCTATGCTACAGTCCCGCGCCATGATCAACGTCATCTCAGCACCAACCGCAGAACAATCGGCTGCCCCCGATATCAGTGCCATTACTGCACTGACTAAGGCGGCTGGCGATCCGCTTCGTATGCAAGTGCTAAAGGTACTGCAACAAAATGCCTATGGGGTGCTAGAACTGAGTCAAATATTCGCCATTCGACAGTCTGCGATGAGCCATCACCTGAAAATTTTAGCCAACGCTGGACTGGTAGCGACGCGACGTGAAGGTACCACTATTTTCTATCGGCGCAATTTACGCAACACCGATATTGATCTTCAGCCTCTGCAACAAGCGCTGTTTGCCAGCATTGATAAAGCGGCGCTTGATGACACTATCCGAGGACATTTGCAGGAGATTAATAAAGAGCGCGCATCGGCTTCGGTTGAGTTTTTTAACCGCAATGTCTCGCGGTTTGAAGAAAACCAAGATTTGATTGCTAGCTGGTCCGACTATGGCGACAGTGTTGAGAGTTTTCTTGACAGCAGTATTGGCGCCACAGGTAAGGCAATAGAAATTGGTCCGGGTTATGGCCAGTTTTTAGTCAAACTGGCGCAAAATTTTGATCAGGTAATCGCACTGGACAATAGCGCCGAGATGCTCGAGCAGTGCCACAGTAGAGCTGAAAAGCAGGGTTTAAGTAATATCGCCTTTGTGCTGGGTGATACAACATTGGCAGTGCAACGCGGCATGAAGGCTGACTGCCTATCGCTAAATATGGTGCTTCATCACAATCCAGCGCCAGCCGAGATTATTAACGATTGTGCCAAATTACTCGCTGCAGATGGGGTGCTACTGGTAACTGATCTCTGCGCCCATGATCAGGAATGGGTTAAGAAGAGTTGTGGCGATTTTTGGCTAGGCTTTGAGCCAGAAGAATTAACTCACTGGGCAAATCGCGCTGGCCTAGTTGAAGGCAATAGCTTGTATTTAACTCAGCGCAATGGTTTTCGCATTCAATTGCGACAGTTTAGTGCCTGAAGCACTTCAATTTTAAAAGGACAACACAATGGCTAGCTATAACCTATTCACCTCCGAGTCTGTGTCTGAAGGCCACCCAGATAAAATGGCCGATCAAATCTCTGACGCTGTTTTGGACGCCATTATTCAAGACGACCCTCATGCACGGGTTGCCGTTGAAACAATGGTTAAAACAGGCATGGCAATTATTGCCGGTGAAGTACGCACGAACACCTATGTCGACTTGGAAGATATTGTTCGCGAGGTGATTAAAGGCATTGGTTATAACCACTCCGATATCGGCTTTGATGGCGACACCTGTGCCGTACTCAATGCCATAGGCAAGCAATCTGGCGATATCGCCCAAGGTGTTGACGAGGCCGAAGACAAAGATATAGGTGCTGGCGATCAGGGCCTGATGTTTGGTTACGCAAGTAACGAAACTGAGGTGCTTATGCCTGCGCCAATTTTCTACTCACATCGTCTTGTAGAACGTCAAGCCCAGCTCCGTAAAAACGGCGCACTGCCATGGTTGCGCCCAGATGCTAAAAGTCAGGTAACGCTGCGCTATGATCAGGGCAAACCTGTGGCAATTGATGCTGTTGTGCTGTCAACTCAGCATGCGCCGGATATTAGCCTGTCAGACCTGCAAGAGGCTGTGCGCGAAGAGATCATCAACCATGTACTACCCGAAGAGTGGTTACATGCAGACACCCAGTACCACATCAACCCAACAGGCCAGTTTATTATTGGCGGTCCGATGGGGGACTGCGGTCTAACTGGGCGAAAAATTATAGTTGATACCTATGGCGGCATGGCTCATCACGGAGGTGGCGCCTTCTCCGGCAAAGACCCCACTAAAGTAGATCGATCTGCAGCATACGCAGGCCGCTATGTAGCCAAGAATATTGTTGCCGCTGGTTTGGCTGATCGTTGTGAGATTCAGGTGTCCTATGCCATTGGTGTCTCTGAGCCAACATCTATTAGTATCGAAACCTATGGCACCGGCAAACTCTCTGATGAGGAAATTACCGCTCTGGTTCGCGACAACTTTGATCTACGCCCTCGAGGGCTGATTGAAATGTTGGATCTACGCCGACCCATCTATCAGCCCACCGCTTCCTACGGACACTTTGGTCGAGAAGAGGCGAACTTTACATGGGAAAAGACCGACAAGGTTGAAGCGCTGAAAAAAGCGCTGTAATCACATTTAATTATTTTTTAAAGGCAAATTGAAATGACAGTAACAGCACAATCCATAAACAACGATAAAGCATTTAGTGACTTCAAGGTCGCTGATATCAGTCTGGCCGATTGGGGTAAAAAAGAAATTGCCATCGCTGAAACAGAAATGCCCGCACTGATGGCACTACGCGAAAAATATCGCACAGAGCAACCACTTGCGGACGCTCGAATTCTCGGCTGTATTCATATGACCATTCAGACTGCGGTATTAATTGAAACTCTGGAAGCGCTTGGCGCTGAAGTGCGCTGGACCTCATGTAATATCTTCTCAACTCAGGACCACGCTGCTGCTGCAATCGCGGCCAATGGTACTCCAGTGTTTGCCTGGAAAGGAGAGACAGAAGACGAGTATGAGTGGTGCCTAGAGCAGCAGGTGTTGAAAGATGGCGTACCCTGGAATGCCAATATGGTCCTTGATGACGGTGGCGATTTAACCGCTTTACTGCATCAGAAATATCCACAGGTTTTGGACGCTGTTCATGGGATTACTGAAGAGACTACAACGGGCGTGCATCGCCTCTACGAAATGCTGGAAACGGGCGAGCTTAAAGTGCCGGCGATCAATGTTAATGACTCAGTGACTAAGTCCAAGTGTGACAATAAATACGGCTGTCGACACAGTTTAAACGATGCGGTAAAGCGCGCTACCGACCACTTATTGTCAGGCAAGAAAGCCGTTGTTGTTGGCTACGGTGATGTCGGCAAAGGGTCGGCACAGTCACTGCGTCAGGAGGGCATGATTGTTAAGGTCACCGAATGTGACCCTATCTGCGCCATGCAAGCCTGCTTGGATGGCTTTGAAGTGGTTTCGACTTATAACGACGGCGACGTGTCCAAAGGCGTTAATACAGCGCTCCTAGCAAATACTGATATGTTGGTAACCACCACCGGCAACTTTAACGTCTGTGACTCAGATATATTGTCTGCGCTAAAAAGTGGCTGTGTGGTTTGCAATATCGGTCACTTTGACAATGAAATTGATACTGCCTATATGCGTGGGTCTTGGGAGTGGGAAGAAGTAAAACCGCAGGTACACAAGGTTTATCGCAACCGCACCGAGAACGACCATCTGCTGCTTTTAGCCGAGGGGCGTTTGGTAAATCTGGGCAATGCGACAGGTCACCCCAGCCGTATTATGGATGGCTCTTTTGCTAACCAAGTTCTGGCACAAATCGAACTCTACGGACAAAAATTCGCCGCACAGGATAAAGACACTAAGGCTAAGATGCTGCGGGTTGAAGTATTGCCCAAGCACCTTGATGAAGAAGTCGCGCGTCATATGGTTGGCGGATTTGGTGGCGTAATCACCAAGCTTACTCAGGCCCAAGCAGACTATATTAACGTGCCTGTGGAAGGCCCATTTAAAGGCGATAGCTACAAGTATTAATTGCTATATGTCTGGATCCAGCAGTTAAAACTTAAAGGCTGGGTCCAGATTCCATAAGTGACCAGGACGCTAGTTTCATGACGAACAACCCTCATATAAGCTTTGAATTCTTTGCTGCAAAAACTGAAGAAGGCATCGCCAAGCTTAAAACCACCTGTAGAGAACTTGACAAATTCAGCCCCGAATTCTACTCCGTGACCTATGGTGCCGGCGGCTCAACCAGGGATACCACCAAAGATATCGTGCTTGATATTAAAGCCAATGGCTACGTATCAGCACCTCATCTCTCCGTCGGTGGCGACAAACAGAGCGACATTATCGACTTAGTGCAATCCTATAAAGATGCTGGTATCACCAAACTCGTTGCCCTGCGCGGTGATTTGCCCTCAGGTGTCGGCGGCACCAAACAATTGATCCATGCCAATGAATTAGTGTCGATAATTCGCGAGCATACCAGCGATCATTTTGAAATTTATGTGGCTGCTTATCCAGAGATCCATCCGGAAGCAGAAAGCTATAGCAAAGATATCTACTGGCTGGGAGAAAAATTTAAGGCGGGTGCCAACGGTGCTATCACGCAATATTTTTACAATCCAGATGCCTACTTTAGATATATTGATGAGTGCGCCAAAGTAGGTATTGATCAGCCTATACTGCCGGGTATTATGCCATTGACCAATTATCATAACCTAGTGCGCTTTTCCGATAACTGCGGTGCTGATATCCCCCGTTGGTTGCGCTGGCAACTCAAGGAGCGCAGCGACAATCCACAAGACCTTATTAATTATGGTATTGAGGTGGTGACTAAACTCTGTGAGGACCTTCTGGCCGGTGGCGCGCCCGGACTGCATTTTTATACCATGAATCAATGGCAAATTTCTGATACCTTATGTCGCAATCTGGGCCTTCCTATCAAGGCGGTTTAAATGAGAGCGAACCATGCGTATACCGCGAATCTATACCTCTGAGCAGCTAGCGGTCGGTGCCTGTATCGATCTTGATGAAAGCGCTGCTCGACATGTCACCGCGGTATTGCGCATGGCCGCAGGTCAGCAACTAATTTTATTTAATGGGTTGGGCGGCGAGTTTAGCGCTGAATTGGTCACGGCGAAAAAACATAAAGCCTCTGTTGTGGTTACCGCGTTTTCCGACTGCGAGCGCGAATCAGCATTGCAATTGCACCTTGGCATTGGTATTTCCCGCGGCGAACGCATGGACTGGGTGATACAAAAAGCCACCGAGTTAGGCATCAGTCAGATTACACCAATCTTTAGCACTCGCTGTGAGGTGAAACTCACGGGAGACAGACTCAAGAAACGACTCAAACATTGGCAGCAAGTGGCCATTAGTGCCTGCGAGCAATGCCAACGCAATACTGTGCCAATGATTAATCCTGCTATCGGCCTTGCAAGCTGGTTGCCAACCTGTCAGGCAGGATTAAAGCTTGTACTACACCATCGTACTGAGCAATGTCTTGCGGATATGGTCAATAGCAACCATTGTATTGCGCTTTTAGTCGGCCCTGAAGGAGGATTAGATAATGCAGAGATTGATCAGGCGCTGGCCAATGGCTTTCAGGCCATAGCCTTGGGTCCTAGGGTACTGCGCACTGAAACAGCGCCGCTCGCTGCGATTAGTATTATTCAATCCGTTTGGGGCGATATGGGTTAAGCCCATAGCTTATACCCCAATCTTACAATGACAGCTGCAAGCGTATTAATCAGATTTCTCTGCTTCGGGTTACTCCTTGCTTGCCAGTTGGGCCATGGAGCAATCTTTGGTGACGGCAATCAAGTCAATGGCCCCGAAGACGATCGCACCTCAGCACCAAAGCATTTGCTCAGCGGCGTGGGGACGGTATTTTGCGATGGCGCTCTGCGTGGCACAGCCGCTCAAATACAAATCGATGCGATGTCATTTAAGCATGCGCCAACAATACTTGTTACTGCCGCTCATGTGCTATTTGATGCTAACTCTGGAAAGCCCTTTGCCGACTGTCGTTATAGGCCGCAAAATAAGCGCTTAAGGGCTGTGCCCTTTGATAAGATTTCCACCCACAGTTATCAACCTGTGGACGGCGATAAGTTGCGACAGTCAGAAACAGATATTGTCTTTGTGGCGTTGCAACACCGGCTTTATGATACGGGCTTTAAACTGAGCTTGTCGGCCCCTACCGAAGAACTGCTACTACTGGGTTATAACGATAGCACTGAAAATATCGACTTAAGCCGTTCATGCCGACAATATCAATCGCAAACATTTAACAATGTCGGGCTACTTTTACATGACTGTGATAGCACTGCCGGTGCCTCGGGCGGCCCTATGTTGGCTGTCACTCGCAGTGCCAATAGAGACAAAACAAATTATCATGTAATTGCAGTTCATGGCGGCACGCTAACCAGTATCGATCAAGCAGCTCCGGGAGCCAGGGCCCATGCAGAGCAATGGATAAATCAGGCGCGCAAAATCGATCGCATTATGCTTGGTCGACTAAAGACGTTTCTTGCATATCTGCAAAAGGGTTCTGTAAATTAAATTCAACCGGTTGGGCAAATCCTGGAATTTTTATACCGTGCTCTGTCAGACTGACATCAGACTCATTGATTAATGATTCACCAAAGCGATAAATAACATCCAACTCAGCACCATCTGCTCGGTCGGCATAGGCAGCAGCGTTGGCTCTGGTCTGTTCACGTCGGGTTGTATAATCAGCATAATTACCCGCATGACGAACAGCCAACATTGACTCTACCTGATCAGGCGACAACACCACGGCCGTGGCATTATTGCCACCAAAGCCTTTAGAGTTGATAAATGCCACCTGCATTTTGCGGTTACTGATATCCATATCATCCAGAGCAAATCGCGCCCGTAGCTGATGAACATCCGCGGCAATCTCAGTAACTGTTTTGATACCGGGGATAACATCGTATTTAAACGTGCCCAAAGCGGATACCAATTGATCGCCACTGGCGGTGGACAACGAATGACCAACAAAGGCTTTAGCTGCGGTCACCGGCCAATCAGTGATATCAAACGCTGCGGCAACGCGCTCAATTAACTCAGACTCTGTGGTGCGGTTGGCTGGCGTACTAGACCCATGAGCATGAATAAAACTGTGCTGCTGCACCGTTTCTTTACCAACAATGCTGATCGCTGCGGCCACCGCCTTAGCAAATGAAATATAGTTTCCCACGCCGGGCGCTGAGATAGATTTTTTAACCCCATCGGCATTGATAAACACCTCAGGTACGGCACCGTGAATGTCCGCACCCAATTCAACTGCCAGCGCATCATCCATCAGCACGAGGTATTGTGTTGCCTCAGATAATATAAAACCACAGTTGTGGCCAAACGGGCGACTAGCACGACGCCAGTCTGGCTGATCTGTACCATCGAGCTTGCATAAATTTTCATCACTGGCCAGAGCGCTCATATTAGCGAACCCTTCTGAGATTTCGGGGACCAGCGCGGCTTCAGCATTACCGACAATCGCCACACGGCGATGGCCGCTACGTATATCACGCACAGCGGCTTGCAGTACATAGAGGAATGTCGCACAAGCCCCCGTGATAGCTTCCGTGTGACCAACACTGCCTAACACATAAGCATTGATAAAGTCTGCAGGCATGGTATTGAGGCCCAGAGGCATTTGCTTGGCGGTGGTACGAATACCTTTTTGGCGCCCTTGCAACAACCCGCCAAACCCCTCTTCCGTCATTTGGCCTAAGGCACTTGAGGAGTAAACTCCGACTTGATCTGGTTTGACATGCGCGGCAACAGTCTGCCAATCGATACCCATAGAGTGGACTGCATCGCTACTGCCCAGTAGCGCCATCTGCAAACTTTTGGGATGGAAACGACTGTTGTAATGATCTGCTGGATCAAAACCTCGAGGCAGTTGCCCTCCTGCTTTGGACACTAACTCATAATAAGACTCAATCAAATAATCACTCACCGCTGAGGCGGTAACCTCTACTGTGCCATCATCTAATTCACGGAGTTGCCAATCGTCAGGAAGATTGCGTGGTAAATCTCGTTTGATCATGGTGAAAACAATTTTTTCGCCTTCTTCATGGGCAAAGGTAATTTTTTTATTTCCAGGTACCGCTGCAGGATCAAAATTTTCTATCTTGCGCACCAGCGTTCCGTCGAGAACCGCGGTTCTGTATTGAGATTCGGCCTCTGCCATTGTTAAGGTATCACCTTGTGAGTCGACGTAATGATCACCCTGCTTTTTGAGACAGCCCATCAAACAAGCTAAGCCAACGATGGTTTTGGTTTGCTCAGCCACCGGCAGTGACTCCAATACCATACGGCGAAATCCTTGATGGGAAGAACTGCGACCAGCCGCATTGTAGCCACCGAAACCAACAATAATAGGGAGCGAATGACTCATGTGATGTCCTAGAGAATATCCAATATAAGTAGTTAGTGTAGGCCTGATAGTCCGTACTTTATTTAATAATACAGCCATTAATTTTAGTTATCTGGCCACATTGTGCTATATTTCATCTTTATGACCTTTCACCTTACTCTTTTACTCTGTGACAATATGTTGGTCTCTGGCAGTACATTGGCCGCGGAGATATTTAAATTCGCTGAGGCCATGGGGCGCACTACGCAACATTCGGTGCGCGATGTGATTATCCAACGTGTCACCCCCGATGGCTTACCGGTGCAAACCTCTGCAGGCTTTGAGTTACAACCAACTCATCGACTTGGTGAAGAGTGTCCAAGCGATTTAATTCATATACCCGCCCTGTGGCGCAATCCGCGGCCTGCCGTGAATAAATATCATGACTATATTCCTTGGCTTCGAGAACAACATAAAAATAATATTAATATGACTGCAGTCGGCACTGGCGTCTGTTTTCTCGCTGAGGCTGGATTACTCGATGATAAGCCCGCCACGACCCACTGGCACTATTTTGACCAACTACAAAAAGCTTACCCTCGAGTGCAACTTGAGCGGCAACATTTCACCACTAAAGCGGGCAATATTTATTGTGCCGCCAGTGTTAATGCTATGGCAGAGTTAATTGTGTATCAGGTAGAACGAATCTTTGGTCAGGTAATTGCCAGACAGGCTCAGCGAAACTTTTTCCATGAGATTCGCAATATCTCCGAACCCATCGGCGTGGGGACAGGGCAACAGTCTAAGCATGCAGATGAATCGATTGCTCAAGCACAAATATGGATCCAAGATAATTTGAGCAAGCCATTGTTAATCGCAGATATTGCTCGTCAGTTCGGTATGACACAACGGACATTCCACCGCCGTTTTACGCGGGCTGTAGGGAGTAAACCCAGTGACTATTTAACCGAAGTAAGAATGGCTTTCGCCTGTGATCTTTTAAAAAATACTGATCTGTCGATTCTAGAGATAGCCAATTACAGTGGCCACCCTGAGTGCAGTTGGTTTTCCTCGAAATTTAAGCAATGGTCGGGAAACTCGCCGAAGGACTATCGCAATACCGTTAGAGCAAAGTTATTTAACTAGCACCACAAGCATTGCGACGGAGCCTCGCACCTCAGCTCAGATAATGCGTACGCGCACTACGCCTTCAACAGCTACAATGGCAGCCTCTATGCTCGGGCTAAGATCACCCTCAACATCAATAATATTGTAAGCAATATCGCCACGACTTTTATTCACCATATCGACGACATTGAGTTCGGCATCTGCCAATACCGAGAGCACGCTACCCAATACTTTGGGCACATTGCTGTTGGTGAAGGTAATACGTGCACCACCATTGCGCGCCATTTTTGTCGGGGGATAATTCACCGAGTTGCGGATATTGCCGTTTTCTAGATAGTCCATAAGTTGGTCGGCGGCCATCACAGCGCAATTCTCTTCAGCCTCTTCAGTGCTCGCGCCAATATGCGGCATAAGCAGTACATCACTGCGACCCAATAATGCTGGCGCGGGAAAGTCACTGATGTAACCCGCGATGGTGCCCTTGTCTAACGCCGCGACCATATCATCAGTGCTGACAATTTCTTCCCGAGCAAAGTTGAGTATTTTGGCGCTACTTTTCATCAGTGCTAATGTGTCTTTATTGATAAGGTTCTTGGTGGCAGGGATGGCAGGCACATGTAAAGTGATAAAGTCTGCGCGCCCTAGAAGA
>MDTG01340921.1_pt1 | contig 15005 bp, 13 predicted proteins | sample 811421 | NCBI WGS metagenome assembly MDTG01 (sample SAMN05326645, study PRJNA326480) | marine metagenome | isolation source: seawater | place: Pacific Ocean: South East | collected 2011
CGCCAACAAGCGGATAACCCACCGGCGATTCCTGCTGCACCTGCAGTAGAAGAAGAGCCCGCTGCCGAAGAAGCACCCGCAGAGGCAGGTGACGAAGCAGTGACGGCTGGAGAATAATTCACATGCCGCTGGCTTACTGGTGGCTGATCGCTGGCGCGGTCTTCCTTATTGTTGAAGCCTTTGGCGCAACGGGCATTGGTTTCCTGTTTGCAGGACTGGCCGCAATTATTGTCGGTGCGTTAGTGCATTGGCAAGTCATTGCAGCCGATGCGCTAATCCTCCAATTCGGTATATTTTTTGGCATCACCGCACTCATTGCCGCCCTGCTATGGCGCAAATTGAAATATTGGCGCACCGACCCATCCAACACCGACCAATTTATCAATATTCTGGGCGATACCGCCAAAGTTGTTGATGCAGATTTGCAACGTGGGCATACAGGGCGCGTGCGTTGGTCTGGCACAACCATGAGCGCCACCCTCGCAGCTGATTGTAAGATAGAATCTGTCCGTGTTGGCGATACCGTCGTCATCAAAGAAGTGCATGGAAACGAATTGGTCGTTGCGCCCATGCAGGCTTCTGAGTAATCTGACCTAGCAAAACATCTTAGCTAGGAGTCTACCTGCCATGGTATTCGGTGATCTGTTAATTTTCGTCATTCTGCTTATATTCGCGCTGGTTGCGTGGAAAGGCATCAAAATTGTTCCACAGCAAAATGCGTGGGTTGTCGAAAAGCTGGGTAAGTTTGACCGTAAGCTTGAGCCGGGTCTTAATCTGCTCATCCCGTTTATCGAGCGCGTGGCCTACAAACATTCGCTAAAGGAATATGCTTTTGATGTGCAGGAACAAAGCGCCATCACCCGCGACAACGTTACCCTGTTGATGGATGGTGTCATTTATGTTCGTATCATTGACCCGATCGAAGCCTCCTACGGTGTGTCCGACCCTATTTATGCGGTAACGCAGCTGGCGCAAACCACCATGCGTTCCGAAATCGGTAAGCTCGCACTCGATGAATGTTTTGAGGAACGCGAGCGCCTGAATGCCAACATTGTTCATGCCATCAACGAAGCTGCCCAGACCTGGGGCATTCAATGTATGCGTTACGAAATCAAAAACATCACCCCACCTAATTCGGTACTCAAAGCGATGGAGCTGCAAGTGGCAGCAGAACGCCAGAAACGTGCTGAAATTCTGGATTCGGAAGGCGAACGCCAATCGAAAATTAATGTCGCAGAAGCGAAAAAGCAGGAAGTGGTACTGGAATCAGAAGCCGCGCTAACCGATCAGGTTAACCGCGCCAAAGGTGAAGCAGAGGCCATTCTGGCAGTAGCGGAAGCTACGGCAAAAGGGATTGAACTGGTAGCTGTTTCGATTGAAAAAGCAGGCGGTGAAAAAGCCGTCGCTCTTAAAATTGCGGAGCAATATGTGCATGCATTTGGCAAACTGGCAAAAGAAAGCAATACCATTTTGTTGCCTGCTAATGCTAATGATGCGGGCAGCATGGTGGCGCAGGCATTGGCTGTGTTTGACAGCATCAAACAAGGCAAAGCACCAGCTGCACCCGCCAGCCCATGGGAACAAGACGCATAACGTGCTGATGCGTTTTTATTTCGCCCTTTGCGCTGTTTTACTGGTTTTTTCTACACCACTGAGCGGTGCCTATGCGGCGCCAAAGCACGGCATCACCCTGTTTGGCGAGCTGAAATACCCGCCCTATTTCCGGCATTTTGATTATGTGAATCCGCATGCGCCACATGGCGGTAGTTTGCGCATGTCGTACACTGCGGCCTTCGACAGCCTTAACCCGTTTATCCTGAAAGGTGTGCCGGCGCCGGGCATGGGCAAAGTATTCGAATCGCTCATGGTACAATCACTGGATGAACCGCAGTCATTCTATGGGCTGGTGGCAGAATCCATTGAGGTGGCAGACGATAATAGCTATGTGGATTTTATCATTCGCGACAAGGCACGTTGGCATGATGGCAAACCAATCACCTCACATGATGTGGCGTTCAGCTTCAACACGCTTAAACAGAATGGCCACCCTTCGTATCGCATTATGTATGCGCAAATTGACCGCGTCGAGAAGGTAGGCATTCGCGAGGTACGCTTTTATTTCAGCGATCCCAGTAACCGTGAATTAGCCACTATCATTGCTGGTCTGCCCGTGCTTCCACGCCATTACTACGAAACGCACCCCTTTAATCAGACGACACTACAACCACCGCTGGGCAGCGGCCCTTACCGTGTGGCCAATGTCGATCAGGGGCGTTCTATCACCTTTGAGCGCGTGGAAGATTATTGGGGCAAGCAATTGCCTGTGAATCGCGGGCAGAATAATTTCGATATCATCCGCTATGATGTCTTCCGCGATGAGACGGTGTCGGTAGAAGCGATCAAGTCAGGTCAGTATGATTTTCGCGAGGAGTATATCGCCCGCAACTGGGCAACAGCCTATAACATTCCGGCTGTGGAACGAGGCGAGCTGATAAAAGAAAAAATCCCTCACAAAATCCCGCGCGGCATGCAGGCCTTCATATTCAATACCCGCAAAGACAAATTCTCCGACCGCCGTGTGCGCGAAGCTATCGGGATGACCATGGATTTTCAATGGATGAACCGCGTACTCTTCTATGACGCCTATGACCGCAGCTACAGCTTCTTCCAAAACACCGATTTTATGGCGACAGGCCTGCCATCGGGTGCCGAACTGAGCTTATTGAATCAGCACCGCGACGCATTGCCTGAAGCATTATTTACCGAGCCGTTTGTGCTGCCCGAAACGGATGGTAGCGGTTATTCGCGCGACATTCTATTGGAGGCACAAGCACTACTCAATGATGCTGGCTGGGTGATGAAAGACGGCAAACGTGTGAATGCTGAAACAGGCGAGCACCTCACCGTCGAATTTATGATGCGTCAACGCACCTTCCAGCGTGTAGTCGGCATGATGCAAAAGAATCTGGCACGGCTGGGCATTGATTCCTCTTTCCGCTATGTCGACGACTCGCAATACCAAAAACGCATCGACAAGCGCGATTTTGACATTGTGTCCGTCTGGTGGAATCGCGGCATCCACTTCCCCGGCAATGAACAAATAAGCTTCTGGCATTCCAGCCAGGCTGATGTCGTGGGCGGCCAAAATGTGGCGGGGGGGAAGAATCCGGTTATAGACGATCTACTGGCTGAACTCACCGCCTCCAAGGATTACGACCATCTCAAAGCATCCGCCACCGCGCTTGATCGTGTGTTACTCTGGCAACATTACGTCATTCCGCACTGGCATTTAAGTGCATGGCGCGTGCTTCACTGGGACAAGTTCGGCATGCCTGAGGTAAGACCAGCCTATGGGCTGCCATTGGATGCATGGTGGAGCAAGGAGGCGGAACAATGAGCGCATATATCATACGGCGCTTGCTGCTTATGATTCCGACATTGTTCGGCATCTTGCTGCTGAATTTCCTGATTGTGCAAGCCGCGCCTGGCGGGCCAGTGGAACAGATTATTATTCAGCTGTCCGACCCTTCTGCCAGCGCCACGAACCGTATAGCAGGGCCCAAGTCTGACTTTGCGGGCGGAGCCACCCAGCAACCAGGTGCCGCTGGTGCACAAACCTATCGTGGCGCGCGCGGGCTCGACCCCGATCTGATAGCGGATCTCGAACGTCAATTCGGGTTCGATAAACCAGCACATGAACGTTTCTACAAGATGATGGTCGATTATCTGCATTTTGATTTTGGCACCAGCTTCTTCCGGGATGAACCTGTCACCGACCTCATACTCGATAAATTGCCCGTTTCCATATCGCTGGGGCTATGGACGACCTTGCTGGTCTACCTGATATCGATTCCGCTGGGTATCGCCAAAGCAGTGCGCGATGGATCGCATTTTGATATCTGGACCAGCACCGCCATTGTCATCGGTCAGGCCATTCCCGGCTTCCTGTTCGCGATATTGCTCATCATCCTGTTTGCAGGTGGCTCGTATTTTCAGTGGTTTCCGTTAAGAGGGCTGGTCTCTGACAATTGGGAAGAGTTAAGCCTATGGGGTAAGATAATTGATTATTTCTGGCATTTGACTCTGCCTATTCTCGCCATGGTCATAAGCGGATTTGCCAGCCTTACCCTGCTGACGAAGAACTCCTTCATCGAAGAAATTGGCAAACAATATGTCACCACTGCCCGCGCCAAAGGCCTAAGCGAGAAACGCGTGCTCTATGGCCATGTGTTCCGCAATGCCATGCTTATCGTCATCTCTGGCCTGCCTAGCGCTTTGCTCAGCATACTCTTCACCAGCGCCTTACTCATTGAGGTTATTTTCTCACTCGACGGGCTAGGGTTGCTTGGCTTTGAAGCCGCAATCAACCGTGATTATCCCGTTATGTTCGGCACATTGTTTATTTTCACCCTCATCGGGCTGGTGTTCAAATTGCTGGGCGATATCATCTACATGCTGATCGACCCTCGCATCGATTTTGAGCGGAGGAGCGTATGATCGCGTTGTCTCCCCTCAATAAACGCCGTTGGCAGCTATTCCGTCAGAACCGCCGCGGCTGGATAAGTTTATGGCTGTTTCTGTTGCTGTTTACACTCAGCCTGTTTGCCGAATTCATTGCCAATGACAAGCCTATTTTAATGTCTTATCGGGGTGAGTGGTATGTGCCCATATTCACCACCTATACCGAGAAAGACACGCTGGAGAACGGCCAGTTCGAAAGCGAAATAGATTATACCGACCCGTGGGTGATGGAAGAAATAAACGCCCATGGCTGGATGATACATCCGCTCATTCCTTATAGTTATGACAGTATCAATTACGATGCGGAGCGCGCGCCCGCTGCACCGGATGGTGCGAATTGGCTGGGCACCGACGATCAGGGGCGCGATGTAAGCGCCCGCGTGATTTACGGCTTCCGTATCTCCATATTATTCGCCCTCACCCTCACCTTCTTTTCCAGTGTGATCGGTATTTTCATGGGCGCCATACAAGGCTATTTCGGTGGCTGGACCGACCTGCTACTGCAGCGCTTTATCGAGATATGGCAAGGCATGCCGGTATTGTATTTGCTGATCATTCTGGCCAGCGTCATCGTGCCGAATTTCTGGTGGCTGCTGGGGCTGATGTTGCTGTTTTCATGGATGACACTGGTCGATCTGGTGCGGGCAGAGTTTCTGCGTGCCCGCAATTTCGATTATGTACGCGCCGCCAAAGCCTTAGGGGTCAGCGAGCCAACCATTATCTGGCGTCATGTGCTACCCAACGCATTAGTGTCTGTCTTCACCTTTGTGCCTTTCATTTTAAGCGGTGCGGTCACCACCCTCACCTCGCTGGATTTCTTAGGGTTCGGCCTACCGCCCGGTTCGCCATCGCTGGGTGAATTGCTCGCACAGGGCAAAAACAACCCGCAATCGCCATGGTTAGGCATCACCGCCTTTATGGTGCTAGCCATCATGTTGAGCCTCCTGATCTTTATTGGTGAGGCCATACGCGATGCGTTCAACCCACGCAAAACACTGGCCGAACGCCCAGAGGAGCTGGTGACATGAGTGCATTAGACATTAAACAGCTCTCCGTTAGTTTTCGCAGCGGCGCGCGCACGGTACATGCCGTGCAGGACGTATCGATCAGCCTGCAAAAGGGCGAGTTGATGGCACTGGTCGGCGAAAGTGGATCCGGCAAATCGGTTACCGCACTGGCAGCAATGCAATTGCTACCGTCCAATGCCAGTCATATCGAAGGCGAAATATGCATCGGTGAAGAGAATATTCTCAATGCCTCTGACCGTATGTTGCGCACTATACGCGGTAAAAAGATTGCGATGATCTTTCAGGAGCCTATGACGGCGCTGAACCCGCTGCACACGATAGGCAAACAACTTCGCGAGATGCTAAGTCTGCACCAGCCCCTCAAGCGGAAGGAACAGGATGCGCGCATCAGCGAATTACTGGATATGGTGGGCCTTGAGAAATTTAAAGACAGGCTGCACACCTATCCACACCAGCTTTCCGGCGGAGAGCGCCAACGCGTGATGATAGCGATGGCAATGGCTAACAATCCTGATGTGTTGATCGCGGATGAGCCGACCACGGCACTGGATGTCACCCTGCAGGTACAAATATTGTCGCTGCTGAAGAAGCTGCAAAAAAGCCATGACATGGCAATTCTGCTTATCACGCACGATCTGACCATCGTAAAGAAAATGGCCGAACGCGTCGCTATTATGCAGCAGGGCAAAATTGTCGAGACGGGAGATACGAAAGCGATATTCGCCGCCCCGTCGCACCCTTACACGCAACATCTATTGTCTTGCGAGCCTAAAGGCCCCCCTCTGCCTATACCGGCAGATGCGGCCGAAATGATGGCGACAAACGAGCTTAAAGTGCATTTCCCTATCAAAAAAGGACTATTGCGCCGCACCGTTGATCATGTGCGAGCTGTCGATGGCATCACCGCCCATATCCGCGCCGGCGAAACACTGGGCATCGTGGGTGAAAGCGGGTCTGGCAAAACCACATTGGGTCTGGCTCTTTTGCGGTTAATTCCATCCGATGGGCCTATCGTATTCTGTGGCGAATCAATCGATACATACAATAGCAAAGCCCTGCGCCGCATGCGCAGCGATATGCAACTGGTGTTTCAAGACCCCTTCTCCAGCCTTAACCCGCGCATGAGTGTCGGCGATATCATTGCCGAGGGATTGCAGGTGCATTTCCCTGCACTCAGCCGCGATGAACGCACCAGCCGCGTATGTGCCTTGCTTGAGAAAGTTGGGCTGGAAGCAAACATGGCAGATCGCTATCCCCATGAATTTAGCGGCGGGCAACGCCAACGTATCGGCATTGCACGCGCAATGATACTCAAACCCAAATTTGTCGTCTTGGATGAGCCCACATCCGCGCTCGATCTATCGGTGCAAACCCAGATTATCGACCTGCTAAAAACGTTCCAGAAAGAAGACCAACTGGGCTATATGTTTATCAGCCACGATTTGCGTGTCGTTAAAGCCATCAGCCATCGATTGATTGTTATGCGCAATGGGAAAGTCGTAGAGTCGGGAGACGCAGCCAGCCTGTTCGAACAACCGCAGAGCGACTACACCAAGCTTCTAATGAACGCAGCCTTCGCTGAATAAACGCCTATTCGTCTACCACCATTACAGTGGCACCGGTCGTTTTACGGCTTTCTAAATCGCGATGCGCACTGGCAGCATCCGACAGGAAATAGGTCTGCTTTACATTTATCTTGAGCACTCCATCCAGCACATGCTGCAGCAGCTCATTGGCGGCCAGCACATATTCCGAATGATCCTGCATATAATCCTGAAACGACGGGCGGGTAAGATAAAGCGAGCCACGGCGCTGCAATTCACCGGGATCGATCGCCCCTACAGGCCCTGAAGCCTGCCCAAAACTCACCATCAACCCGATTGGCATCAGGCAATCGAGTGAATCCATAAACGTATCTTTACCCACCGAATCATACACGACATTGCATCCGCGCCCGTCGGTAATCTCCTGCACCCGCTCGACAAAATTCTCGGTTTTATAATTAATGGGATACTCACATCCGTTCGCGCGGGCTATCTCTGCTTTTTCTTCCGAACTCACCGTGCCTATTACCCGTGCGCCCAGATATTTACCCCACTGGCAAAGCAACAGCCCCACACCGCCTGCCGCCGCATGCACCAGCATGGTGGTTTGGTTATCAACACGGAAGGTACGGCGAATCAGGTAATAAGCGGTCAGCCCCTTCACCATAACTCCTGCCGCCAGCTGATCCGACATGCCCTTAGGCACCAACACCACATGACGCTCATGCAAGGCACGGTATTGCGTGTAAGCGCCCACCGGGCCCCCGCCATACGCGACCAGATCGCCTTCCTTAAATCCGAATTGCGTATTTGGTCCTACTTTCTCGACAATCCCCGCAGCTTCCATACCCAGGCTGCTGGGATATTCTTTCAGCGGATACAAACCGCTGCGATGATACACATCGATAAAGTTCAGCCCTACCGCGGTTTGGCGGATCAATAACTCGCCCTCGCCCGGCTCTGGCATGGCGACATCGCGCCATTGCATTGCATCTGGTCCGCCCGGCTGGTCAATAAGGATTGCTTTTGGCATAATATCCGCTATTCGTTCACGTTATTCGGCGCGGATTGTAGGCAACGCACACGTAAAAGCAAAGGATTATATGAGCCAGAACAGCGACACCATTTTTGCATGGGCTACCGCTCCCGGACGTGCAGGCGTTGCCGTGTTACGTATCTCTGGCGAGGCAGCGGCCGCAGCCTATAGACGTTTGAGCGGAAAAAACACGCTGCCCGCCCCTCGTATGGCACAGCTGGCCACCATACGCCACCCCTCCACCGGTGACATGCTGGATAAGGCACTATGTCTGTGGTTTCCTGCACCTCATAGCTTCACAGGGGAAGATGTCATAGAAATTCACACCCATGGCAGCCATTATCTTATGCATGCCCTGCCCGCCGCTTTGTCGACGCTTGCCAACACACGCTGGGCAGAGCCGGGTGAATTCTCGCGTCGGGCATTTGCCAATCACAAGATGGATTTGTTAGCAGCGGAAGGGCTGGCCGATGTGATTGATGCCGAAACCGCGCAACAACATTCGCAAGCGCTTCGTCAGCTACACGGCGATATGGGCGCGCAATACGAACAATTTCGTACCGATATCATCACCATTCTGGCACTGCTGGAGGCGTATCTCGATTTTCCTGACGAAGATATTCCCGACCATGTCCTAGCGGATGTGAGCGCACGGATTGACGCGCTAAGCGATGCAATCGAAAGCTCAACACAGGATGAGGCCATAGGCGAGAAAATTCGTGACGGCCTGTCTATCGTTATCATGGGGCCACCCAATGCTGGCAAATCAACGCTGATGAACAAACTCGCCAAACGTGACGTGGCAATTGTATCGGAGCAGGCAGGCACCACACGTGATGCGCTAGAGGTACAACTCGATATTGCAGGCTACGCGGCTACGCTAATCGACACAGCAGGTCTACGTGATAATACAGAAGCAATCGAGGCCGAGGGCATACGACGCGCGCGCGTAAAAGCCGACGCGGCTGATATATGCCTGATCATGGTGGATGCTAATACGCCACCAACCCACTGGGATGAATATATACATTACACCCAGAAGCCCCATATATTAATTTTCAATAAGATGGATACCGTCTCCTCTGCGCCCCCCTGCCCTTCTGACTTCCGAACGCTCAATTTGTCATTAAAATCAGACGCTAATCTGGGTTCTCTCTTAGCTATGGTGAGGGACGATGTTACTGACATCATGACACGTAGCGAACGCCCAATTATCACCCGCGCGCGTCACCGGGAATCTTTACAGCACGCATTAAATCATTTACGTAATGCACAGCCACATATAAGAGATTTAGAATTAGCCGCCGAAGATTTGCGGCGTGCGGCTTTAGAGATAGCAAAAATCACTGGCCGAATAGATGTAGATGATATATTAGACGTGATTTTCAGTAGTTTCTGTATTGGCAAGTAATGTTTCACGTGGAACAAACCATGAATAAATTTGATGTTATTATCATTGGCGGCGGTCACGCTGGCACCGAAGCAGCGGCAGCCGCAGCGCGCATGGGTGTACGCACTGCCCTTATTACCCACAAAGCATCCACCATCGGCGAGATGTCATGCAACCCCGCCATTGGCGGCGTAGCCAAAGGAACGCTTGTCAAAGAAATTGATGCATTAGACGGAGTCATGGGGCGCGCTATTGACCGCGCCGGTATACACTACCGCGTTCTGAACCAAAGCAAAGGCCCGGCGGTACGCGGCCCCCGTGCGCAAGCCGACCGCAAGCTATACCGCGAGGCTGTCCAAGCGATTCTGAATGAATATGACAACCTTACTATCATAGAAGATGAGGTAGATGATATTCAGCGTGAGAGTATATCTATTACCGGCGTGATTGGCACATCCGGCAATCTGTATGAAGCCAGTCGCATTGTTCTTACCACAGGTACATTTCTCAATGGCTTGATTCATATAGGCGAAAAGACAATTCCTGCTGGGCGAGTAGACGAGAAACCTGCCCTTGGCCTCTCCAAAACACTCTACGGATTTGGTCTGAATATGGGTCGCCTAAAAACCGGCACCCCGCCGCGTCTTGATGGCAAAACAGTCGATTGGGACAAATGCGAACCCCAGCCAGGCGACGATCCGGCGCAGCCATTTTCATACTTAACCGATAGCATTACGTTACCTCAGGTCACCTGCTACATCACCCATACCACCCCTGAGAGTCATGCGATTATCCGCGATAATCTTGATCGTGCGCCTATGTATTCTGGCAAGATTGAGAGCACTGGTCCACGCTATTGCCCTTCCATAGAGGACAAAGTGGTGCGCTTTGCTGAGCGCGAACGACACCAGATTTTTCTTGAGCCAGAGGGGCTGGATGATGATACCGTCTATCCGAATGGTATTTCCACCTCTCTCCCAGAAGATGTCCAACTTGCCATTCTAAAAAATATTCCGGGTCTGGAACAAGCTGTCATGATTCGTCCGGGCTATGCAATCGAATATGACTATGTAGACCCCAGAGAGTTACACAAAACACTTGAGGTAAAACAGGTTCCGGGCTTGTATCTTGCGGGTCAGATTAATGGCACCACCGGCTATGAGGAGGCCGGCGGTCAAGGCTTGATTGCAGGGTTGAACGCTGCCCTCGCCTCTACGAATAAGGACATATTCACGTTAGATAGGGCGGATGGGTATATAGGTGTCATGATCGATGATCTGACTTCGCTTGGCACGCAAGAACCCTATCGCATGTTTACGTCACGCTCAGAGTATCGTCTTACAATCCGTCCCGATAATGCTGATCTACGACTCACACCGCTCGGGATTGCAATCGGATGTGTAGGAGAAAAACGAGCGACTATATTTAGTCAGAAATTGCAGCAGCTCGAACGCGCACGCGATACACTTAATACGCATGTCATTACACCGAATAAGGCAAAGGAATTTGGTCTTACATTAAATCAGGATGGCGTAAAACGTTCCGCGTTTGATTTATTGAGCTATCCGCATATAGACAAACATGACGTATTCCGTATCTGGCCAGAGCTGTCAAATGTAAGCCATGATGTCTTTGAGCAATGTGAAATTGAGGCTATCTATAAAGGCTATCTGGACCGTCAGGCATCGGATATTCAGGCCTTCAGAAAAGAAGAATCCGTGAAGGTTCCTGATAGTATTGACTATGATGCAATTAGCTCTTTATCCAATGAAATCAAAGAGAAACTGAAATCGTCGCGACCTGACACCTTGGGTGCAGCGAGTCGAATCCCAGGCGTCACACCCGCTGCCATCATGGCATTGATGGTTCATATACGGCAAAGTAAAGCGGCATGAACTTTACATCCTTACAGGCAGTAGCGCCGTATGTTTCACGTGAAACATACGACCATTTATGTGTCTATCACGATCTCTTGACCAAATGGCAGAATAAAATAAACCTTGTCAGCCCTTCTACCTTAGATGATATATGGCCACGGCATTTCTTAGACAGTATACAAATTATACCTTTGTTAGATAATCACACTGACATGGCAATTGCGGATGTTGGGTGTGGCGCCGGTTTCCCGGGTATGGTTATCTCTATTGCCACCAATCATTCCGTACATTTGATTGAAAGCGATCAACGTAAAATGATTTTTCTTCAAGAAGTCGCGCGTCATACCAAATCGCAACCTGTGTTTCACGTGAAACGTTCCGAATCTATTTCCATAGCGATGGATATTATCTTGTCGAGGGCCTGTGCAAATATCGACAAACTTCTTGCCATTACGTACGGACTACGTCATAACAAAACACGTTACCTAATTCATAAAGGTGTGCATCATCAAGATGAAATAGATGCTGCACTGCAACATTGGACGTTTGATTACATTGTCCATAATAGTCGGGTACAGGACGATAGTGTAATAATTGAGCTTTACAACGTAGGTTGAACATATGACGCGCATTATTTCCATTGTAAATCAAAAGGGTGGGGTCGGAAAAACCACAACCGCTGTCAATATGGCCACCGCTCTGGCGGCTATAGGCAAGAAAGTTCTGCTCATAGACCTTGACCCACAGGGCAATGCCAGTACTGGGCTTGGGGTGGAGGGTAGTGACCGTGACATAACCTCCTATGATATATTAATAAATGATACATCTATCGAAGAAGCGGCAAAAAAATCCGCTATTCCACGTCTTTACATAATCCCAGCAACAATCGATTTATCGGGCGCTGAGATTGAACTCGTATCGGCAATGCGACGAGAATATAAATTGGCAAATTCGCTTCGCGAAAAAGATTTAACCTATGATTATGTGATAATAGACTGCCCACCTTCGCTTGGCCTTATCACGCTCAACGCCTTAACAGCAGCCGATTCCGTGCTAATTCCATTGCAATGCGAATTTTATGCACTTGAAGGGCTTAGCCATTTATTGAAAACAATCTCTTTGGTTCAGAATGTGTTAAATCCAGCTTTGAGCATCCATGGCGTCGTTTTGACCATGTATGATCGCCGCAATAAACTGACAGAGCAAATTGAGGCGGATGTACGTGATTATATGGGCGCAGACGTCTATAAGACTGTTATTCCACGGAATGTTCGTGTCAGCGAAGCCCCATCTCACGGCCAGCCCGCCCTTGTATATGATCTAAAATGCCCCGGATCTCAGGCATATATCAAGCTGGCACGCGAATTGATCCGCCGCGAGAAGCAATTTACAGAACCACAAGCCGCATAATTAGCAAAATCGGTATCGTTAGGAGAATTCATCATGAATGCAGCAACCGCTAAGAAAAAAGGCCTGGGCAAAGGTCTTTCTGCTCTCATTCAACAGGAATATAGTCAGGGCGGGCAGGGGAGCAATCCCACTGTCACAGCGGCTCAGCCAGTCGATGACTCAAATGCCACAGGACCACAGCCGCAGACCGGCACCCCCTTTTCTTTACCCGTAGATGCTCTGCAGGCAGGCATTTTCCAGCCGCGAACACATTTCTCTGAGGAATATTTGCATGAGCTCGCCGACTCGATAGAAAAAAACGGCATTATGCAGCCAATTTTGGTACGTAGAGCACCAGAAAACAGTGATCGCTATGAAATTATCGCCGGTGAGCGCCGCTGGCGGGCAGCCCAATTGGCAAAACTGGAAGTAGTGCCCGTTATTGTTCGTGAACTTGACGACCAGCAGGCTCTTGAGTTGGCATTGGTGGAAAATATCCAACGCCAAGACCTGAATCCACTCGAGGAAGCCGCCGGATATCAACGGCTTATAGATGAATTTAGCTATACACAGGAAGATCTTGCCGGCACCATCGGAAAAAGCCGTAGCCATATCGCTAATTTATTACGCTTGCTGCAATTACCAAATGAATTGAAGGAGTTAGTTAACAAGCGCGACCTAAGCATGGGGCATGCACGTGCATTGCTCAACGCCAAAGAGCCTGAGAAACTAGCAAAAATGGTTATTGATAAACAGCTTAGCGTACGTCAGACGGAAGCGCTGGTACGCGACGTTGAAGAAGGTGCATCGGCGGGTGCAACGCCAAAAGCGCCACGTAAAAACACGCGCAGCGCCTCATCCGACCATAAAGACGAAGATATCATTGCACTGGAAGAGTCATTATCATCTAATTTAGGGCTAAAAGTAAGTATTAACGACCATGGCGGACAGACGGGCACTATTTCTATTAGCTACGAGTCCCTTAGCCAATTGGATGAAGTATTACGCCGATTGAGTGACAGTATCTAAAACGCAAAACGTGAGCTATGCCACGCGCGCCAAGGTACAAATGGCATGTGCGCACATCAAATTGCTATCTAACCCCGTTGTTTTTGCCTGGATTTCTGCTTTCTGAAGTAACTGCATCGCCGAGGCAAGTTTTTGACTGCGCCAGCGCTGCACCTGCCGTGTAAACGCGGGTACTTGCTTGAAGAAAACAGGCGGGCGTAGCGACTTAACCGCCTGAGGCAGTGGCTCACCCTCATCTACGCGCATTTGCACCTGCTGCATACGCGTAAAATGACGCTGCAACATACGTATAATCATCACGGCCTGCGCACCTTCGGCAAACAGGCGGTCACAAATATGCATCGCCGCAGCGCTATTGCCTTCAGCAATCGCATTACACAAATCATCCAATGTTTTTTCGTTACTTTCGCCCACCACATGCTGCACCGTAGCCAGACCCAACACAGTGTCATCACCCAGATAAAGGGATAATTTCTCTAATTCGCTGAGAATAATCATACGATCGCCGCCCAGCTGTTGTGATAGATACTGTGCCACACCGTCCTGCGCCTCAATACCGTAACCACGCAACGTGTCACGAATCAGATTCTCCAATCCGTAGCCTTCATCTTTGTAACACGCGATGGATGCGCAGGCACTGTGCTTCTCGGCTAATTGACGTAAACTGGAACGCGGCGTTAATTCACCCGTGTAAAGCAATAGAAAGGTTTGCTCTGTTAGCCCGTCCAGAATTTCTTCCAGCGACTTGCTGAGCTTATCGCCCGCATCACGCACCATGATCAACCGCGTATCACCGGTAAAACTCATCGCGGCGGCTTCATCATGCAAGCGGGCAGGGTCGTCTTGCAGTTGCTCGTAGGTGAGCTCAATCTTGTTAAACGGGTCTGCCAGATCGGGCAAAATCGCTGAAGCAATCACATCGCTGCGCTGCCGCACCAGACCAGTATCAGGCCCATAGATCAAAGCAGCCCTAAAACGCGCCTGAGGAGCCTTTAGAAGGCTATCTACATCTTTTGGCGCTATCTTCACCTGCCACCTCTTATTCTGCTCTGGATTGCGAAAAAAAGCCGCTTAAACGCAAACGGAAATCTTCTGCCAGTGCCTTCACGCCACGCTCGGATGCGTCGCTACGTGCCACATAAGTGGCGAAGTCTTCCTGCTCGGACACATTAAAGCTGCTGATGCGGCGTA
>MDTG01322775.1_pt1 | contig 15004 bp, 14 predicted proteins | sample 811421 | NCBI WGS metagenome assembly MDTG01 (sample SAMN05326645, study PRJNA326480) | marine metagenome | isolation source: seawater | place: Pacific Ocean: South East | collected 2011
AAAAGATGGAATAGCCGAATGTCCAAAAATTAAATTACCCTTAAAATTATTAAATTTAACTTCATATGATAATCCTAAATTAAGTTGCAAGGTAGGCTGGTAATCATTACTTATAGCAAGATTTTCTTCAATATAATAGTCTTCTGATTTAGATTTATCATTTAACCTAATGTTTGACCAGTTTTGAAATTTAACTGAACTAGAAAACAATAATGACTTCATTTTAATAGATATTCCATAATCGAAATTATAAGGTGTTTTTACTATATAATTATAATTTCCAACTAATGTTGTATCTGAAAATGAATTATCATCAAAAGTTAAGATTTCTTTTAAAACATGTTTTTCATTCACCTTGTAATTAAAAGGTAGGTTAACACTAAATCCTGTATTTAGGTGTGAAGTTAATTTAGTTAAAAATCCAAACGTAATTTTGTTGCCCCGAGCTCTTAATTCAAGTGATTGGTTGAGTGAATATGATAAAAAGTCAGCGGGAAATATATTAAAATTATTTTTTAAATCATTTTGATTAAATTGAAATGAATAATTTTCTTGATTATTTATAGAGTTTATTGATATCCCAAAAGATGTTTTTTTAGATAATAGAATTCCAAATCCAAAAGAGATTTGACTTATTTTCCCAGTTGATGAAATTTTTTCTTCTCTGAAAACATTTTCATTAAAAAAATAATTCACTTCCTCATTGTCAATTATTATTGGAAAGAAAAGATTATTATCAATATTACTAAAACCAGAAAAATTTGACTTATAATTGTAGTCTCCAATGTTATTAAAAGCTAATGCAAATACTAAACTTCCTCTTGTTGTAGGTACAGAGTATGTTGCTCCTAAACTATTTAAATAATTGTCATTTATTGAGTTTTTAAATGATTCATTTAAAAAATTTGTATTGTTTTTAAAGTAATTATTATTGAATTCAATATTTAAGGTTGATTTTTTTATTGAAGACAATCCTGCAGGATTCCAGTAAATTGATGAATAGTCATTACTTAATCCAGAATATGCACTTCCAAGTCCTATTGCATAGGTTCCAAAACCTATTTCATTTTCAAAAAGTCTTATAGCATCTGAAGAAGTTTGTGATTGAAGTAAACTAAAAAATACAAAACAGCAAAAATAAAATATCTTTAAAACTTTATTAATTTTAATTAATAAATCAAAATAAATAGGATTATCTTCTTCTGCTAACACGTTTTGAGGAGGATTTTGAGGAATTAGAAGAAGAAGATTTGGAACTTCTTCTTGGAGAACTATAAGAACCTGTTGAACTTGGGTAATTAGTTCTATTCCTAATTACATGGGGTCTTTTTGGTATATTTTTTGAATTAATTGTTCCATAAGTTCCATCTTTTTTTCGATTTTTTTCTCTTTGTTTAGTTTTTGCAATTGATGGATCACTAAATCGTATTGTTTTAAGATTTGATGATTGATTATTGTCTGAAATAGATTTTGAACGTTTATACCATTTTCTAGATTCCAAACTATTTATAGTTTGGTTATTAGAATAAATGGGTTTCAAGTTATATTTTACAGGATGGTAAAAAGTATTTCCATACCCTAACCCATAAGGGGAGTAAAAGCCATATCCATATTCTAAATAATAGCTATTTCGGTTCCAATGAGAAGGGTTATTGTAAGCATACCAAAATGGATAATGAAAGGATTGTCTAAGTCCAAAAAAATTATTTTTCGTTATATTAAATCTATTAACATCATAAGAGAAAAGTGAATTATCATAAATTATTTCACTTTGATAGTCTAGATAGTCATCTTCATTGTAAAAATTTGAATTAACATTATTTGAAATTTGATCACCTGAATGAAACCATTTTAATTGAGTGTAACACCCATGGTTTAATAGAACAATTAAAATTAAAACAAATGTACTAAGAAATCTTTTCATTTGGTAAATTTTAAGTAGAAAATTATTATTTTTCAAGTCCTATTGGAGTTAAAATTGAAATTTCAATTTATAGTTTTTTCTTTATTTCTTTTTTCAACCCACCTTTTCTCTCAGTTTGAAAGAAGAGAGATGCAAGCTATATACATTAAAAATAATACAATTAAAGTAGATGGTTTTTTAAATGATACTGACTGGAAAAATGCTGATTTTTCAAAAGGATTTTTTCAAAAAAATCCAAAAAATGGAGAGCCATCATCTGAAAATACTGAAGTAGGAATTTTATATGATGATAAAAATATTTATATTGGGGTAAAGTGTTTTTATAAAGATGTAAAAAATATTTATGCGCATCAAAAGAAAAGAGATGCTCCTCTTTTTTCTGATGATCTTTTTTTGATAATAATTGATACTTATCGTGATGGTAGAACAGGTTATATGTTTGAAACAAATGCAAACGCTTTGTTAGGGGATGGTTTGTTAGGTGCAGGTGGGACTTGGAATATAGAAAAATCATGGGATGGTATCTGGGATGTGAAAACAAGTAAAAATGAAGAAGGTTGGTATGCTGAGTTTCAAATCCCTTTATCCACACTTAATTATGATATTCAAAATGATAAATGGGGAATAAATTTTGCACGAAAAATTACACACCTTAATGAATGGACTACTTGGCAAAAATTAAAAAATAACCAAATGACTTTTCAATCAAGATACGCTGGAATTCTTGATGGATTATCAAATTTAAAAAAAAATAATTCTTACGAAATTAAACCTTATCTTAATTACAAAGTTTTGTCTTCTGAAGAAACAAATAAACAATCAATTAGTGATTTTGGTTTTGATTTTACTACAAATATTATTTCTGGAGTTAAAGGTTCTTTAACATATAATACTGATTTTGCAGAAGCTGAAGTTGATCAGAGAAAAGTGAATATCACTAGATTCCCTTTAAGGTTTCCTGAAAAAAGAAGTTTTTTTTTGGAAGGTTCATCAGTATATAATTTTGCAAATGCTAGAAGTAATCAATTCCCATTTTTTAGCAGAAGTATTGGTTTGTCTGATGGAGTGCAAATTCCAATTGAATTTGGAGGGAGAATTTCAGGTCAAATAAATGATAATGAAATTGGTGTTGTTACAGCAAAAACAGGGTCTACATCTGAAACACCTAGCGAAGATTTTGTTGTAGCAAGATTAAAAAAAACTATATTTGAAGAATCATATTTTGGTTTAATTCACACTTCAAGAAAAGCTTATTCAGATAGTATTTATAAAGATCAAAAGTTGATTGGATTTGATCTACAGCTTTTTACATCAAAGTTTAAGGAAAATAAAAATTTTTCTTTTGAATCTTTTTTTATTACGCATGATAATCTGAAATCTAATTTTAATTCTTCATTAAGTGATTTGTCTTCGAGGGGTTTTAGAATTTCTTACCCAAATGATATTTGGAGAATTAGCACTTCATATAGAGAACTTGGTAAAGATTATAATCCATCAGTAGGATTTATCACAAGAAATGGAATCAAGAGAGTTAATCCTCAAATCAAATTTAGACCAAGACCAAATTCAAAAATCATTCGTCAAGGTGGCATGGGTTTGTGGTACGAATATTTAGTAAATGATAAAAATATTTTTTTAAGAGAAAAATATAGATTTACTATCTTAGAAATGGATTTTCAAACTGGAGATAAAATAGAAGTTCAATATGAAAATTGGAGAGAATATTTAGATGAAAGTTTTGAAATTATAGATGGAAATATTATTGATATTGGTACATACTCAAACAATCAATTTGTAATAAAATTAAATACTGCAGGTCAAAGGAAAATTTCAGCCTGGAATACATTTTCAAACGGTGGTTTTTGGAATGGTAATAAACTTACCTTATCATCAAAAATTGGGTTTAAATTTTTTCCAGGTTTTGATATTGGAACATCTGTTGAATATAATTCGATTAAACTAAAAGATGGTGACTTTAATACGAAAGTTTTTGCAGCAGAACTAGGTTTGTTTCCAACAATTAAATTAGCTTTGTTGACAAATATTCAATATGATGATATTTCAGAAATATTTAGTTTGTATCAAAAAATTAGATACACAATTAAAAATGGAAGTGATCTGTATTTAGTTTTTAATTATAACCAATTACGAGTAGATGAAAATTGGGAAAGAACAAGTTTTGTAAATTATTCAAGAGATAATTCAATTAAGATTAATTATTCTTATAGGTTTTAATTTTCATTCCAGAGCTTTTTATTGTTTTATATGAAGTTTTATCACGAAAAATAATTAAAGCTTCAACATCATCCATAGATTCAATCAATTCTATACCTTTACTGATGTCTAAAATCATTAATGAAGTAGATAATGCATCTGCATCAATACATTTTGGGGAAAGGACTGTAACCGAAGCAGCATTATTAATTGAAGGATAGCCATTCCGGGGGTCTATAGTATGAGAATATATCTTTTTATTAATCATGCTAAATTGACGATAATCACCTGAAGTTGCTATTGATTGATTATTTAATTCAATTATATAATCATAACTATTTTGATTTCGAGAATTTAAACTAGGAGTTTCAATCCCATAACTCCAAATTTTACCAAATTTATTTTTACCTTTTGCTCGTATCTCACCTCCTAATTCAACCATGATATCTTTTATATTATATCTTTCTAAAAATTCAAATACTAAATCAACTCCATATCCCTTGGCAATTGCATTAACATCTATTTGAACATTTTCATTGTATTTAATAAGTATATTATCATCCATTGTGATATTGTCTGAACCAATCAAACTTAATTTACCTTGAATTAAATTTCTTTCTGGAATTTTTGTTATTTTTCCACTACCAAAAGGTCCAAATCCCCATATAGATAATAAAGGGAAAACTGTAATATCAAATGCGCCAGACGTTATTTTTGTCCAATACTTTGATTTATTAATTACATGTTGAAATTCATTTGAAATTTTTAAATTATTTTCTGATTTGTTAAAAAGTGAAATCTCGCTTTTTGGATCATATGTTGACATTTGATCATTCAATATTTGAAAAATTGAATCAATGGATGATTTTGAAATAGATTTATTGCTTGTATTATTAAATTTAATTTGATAATTCGTTCCCATGGCACTACCATTAATAATTTGATAATTTTTGTTTGGATTACAACTTATATTTAATAGGGCTATGAACATGACTAATTGAATGTTTTTCATAATTGAAATTTAAAATTAATTTTAGGAAAATTTAACATGGAAGATTTAAAAAGAAGAGATTTTATAAATAGATCAATTAAAATAATGGGTGGTTTAGCATTTTTTAATTCTAATATCATCGCTTTTAAAAATCAAAAACAATTCTCCTTATCATTAGCACAGTGGTCACTTCATAGATCATTTTTTTCACGTAAAATAGATAACTTAGATTTTGTCAAAATTTCAAAAGAAAAATTTGGTATAAGTGCTGTTGAATATGTGAATATATTTTTTTTCAATAAAGCAAAAAATAAATCATATTTAAAAGAGATGAAAAATAGATCCGATGATTTTGGAGTTAAGAATTTATTAATTATGTGTGATGATGAAGGAAAACTTGGTGACCCAAATCTAAAAAAAAGAAAAAAAACAGTTGAAAATCATTTTAAATGGGTAGAGGCAGCAAATTTTTTAGGTTGTAAAACAATTAGAGTGAATGCATTAAGTAAGGGAAGTTGGGATGAGCAAAAAAAATTAGTTGTTGATGGATTAAGTAGATTAGTTGAATTTGCAAAAGATTATTCAATCAATGTTGTTGTTGAAAATCATGGTGGTCTATCAAGTAACGGTAAATGGTTAAGTCAAGTAATTTCAGAAGTTGAAAATGATTTTTGCGGCACCTTACCTGATTTTGGAAATTTTAAAATTCAAACTGATGAAAATAACAAAGAAATAATTTATGATAGATATAAGGGAGTAAAAGAATTAATTCCTTATGCAAAAGCTGTAAGTGCTAAGAGTTATGATTTTGATAAAAATGGTAATGAAACAACTATTGATTATGATAAAATGATTAATATTATTAAAAGTTCACAATATAGAGGTTACATTGGTATAGAATATGAGGGTGATAGATTGTCAGAATACGATGGAATTTTAGCAACAAAGAAACTTATTGAAAGATTTATATAATCATTTATATCCATCCAATTATCTTATATAGAAATAAAGCAAAATATTCATAGATAATTTGAGTGCTTATAAAAAGATTTTCTACATTTGGGAAAAAAATAAAAGGATCAAATCTATTATTTTTTTTTGGAATTCGGAAAATTTGTGAATTATATGGAAAGACATCATAGTTAAGTTTTTCAAAAACCTTAATTGATCTTTTCATATGAATATTTGATGTAACAAGTGCAATTTTTTTAATATTATGTCTATCCATTATTTTTTTTGAAAACATAGCATTTTCTCTCGTATTCCTAGATTTTTTTTCAGAGAAAATACTATTTTTATCAACACCAAATTCAATTAAAAAATCTGTCATTCTATCAGATTCACTTTGACTTTCTTGGAAAATATTCCCACTACCACCTGTCATTATTATGTAAGGAGCAATATTTTTATTATATAATCTAATACCTGAAATAGACCTAGCAGGCTCACCTCCTAAAACTACAATAGCATCAATTTTATCTAACTCAGATATTTTAAAAGAGCTTACATGTATTGATTTAAATAAAATTCTTTGTATTGGTGTAATACTGGGTAAATAAATAATAATTAGACCAATAATTAAAAGAGGTTGAAAAAAATTATTTTTTTTATTTTTATAAAAAATGTATGAAATAATTATGAGTAAAATTCCAATCGAAAGAGGATAAATCAACCAAACAAAAATTTTTGATAAAAAATGATAAATTACCAGACTCCAATAAACGGTTTAAATATGACCAGAAAAAGAATAATTAACATCATAAGGAAAGGAAATTCATTCATTATTCTAAAATATTTTGATGACTTTTTGTTTGAGTTATTTTCAAAATCTTTTAAGTGAAATCCTAGTCTAATGTGCCATAGAGTTATGAGGAAAACAAAAAAAATCTTTATTTTTATCCAAATATAAAATCCTAATACGTTAGCTAAATATAATCCAGTTATCCAAACTAAAACTAATGATGGATTTGCAATTAAATTGTATAATCTTTTCTCCATAATTTTAAATGTATTAGTAATTTCAGGTTTATTAATATTTTCAATATGATAAATAAATAGCCTTGGTAAATATGCCAATGATGCCATCCAAGCAACCATAAACCATATATGAATAACTTTAATCCAATTATAAGTATTGGTTATATTTACTTCCATTTTGCGTTAGGTGGCATTGACATAAGAATAGCATCTGTATTTCCCCCAGTTTCAATCCCAAATTTTGTTCCCCTATCATACAATAAATTAAATTCAACATATCTACCTCTTTTAAGTAATTGAATTTCTTTTTGCTGTTCCGTCCATTTAATATCTTTATACTTAATTATTAAATCATTCACATATGTACTAAAAAAATTTCCTAAATCTACTACATATTCAAAATCATTTTTAAAATCACCTGTATTCAAGTGGTCAAAAAAAATTCCCCCAATTCCTCTTGGTTCATTTCTGTGTTTTAAAAAAAAATAATCATCGCACCATTTTTTGTGATGTAAATAATAATTAGAATCGTGTTTATCACATATGAATTTTAATTTTTTATGAAAAATTTTTTTTTCTTTATCAAATTCATTTGATGGAGTAATGTCCATTCCTCCTCCAAACCATGATTGTTCAGTATTGAGATATCTTGAATTAAAATGAATTGATGGAAGCAATGGAGAGACAGGATGCAATACGACACTTATTCCAGTTGCCCAATAACTAGGATTTTTTTCTGTGCCTGGTATTTTAGAACGCATATTTTCCGAAAATTTGCCAGAGACTGTTGATATATTGACACCACCTTTTTCAATTACATTTCCATTTATTTTTCCCATGGTTCCACCTCCTTTTCCAGAGTGAAGCCAATCAGTAAAAGTAAATTTTGATTTATCTATATTTTCAATTTTTTTTACAAGAACATTTCTTAAATCAAAAAACCAATTTTTAACTTCTTTTTGTTTTTTATTTAAATTATTCACCATTTTTCAATATTATCCATGACGATTTTTTGGATCATATCAATATGAGAATCTTGTTCATTTAGGCATTTTATATATTTAAAATTTCCCCCACCATTTTCTATAAAGAGGTCTCTGTATTGCATGTTAATTTCCTCAAGTGTTTCTAAGCAATCAACACTAAAACCAGGAGAAATAATGTGAATACTTTTTATACCATCTTTTGCATATTCTACAATTTTTTCATCGAGATATGGTTGCAACCATTTTTCAGGTCCAAATCTAGATTGAAAAGCCATTAAATAATCTGAACTTTTTAAGTTTAATTTTTCAACAACTAATCTTGTTGTTTTGTGACAAAAACAAAAATAAGGATCACCACTTTTTAAATATCTTTGTGGCATACCATGATAGCTAAAAATTAATTTTTCAGGTTTACCATTTTTTCTAAAACTATTTTCAATAGAGTCAGCGATTGATTTAATATAAAGCTTGTTGTCATGATAACCTGAAATAAACCTTATGTTTGGCATCCAAATTTGTTTTTTTAAATAATTTGCTACTCCATCAAATGTGCTAGCGGTTGTAGGTGAACCAGATTGAGGATATAAAGGAAATACAAGAATTTTTGATATATTTTTTTCTTTGAACTCATTCATTGCTTTTTTTATTGAAGGGTTCCCATATCTCATAGCTAACTTGATTTCAATATTTTTATTATTTGATTCTATTCTTTGCTTTAATTTTTTAGTAATATTTTTTGAATATACCATTAGTGGAGAACCATTTTCAGTCCAAATTTCTTTATACGCTTCTGCAGATTTTTTTGGTCTAACATTTAAAATAATTCCTTTTAATATTAGTAACCATAATATTCTGGGCCAATCAACAACTCGATAATCAGACAAAAATTCATCTAAATATTTTCTTAAATCTCTTGTTGATGTTGAATCAGGAGTACCTAAGTTTGTTATTAAAATGCCAATTTTTTTTTCATATCCATAAAATGTATTTTCCATTTTACTCTGATTCCTCAAATTCTTTTCTAATTTTTTCAATAAAATATTTTACATTATACTCATTGGTATTTGGAAGAACACCATGACTTAGACTACAAATTAATCCTTTTCTATTTTTAACCTTTACATCTAACAGTTTATTTTTGAATAAATCAAAATCTATTTTAAAATTTTCAAATGGTTTGGTTAAGGAAATTGGATTAAAATTTCCTTGAATGAATCCTTGATTGTTTGCTTCCATACATTTAATGAAACCATCTTGTTGTCCATAAACAATTCCAGCCAAATTATATCGTTGGTTAATGTTATTTTCATGTAGTATTGGATTATTTTTACAGAAGTATGCGGTTTTTTGTTTAAATGCATTAAAAATGTTATCCTTCATAAATTTAATGTATTTTTCGATAAAATAATTTTTTTCTAATTGTTTAGCTGAAGTATCAAATATATATACAATTTCCGCTTTATTTTTTAATTGATTAGAGATAGAATTTTTTATAATCGGAAATAGTTTTTCATAAAGAATGTATTCAATCGTTTTTTCTTTATGTAGATTTCTTATTTGAGATTTTTTAGTGATACCCATACCATACGATAAAAGGGTCCAAGGTCCACCAACAAATCCTACTAAACTTTTATTTTTTGGAAGTTTCTTTCTTGTTTTAATTAACGCTTCACTTTGGAATTTTAAATCATTTTCAATTTCTTCAAGTGGTTTGTTAAGACCAATTGTATTTTTTGATAATGAATTTAAAAATGTTGGACCCGGATTATAATTTAAACCTAGTCCAAGTGAATCAAGGGGAAATAATATATCACTAAATAAAATTGCTACATCATAATCAAATTCATCGATGGGTCCAATTGCTACATCAGATGCGAGATCAGAATTTTGACATAAATCAATAAATGAATATTTTTTTCTCATATTTTGATAATGAGAATGGTATCGTCCTGCTTGGCGCATGAACCAGATTGGTGGAACCTTCTGTACTATATTATTTATTGCATTTTTAAATTTTTTGTTTTCAATCATCCAGTATATTTTTTTTCCAATCGTTGTAAGATAAATGACACGTTAATTTTTTTGGATCAGGAATTAACTTTTTAATTTTTTTATAAGTGTTACCCATCCCACAAGAGTGATTTTTATATAAAATTTCAGGAAACTGTGAGATGGCTTCACTAAATGCAATGAAACTCATCCAAAAGAAAAATTTTCTTTTTTGAAAACCTAATGGAAATTTTGGATTGATTAACTTATAAGTACTGATTGTATTACCATTATTTTTTTTATCGTAATAGCTTAGCTTGTAAGTCCTATTTTTATTAAAAAAATCACAATTTTTTTTAATTTCACTTTCTCCTAAGCCATCAGTTGTTGCATTTATCCAATATCCAAGTTTAATTGCATGTGTCCAAGATTTCATACCACTTGTAATAATTACATTCGAATCATTAAATACTGGTTTTGAATTTAAAGTATTATCTCTGGTAACATAAATATAACTATTTTTAATTAACTTGATTTTATTATTATTGTTCAATTGTTTTCTTTCAAAAATTTTATTTTCAGATAAGTTTACGGGAAAAATATTTTTTTTCAATATTTTTTCTTTAGGTTTATTTTTTTTATAAATGGTTTCATAAGATTTAATTATTTCACCTTTATCTGTTCTGCCATATATTGATTTAATAGTTTGATTGTTTTTTTGCCAAATTGATATACCTAGTTCTAAATTACATCCACCTCCATATTTACTTAATATTTTTCTTTCTTTGTTAACATTATTGAATACACTCTTTACATTAATTTGATCAACAATTTTATTTAATTTATGATTTTTTTTGTTTATTTCAATACCTAAAGCTCCTTGTCCAGGAGTAGTAGGAAAAATAGATAGTGGAAGAACTATTGAATGATATTTTTTTAAACAGAAATGTATTTGTTTTACTAATGGAGAGTCTAAACTCTCATGTTTTAAAAGCCTATCCATTGCAGCTTTTGCAACAACTAATCCGTCACTACTGTCATCTTGAATGAATTTTCTCATTCTTGTATAAATATTGCCTCTAATATCTTTAAATGAAATATTATTTAAATTTATGGGAATCAATTTTTTTAAATTTTTATCTAATGCAAACCTTCTTCTGGGAGATGATGTCATGATTTTGATATCATGACTTATATTTTTTTTTAAGAACAGAATATCTCTCATGTCCTCTCTAAAAATTGTTGCTCTAATATTTGTTGATTCACTATCAATAATCGGATAGTCCTTCCAAGAATGAATACCTAAATCATACTCACCTGAACTAATTTTTTTTGAAACTTCATTTGTAAAAAGCCCAATACCATTAATATTTGGTTGACTTATATTTAAATTTAAATTTTTGTCTGCTTTTGATTTAATGTAATGGAAATCAATTTTAATATTTGGGTAAATTGACAAAATCTTTTGAGCGACTGTTTTTGCTTGTATTTTTGATAATGTACTTTTTCTTGATAAAATTTTTATTTTTTGAAACATTTCTTATAATTCGAGTGTTAGTATAAATAAGCTAATAAGATTTAAAATAAAATTTAATATCTTCTTTTATTTTAAACTAGTAGTTTGTAATTTCGAATGCGTAGTCGAGGTGTTTAGGCTTGTGAGGTTGTGAATTATACCTAATGAAAAATAATAAATATAAATATATACTAAAAAGTAAAACTCAAAAATTTTTTGAAGAAGGATATCAAAGAAAATTTCTTCCCTTAAACCGTTCTATAAATACATTTCCCTTAACTAATTCTAATTCAAAAAAAATAAAAATTTGGTGTACTAATGATTATCTAAACATGAGCCATAATCAAGAGGTGATTGATGAGTCAATCAGAATATTAAAACAAGTAGGAACCGGTTCAGGTGGTACTAGAAATATTTCAGGTAATAGTCCATTTCATGAAAATCTTGAAAAAAAAATTGCTTCATTTCATAATACTGAAAAATCAATAATTTTTTCTTCCGCATATACAGCTAATCAAACTTCACTTTGGACTTTATGTAAAGCTTTTGAAAAAATTTGCGTATTTTCAGATAAATTAAATCACGCTTCATTAATTCAAGGTATTAAAAATTCGGGAGTAGAATGTAAAATTTTTGATCATAATAATTTAGAACATCTTGAATCCTTATTAAGAGAGACTGATGTAGAAATTCCAAAATTAATTGTATTTGAATCTCTTTATTCAATGAATGGTACAATTGTTGAGGTTAATAAATATGTTGAACTCGCTAAAAAATATAACGCAATGACGTATTTAGATGAGGTTCATGCTGTAGGTTTATATGGAAATAAAGGAAGTGGTCTTGCAAATTTTTTTGGTGTAAGTGATCAAATAGATTTAATTAATGGTACTTTCGCAAAAGGTTTTGGTCAAATAGGAGGTTATGTTGTAGGTAAAACTTACTTGATTGATTATTTAAAAACTTTTGCACCTGGTTTTATATTTACCACATCAATGATGCCTTCAACTGCTGGTGCTATAAGCAAAAGTATATCAATAGTAGAAGAAGAAGATAAAAAAAGAAAATATATTCAAGAAATGTCAAACTATTTAAAGAATTTACTCAGAATGAATAAAATTCCATTTATTGAAAATAATAGTCATATAATACCAATAATGATATTTGATGCAATGCTTGTAAAAAAATATTCTAAAATTCTTTTAGATGATTTTGGTTTATACATACAACCTGTTTTCTACCCAACCGTTGCAAAAAATAGAGCTCGATTAAGATTAACTATTACTCCTAAACATAATATTGATGATATTCATGAATTAATTTATGCTCTCAAGAAAATCATTTCTCCTAAAGATAGTTTAATCTCAACAACAAAACAATTTGACTATAGTATTTGATTAAAAATCATTTTTTTCAATGAAAAACTCACCAATTAATATTTCATTCCCCAGAACCAGAATGAGAAGAAATAGAATGAAAAAATTTTCTATTGATTTAGTTCAGGAGACAAGGTTATCTACAGCCGATTTGATTTACCCTTTATTTGTAGTTGAAGGTCGTAACAAAAAGGAAGAAATCAAATCAATGCCAAATGTTTTTAGAAAATCTAATGATTTGTTGTTAAAAGATATTGAAAAATGCATTGAATTAGGTATTAAAGCTATTGCTATCTTCCCCAATATTTCAAAAAAACTCAAAGATGATATTGGCTCTGAAGCAATTAATCCCGATAATTTAATTTGCAGGACTGTAAGAAAAATAAAAAAAGAATTTCCAGACATTGGAATTATATGTGATGTGGCACTAGATCCTTACACAATTCATGGACATGATGGACTCATAATCAATGAACAAGTTGACAACGATAAAACCATTAAACTTTTAGAAAAACAATCATTGAATCAAGCGATGTCAGGATGCGATATAGTTGCACCTTCAGACATGATGGATGGAAGAGTTGGAAAAATTAGAGATTTTTTGGATAAAAATAATTATGTAAATATTCAAATAATGTCGTATTCAGCAAAATTTTCCTCTTCTTTTTATTATCCATTCCGAGAAGCAATTGGATCAAATTATTTAGGTGATAAAATTGATAAATCCTCATATCAAATCAACCCTGGAAATTGTAATGAACCAATTCGAGGTGTTTCCATGGATATTTCAGAGGGAGCTGATATGATAATAGTAAAGCCAGGAATGAATTATTTAGATATAATTTATAGAATTAAAAAAACTTATAAATTTCCGACTTTCGCATATCAAGTATCTGGTGAATATGCTATGTTAGAAAACGCATTCCAAAAAAAAATATTAGATAAACCTAAAGCTTTGATTGAAACCTTATTATGTTTTAAAAGAGCTGGAGCAGATGGAATATTTACTTATTTTGCCATGGATGCAGCGAAAGAGATTATTAAGTTAAAATGAATTATTTTCCTCTTCTTCATTATCATACAACCCATCTTTATAATCATTATGAATCTGGTTTATAGTTTTTAGACTTTGGAAAAAAACAAAAATTGCACCGACCAAAAAACCAAATATAAATATCATAATATTTAGACCCATAATTAATTACTTTTAAATTTGGTTTTTTTTACTGACATACCAGTCACAAAATACATCCAAATTGTTATTATAAATAATCCTCCTAATTCTCTTCCAACTTCTATTTTTTGATTTGTCATTTGAAATGTATTAAAAAGATGTAACCATTTAATATGCAAAGGTTCTTTTAAAATTAATAAAATTGAAAATAAACTCAAACCTAAAGCAAAAGAGCCAGATAAATACCATTTATTTTTTTTAAAATGAAAAAGTAAAGAAAATAGTACAGATAAAAAATAAATTGTTATCCATAAAAAGAAATCTGGATCATTAAATTGAAGTAATCCTCCGATCATAAAAACAAAACAGAAAGCAAGATTTAATTTGATAATCATAATAAAAATTAATGTTTAATAATCTTTTTTAATAGATTGAAAACTTCTGTGGATTCTATCTCAACTTTATCCTTTTGTAAAATTGAATTACTAATAAAAATTGGAAAATCATCAATGTCTTCAGGAATTCTACCATGAGAACCCTTAATTAGATCAGCATCTAATGGAATGAAATTCATGAGAGTTCTAAAGCCTAGTTTTTTCATAATGATTTTTAATATTATTTTAAATTTAACTAGTTTTTTTTTGGGGTCAAGATACATTTCAACAGGATCATAACCTGGCTTTTTATGAATGTCAACTGTTCGAGCAAAATCAGGAGCCTTTGCTTCGTTATCCCAATAATAATAGGTAAACCAAGAATTTTTATCAGCAATAACAACTAAATCTCCACATCTTTCATGGTTTAAATCATGATGCTTAATTTGATTGTCAGATAATACTTTTTCAACTCCTTTTTGG